>Ga0137362_10002923_pt1 | contig 11271 bp, 9 predicted proteins | sample MadtaG_2_FD_104801 | JGI IMG/M metagenome (GOLD analysis project Ga0137362, IMG submission 104801) | Vadose zone soil microbial communities from Angelo Coast Range Reserve, California, USA - Mad1_100_16 metaG | ecosystem: Environmental > Terrestrial > Soil > Vadose zone | place: USA: California... | reverse complement strand
GACGCTCGAGTTTTCCGCAATCAAGGGATACCCCGCAATTTCTGATCGAGATGCGCGGCAGTCTCCGCTCCGGTTCGGCGAGAGTGAAACGCCGCGCTCTTGGTTTCTGGTTTTCGCAATGGCATACTCGAAGGCGATTACGATCTGCGGGATGCGATCTGTCAACGGTTACAACAAAAGATCGCGATGAGCGGCGCCGCCTTGGGACCACGATCGCGCCGCGTCCATCCTCGGGCGTGCGTTCCCCACCGGCGACTTTGAGGCACGATGATGTGGCGATCTTTCATTGCAGTATCGGTGGGCGGCATGCTCGGCTGCCTGTTGCGGTGGTGCCTCGCGATATTTCTCAACCGCTACCTTCCGACGATTCCGCCGGGCACCCTGGCGGCGAATCTCATCGGCTGCTACATCGTCGGAATGGCCATTGCCGTTTTCACCGCATACCCGACAATTGCGCCGGAATGGCGGCTGTTCGTGACGACCGGATTTTGCGGCGGCTTGACCACGTTCTCGACTTTTTCCGCCGAGACCGTGATGCTGCTGCAGTCAGGGCGCGCTATTTGGGCGCTCTGCGCCGTGGCGGCGCATTTGCTGGGTTCTTTGTTGATGACGTTCGCCGGCATCGCCACCGTCATCTGGCTCAAAGGCTAGGAGCCTGTCTGACTAATGATGCGCCTGCTGCGGCCGCCCCACAGCGGCATCTTTTGGCCGCAATCCCCGCAACTGCCGAGTCAACCGCGCCCTCGACACCAAAGCGCGCACGATCGGCGTAGTGTTTTTCTTGCCGGCCTCGATCACCAATAAATGGGTGATCGCCGCCTCTTCCAACACATGCAGCAGATCTCCGGCGCGGGCCGATTGAATGCTCTCCCACTCCACCGCCAATAATTTATCCCACGGCGTCATGATGTGCCCGACACGAATCTCCTGATGCCGGGTGTAAGTGGAGGTCTGCAGGAACTGCAGCGGTCTCTCGCCCTGGATGTCGTACGAGGTGATCAAACCCACGACGCGCTGCTCACGCACGACCAACATCGCGCGAACGCCCAGATGAATCATGTCCTGCAACGCGTCGTCGATCTGGCGTTCTTCGTCGACGGTGACAGGATGCTCGCGCGTGAAATCGGTGATCGCATGGATCGCCGGGTCGCTCGGATCCAGGAACTGGCCGTCGGCGACCGAGCGGCGAGGCAGTGCAGCTTCGCGGAATTTCGTTGTCGGTATCAACGATGCGCTTTGCATGAGAGCTAGACCCTCGAGGCTATCGATGGGTTCCCTGTGTACTTACCCGAGGTCTGAGCGCCGTACAAGAGTTCCTCGATGATTTTTTTCCGTTACTTTCCCGTGCGTGATATATTGCTTAGAGCACTAACCATTAGAGCTCTTCGTGAATGAACGACCTTGAGGAACGCTTCAGCGGCGCCCTGCATAACGCCTCCCGAGCCTGGCGCCAGGCCCTGGATCGCAGGCTCAAATACTTGGGGGTCAGCCAGGCGAGTTGGATGACCATTGCGGTCGCCGCCAAAGCTCGTGCGCCGCTGTCGCAGTCCGAACTCGCCGATCGTCTGGGTGTTGAAGGCGCCACCATGGTGGCCATGGTGGACCGTTTGGTGAAGGCTGGACTGGTCGTTCGCGAGCCCTCGACCACCGACCGCCGAGTCAAGCGCGTCGTGCTGACCCCCGCCGGCAATTTGCTTTACGACAAGGTGCGTGCGGAGGCCGCGGCGTTCAGCACGGAATTGCTCGCCAATATGGATCCCGAAGCGCTGCTCGCAGCCACAGAACTACTCGAGGGCTTGCAAGGCATCATCGACTCCATGCCATGACCCGGCCGCTCAAAGGCCTCCAAAGCGGACGCCTCCGCCCTGATGTACTAATCGGCCGTCCGGCCGATTAGTGCTCTGGATGGCGCGGGAGACTCAGCCAGCAGTTTGCCGGCTTTCGGCGCAATCCAACGCTCGACATCATCGAGGACGGTGAATACGGCCGGTACGATGACCAGTGTCAACGCCGTGGAAGTGATCAATCCACCGATCACGGCGATCGCCATCGGACCGCGGAAGTCACTGTCTCCTCCCCATCCGGCGGCCACCGGCAACATACCCGCCACCATGGCAACCGTCGTCATGACAATGGGCCGCGCCCGCTTGTGTCCGGACTCGAGAATGGCTTCGACGCGCGTCTTCCCGGCCCGCATTTCCTCGATGGCGAAATCGACCAGCAGTATCGAATTCTTCGCGACGATGCCCATCAACATCAAAACACCGATCACCACCGGAAGCGATAATGGCAGGCCGGTGAGCAGCAGCGCGAGTACGGCGCCGCCGAGGGACAGCGGCAGGGCGGATAGAATCGTAATGGGCTGGAGAACGCGCACGAACAGCAGCACCAGCACGGCAAACACCATGAGGATGCCGGCGCCGACGGCCAACACGAAATTCTGGTACAGCTCGTTCATGAACTCGACGTTCTGGGTCTCGACCAAGTGCACGCCTTCGGGCAGATGCTTCATGGTGGGCAGCGCATATATTTTCTTCAGAGCGGTGCCCAGTTCGACGCCCGGACTCAAGTCGGTTTCAAGAAAGACGCGCCGGCTTTGATTGTAGCGGCGCACGGCCGAGGGGCCTTGGCCGAAACTCAAATCGGCAACGGATTTGAGCGGCACGCTGGCGCCCGAGGCCGTGGGCACCGGGAGATTCTCCAGCGTCGTCAGATCGCGCCTCGCGCTCTCGATCAGACTGACGCGGATGGGGATCTGCCGGTCGCTCAAGGAAAACTTCGCGCCATTCTGCGGCAGATCTCCGAGCGTCGCGATGCGGATCGTCTGACTGATGCTTTGCACGCTGACACCCAATTGCGCCGCGATATCCAGGCGCGGGTGCACCACGATTTCCGGACGCGGCAAATCTCCCCTGATCCGCGCGTCCCGGACCTCCGGCAGCGCACGCATTTGCGCCAGGACTTGACGGCCCGTCTGCTCCACCAGGCGCGAATCATCGCCGGTCAAATACAACTGAATGTCGCGGCCGCCGCCGCCTTCGGAAAAGCTCAAATGCCCGTCCGGCACTTGATTCAAGCGCGGCATCATCTTCTGCTCCCACTGCTTCTGGGTCAGGGCTCGCTGGGAGCGCGGCACGAGGCTGATATAAGTCGTGCCGTTGCGAATCTCGCCGTCCTCGCCGCCTACGAATTCGACGATGTCGGTCACCTCGGGCGATTGCCTCAGGATGGCGGCTGCAGCCGCCGAGACCCGCGACGTATCCGCCAATGTACCGCCCGGCGGCAGTTCGATTTCCAGCGTCGCGCTGGCGAAATCCTCAGGAGGGATGAACGCCGTCGGTATGATCATCAAACAAGCCACCGACAGCGCAAAGAATACAGCGCCCGCGGCGATGGTCTTCCAGCGGTTAGCAACACACCAGCGCAGCATCCTCAAATAGCGCGTCATGATCGGCCCGTCGGCATCGTGTACGACGAGGGAGTCGCTGCGCAGCGCGTAGGCAGCCAATACCGGAGTGATGAGCCGCGCGACCATGAGCGAGATGAAGACGGCCGCCGCGACAGTCAGGCCGAATTGTTTGAAGTACTGGCCGCTCACACCGCTCATGAAACTTACCGGCAGAAACACCGCGATGATGGTGGCCGACGTCGCCACCACCGCCAGGCCGATTTCGTCCGCCGCATCGATGGCCGCTTGAAAGCAGCTCTTGCCCATGCGCATGTGCCGAACGATGTTTTCTATTTCGACGATGGCGTCGTCCACGAGTATGCCGGCAACCAGAGAGAGCCCGAGCAGCGTGATTTGATTGAGGGTGAAGCCCATCCATTGCATGAAGACGAAGGTGGGTATCGCCGACAGCGGAATGGCCAGCGCGGAGATCACCGTCGCGCGCACATTGCGCAGAAAAAGCCATACGACGGCGACCGCGAGAACCGACCCTTCCACGAGGGCGCTCATCGCCGAGTGGTAGGTGCGCATGGTATGGTCGACCGTGGTGAAAACGGCTGTCATGCTGACCGCGGAATTCTCGGCCCTGATCTTGTCCAGCTCGGTGTTGACCGCGCTCGCCACGGTGACATCCGAGGCGCCCTTGGCTTTGAACACGCCGAAAGTGGTCGCCGAGCGGCCGTTGAGTCTCGCGATGGTGCGCACCTCTGCGATGCCATCGTGCACGTCGGCAATTTCGCGCAGGCGCACCGATTTCCCTCCGGGAACGATCACTTGGGTATCCCCGAGCGCCTCCGCCGTTCTCGCGCCGGCCAGCACGCGGATCGCCTGTTCGCCGCCGCCCACCTGGGCGCGGCCGCCGGCGGCATCCATGTTGAGCGCTCGCAATTGCTCATTGACTTCGACGGCGGTGAGGCGCAGAGCCTGCAGCCGGCCGGGGTCCAATTCGACTCGGATCTCGCGGTCGACGCCGCCGCTTCGCGACACCTGTGCGACGCCGGGGATCGCGAGCAGCCGTTTGGTCACGGTATTGTCGATGAACCAGCTGAGCTGTGCAGGGGTCAAGCTCGTCGTAGTCACCGCATAGTAGGCGAATGCGCCGCCGTCGATGTTGACTCGCGTCACCAGCGGTTCGAGTATCCCCTGCGGCAGATCATTGCGAACTTTGGCGACCGCGTCGCGAACATCGGTTACCGCACGATCGATCGGCGTACCGATCTCGAACTGCACGAAGCTCGTGGTTTGACCCTCGACGATGTAGGTCGTGATATTGCGCACATTGCCGATGTTCGATATCGAGCCTTCCACCTTCTGTGCGATCTGCGTTTCCATCTCGGTCGGCGCGGCGCCCGGCTGAGCAATGGCGACGTTGACCACGGGAAAGGTCACATCCGGATCAAGATTGATGGGCAGGCGAATGAACGCGACGACGCCCAGGAAAAACAACACGACGAACAGCACGATCGGCGTGACCGGATGACGGATGGCCCAAGCCGAAATATTTTTCATGTCCGGCTCGAATCTTTCAAAACCGGATTGACCAGTTCGCCCTCCTGCAAGAACGCCCCGGCGGTGGCGACGACCTGGTCCTTGCTGCTTACACCCTCGGCGATGGTCACTCCGTTCTGCACTATCCCCGACACCCGCACCGCGCGGCGCTCGACCTTGTGCTGCGCGTTCACGATCAAGACGTAGCTACCCTTGTCGTCGGTCAGCACGGCGGTCTGCGGCAGAACCGCGCGGTCGGCGTTGCTCACCGTCACGTCGGCGCGCGCGAATGCGCCGGGTCGCAGATTCGGGTCCGGAACCAGGGAGACTCGAACCTGCCCTAAGCGGGTCTGCGGGTCGATGACGGCGCCGAGGAGACGGACGTGGCCTTCGTAGGCGCGGGTAATGCCGGTCAACCGCACATTGACGGACTGACCCACCTTGAGCAAGGGTAAATCCTGCTCGGCAACCTCGCCTCGCAGCTCGACTTCACCGCCTTCCGACAGGCGGAACAGCGCCTCGCCGCCCGGCGTCGCGGTTTGCCCCACTTCGACGTTGCGAGTCAATATGATCCCATCCGCCGGTGCGCGCACAGCCGCGCGCGCAAGACGCGCCTGTGCCTCCGCAAGCTGCGCGGCGGCGACCTTGACCTTGGCGGCGGCGGTCAATGTGGCGGACTTGCGGCGCTGCGTTTCTTCGGCCGACAACGCGCCCGACGCGCCGACCGCCTGCGCGCGGCGGTATTCCGCTTCGGCGAGATCAGCCTCGGCGCGCGCCTGCTCGAGCGCTGCCTCGAGATTGGCCACCTGCGGCTCCAGCACCGAGACATTCAAACGCGCCAGCACCTGGCCGCGCTTCACATGGTCGCCGGCTTCGACATAGATCGCCGCGACGCGTCCGGCCTCGCCTTCGACGCCGATGGGCATGTCGTATCGCGCCGCAATGGTACCGATGATGCTGACGGTCGTGGGCAGAGTGCTGACGCCGACCTCAGTGACCGACACCGTCGGAATGGGGACCTTGTTGACGAGAGTCTTCACCCCCAAGGCATGGGTCAGCCGCATGGCCAATAAAACCACCACGCCGACGACGGCGATCCCGATCGCAATCGTCACCCACAGATTGCGCCGGCCCGCGAACGGGGCGGCAATCGATTGGGGGTACTCACTCGATGCACTCATTACACGACATCCCAGGGATAACTTCCTTTGTCCAGGATGAAACCGGCCAAGCCGTTCATCTCCTCGTCCTCGTTGCGCGTGATTCGCCGCACGGTGTTCGCCATGCGCCGCTTCGCCTGCTGAGCGAAGATGCGTGCGATCCCGACGGCCTGGGCTCCTTGCTCGCCGGGTGCCTTACTCAAGGCCGTCGCCCGAGACAATACGCATAACCCGACAAATAGATCGATGCCGATGTCGGCGATGCGCTTCAAGTCATGCTGACGATCGGCAATCGCATTGCCGTGCTTGCGCAGCAAGTAGTCCGACGCCTTGGCGAGTTCCACAGTATACCGCTCATAGACCTCCGCCGCCTCACGCAGCGTGTCGGGCATCTGAGCCAGGATCTTGTCGCGCCCCACCCCGGTCGCCTGCGTCAGACGCTTTTCCGCGTAGTCGGTCAAAACGCCGAATCCCTTGATGAAATTATTGAAAATGTCGTCTACCGCGGCTTTCAGCTCCCCCAGCGACTTGCCGAGGTCCTTGAGGCCGGATAGAGCGATATACAGCCTGAGAACCTCATTGGTTCCCTCGAATATCGTTAAAATGCGGCAGTCGCGGGTGATCTGCTCATAGGGGGAGTCGCGCATGTAGCCGCTGCCGGCGGCTATCTGCAATGCCTCGTAGGCGCTGCGCTGCAAGGCTTCGCTGGCAAAGACCTTGCTCATCGCCGCTTCCACCGAATAATCCTCATCCCCGGAATCGATGTAGTGAGCGACCATCCACACGACGCTTTCGGCGGCAAAGCAATCGACCGTCATTTGCGCCAGTTTTTCGCGGACCAGGCCGAATTTCGCAATGGGAGTGTCGAATTGCTTGCGCGTCTCTGCCTGCCGGGTCGCATGGGCAATGAGCGTCTTCATGCCCCCGACCGCACCGCCGCCGAGGCCGGTGCGCCCATTGTTCAATATCGCCATGGCGACCTTGAACCCCTTGCCTTCGGTGTCGAGCACATTGGCGGCGGGAACCCGCACGTCCGCGAAACTCACCGTGGTAGTCGAGGAGGCACGGATTCCCATCTTGTCTTCGTGCTGGCCGTGGCTGACGCCCGGCCATGCGGCCTCGACCACGAATGCCGTGATCTTGCCCGCGGCCGATGAGGTGCGTGCGAAGACCGTATACAGGTCGGCAATGCCGCCGTTGGTAATCCAGATCTTCTCGCCATTGAGGACCCAACTACCGTCGGCGTTCTTGACCGCCCGGGTGCGAATCGAGGCGGCGTCTGAACCGGCACCGGACTCGGTCAGGCAAAACGCCGCGATCATTTCCCCGCCGGCCAGTTTGGGCAGGTAGCGCGCCTTCTGCTCGGCGGTGCCGAACAACAAGATGCCCTTCATGCCGATGGAGCTGTGCGCGCCGATGGTGAGCGACACCGAGCTGTCGTGAGAGCTCGTCTGGCTCAACACGCGCGCGTACCCGGCGTTCGACAGGCCGAGGCCGCCGTGCTCCTCGGGGATGATGAGGCCGAACAACCCGAGATCACGCAGGCCTTGAATGAACTCGGCCGGCTGTTCGGCGGCGCGGTCCCAGCGCTTGAAATCTTGATGCTTAGGTCCCAAGAACTGGTCGATGGCATCGACCATCATTCCCAGAACTTCGCGGTCCTTATCGCGCAGAGCCGGGTATGGAAAGAGTCGATCTTCCAGGATCCTTCCCGCCATGAGATTTTTCGCAACGCTCATATCGACCACCTACTCGGCGACGCGATCAATCACCAGATTGCGCACTCCGTCGCGGCCCACATCATAAGAGAGTTCGCCGTACAAATCCCCTGCCGACGGCACGGGCTGCCCGCTGAACGACACTCGCGCCGTGATGGATACCTGTTGGCCCTTCGCCAGAACGCGCCCCGGCAACATGGAGTCGGCCTGCGACAGATGAACCTGGGTGCCGATGGCGGTGCTCGTCAGCCGCTTGGCGGCCAGCGGTGGTCCACGGCTCCCGGGCTCACGTGCAAAGACGAACAAAGGGGCCTCCGATACCAGTCGTGATTTCAGGGCGGGTGCAATGCTGATATTGACAGTGACTTCCGCTGCGCTCGAGGCCCCCGTCGAGGCGCTCGTCCCTGCCGGCGACGCACTCGTCTCTGCCGGTGGCGCACCGCTGCCGGGCGAAGCCGTGTCGGCCGCGCCGCCGGCTGCGGGGCTGCCCGACGGCGGCCCCAGTTCCGCAATGCGTGCATCGAGCATTTGGACGATCTGCGGCGGCGGATTCAACGCTTTGAGCGCCTGCCAGCGCGTGCGCGCGAGTGCGCGATCGCCGCGCACCGCCGCAGCGAAACCGGCGTATAGGAGAGCCTTCGGATTGCCGGGCGCCAAAGCCAAGGCGTCCTCGAACAGCTGTGCGGCCTGGGGCGTGATATCGCCGCCCGCCCGCAGGCTCATGGCCTCTCCCAACCCCATGGCGGCATCCGCGCTCTTCGCGTCCAGCTGATGTGCGTGATCGTAGGCGACGATGGCCTCGTCCAAGCGATTCAGCGTCAGATAGGAGCGTCCGAGCATCAACCAGCCCGCCGGGTCATTGGGCTGATCCTGCAAGCGCTTTTCCAGTTTCGCGACCATGGCGGCGACGTCCGGTCCCGCGGCTGCCTCCGCTTGCGCCGGCGCGTGCCAATTCCAATTCGACCACAGCGGGTAGAGACCGGCCGACGCGCCGATGACCATCACTGCAAGCAGGGCTCCGAGCCGCCGGCTTTGCCTGTCGCGAAGCAGCGGTAAGGCGACCGCGGCCGCGGCGATCGCGGCCATGACGGCGGCGATGACGAGAAATGTATTCATTGTTTACTGGTTGCTTAGGAGCCTGTCTGACCCGGGGCGGGGTCATCGTCGAGCGGCATGCGCGCACGCTGGCGTGCGACGCGATAGATGATGACGCCACCCATAAGCAGCATGAAGAATGGAGCGCCCCAAAGAGCCAAAGTTTTGGGCTCCAACGGAGGGTTGAAGCGCACGAACTCGCCATAGCGGGCCGTCATGAAATCGAATATCGCATCATTGCTTTTGCCGGCGACCAGCATCTCACGCACTTGCCGGCGGAGATCGACGGCAAGGTCGGCATTCGAGTCGGCGATGGACTCATTTTGACAGACGAGACAGCGAAGTTGCTGAGTTATTCCTTCGAAGCGGGTCTGCAAACCCGGATCTTCGAGCTGGCCATTGGCGTCCACCGCCTGATCCGCGGCGAAGGCGGCGAAGGCGCCCATGACGCCTGCGAGCACCAGGGCGAGCACAGCGATGATCACGGAATTTCCCGGTGCCGGTCGTTTCATGCGCCGCCTCGGCGTGCGGCGGCGATGCGGGGCAAAAATTCGCGATCCCACACCTGCAGCGTCATGGGCGAAATGAATTTGTAAACTACCCGGCCTTGCCGGTCCACCAAGTAAGTCTCGGGCGCGCCATAAACGCCCCATTCGATGGCGGTGCGCCCATCGCCATCGAATGCCACGGCCTGATATGGGTTGCCGAGTTGCTCCAGCCACTGCTTGGCTCGTTCACGCTGGTCCTTCCAGTTGAGTCCGATGATGGGCACGACGTGCTGCCGGGAAATCGCCAGCAGCGCCTCGTGCTCCTCGCGGCAGGGAACGCACCAGGTAGCCCAGACATTCAAGACGTACACTTGGTCCTTCAAGGCCGCGTTGCTGACGGCGTGCGACGGATCCAGCACATCGGTGAGCGCAAATGCCGGCGCCTGCTTACCGATCAGCGGCGACGGCAACGCATGTATATCGCGGCTCGGGTTGAGTCCAAACGCGAATAGAACCACGAGCCCGACGAACGCCGCAAACGGCAGTAAGAACTTCCACATCAGGCGTTCCCAAGTTCTACGCGGGGATCGGGCGGCGCAGGCGCCGCAGCCTGCGACCCGGCCGGTACTTTGACCCGATAGCGGCGATCGGTGGCGGCAACGAGGCCGCCGATCGCCATCACCAAAGCGCCGAGCCATATGTATCGAACCAGCGGCTTGTACTGGATGCGCATGCTCCAGGCGTTCTCGCCGAGCGGGTTACCCATGGCGACGAATAAGTCGCGCGCCCAGCTCACCGAGATGGCGGCCTGGCTATTGTCGCTCTGCTGTACCCTGAAGTGCCGCTTTTGCGGCTTCAAAATGGCCACCGGCTTTCCGCCGCGCGTGACTTCCACCAACGCTTCGACGGCGTCGTAGTTCGGCCCGCGCACGTTCACGGCGTTCACGAACCGGAAATCGTATCCGGCTATGCGGAAGCTTCCGCCCGGCTTCAACGCCACGTCTTTTTCGATCTTGTAGCTTTCGACGCCGCTCGCGCCGATCGCAAACATCCCGACACCGAAGTGAGCGATGCACATGCCCAGCAACGCCGCGGTCACGGTCTGCTTCTGACGCCAGCGGCGTACCGGCTCGAGCACTGCGGAAAATATGATCCAGAAGCCGAAAGTAGAGCCGATCAATCCCACCCAATGGAATGCGCCGAACACCAGGCCTTGGATCGCGAGGGCCAGCGCCGCCGATATTCCCAGCAGCCACCACAGAGGATTGGCTGTCACGGTGAGCTTGCCGCGGCGCCAGGCCGAATGCATCCCCACGCCCAAGAACACCATCAAGGGAAGCATGGGCACCAAGAACATCACCGCGAACACCGGCGGACCGACCGAGATCTTGCCGATGCCGAGCAGCTCGTACACCAGCGGAGACAAGGTGCCCCAGAGCACGAGTGCGGCAACGCTCACCAGAATCACATTGTTCACCAGCAAAAAGAACTCTCGGGAAAAGAGCTCGAAACCGCCGGCCACGTACAATTTCGGCGCGCGCCACGCATACAGGGTGAGTGATCCGCCGATCGTCAATACCAGGAATGCGAGAATGTAGAGCCCACGGGTCGGGTCGGTCGCGAACGAGTGCACCGACACCAGGACGCCCGAGCGCACCAGGAAAGTTCCGACGAGACTCAAGGAGAAGGCGAAAATCGCCAGCAGCAAGGTCCAACTCTTGAAGATGCCGCGCTTCTCCGTGACGCTGAGCGAATGGATCAGCGCCGTTCCCACCAGCCAAGGCATGAATGAGGCGTTCTCGACCGGGTCCCAGAACCACCACCCGCCCCAGCCGAGTTCGTAATAGGCCCACCAACTGCCGAGCGCGATGCCG
>Ga0137362_10002921_pt1 | contig 11276 bp, 11 predicted proteins | sample MadtaG_2_FD_104801 | JGI IMG/M metagenome (GOLD analysis project Ga0137362, IMG submission 104801) | Vadose zone soil microbial communities from Angelo Coast Range Reserve, California, USA - Mad1_100_16 metaG | ecosystem: Environmental > Terrestrial > Soil > Vadose zone | place: USA: California... | reverse complement strand
GCCATCGGCGGGGATGTCTCGCAAGAGTTCCATGTGCTGGCCGCCTCGGGCGAAGACGCGATCGCGTTCTCGGATGCGGATGACTATGCGGCGAACCTCGACGCCGCCGCCGCGCTGCCGCCATCGGAGCCGCGCCGCGCGCCGCAGCAGCCGCTCAACAAGGTTCCAACTCCGGGGGCGCGCACCATCGAGGAGCTGGCGCGCTTCCTGAAGATCGAGCCGGCCCGCTGCGTGAAGACGCTGATCGTGGAAGGGACGGAGGACACCGTCGTTGCGCTCGTCGTGCGGGGCGATCACGAGCTCAACGCCGTCAAGGCTCAAAAGCTGCCCGGGGTCGCGAACCCGCTGCGCATGGCCAGCGCGGAGCGCGTCGTGAAGGCCACCGGCACCCAGCCGGGCTACGTCGGCCTCGTGGGGCTGCGTTGCCGCGTGTATGCGGATCACAGCGCGTTCGCGCTTGCCGACTTTGTCTGCGGCGCGAACGAGAAGGACATGCACCTCACGGGAGTGAACTGGGACCGGGACGTTACCGGCGCCGTCGCGGCGGATATCCGCAATGTCGTCGAGGGCGACCCGAGCCCCTCGGGCCATGGGCGCCTGCAGATCGCCCGTGGCATCGAGGTGGGCCATATCTTCCAGCTCGGCCGCAAATACAGCGAGCCGATGAAGGCCGTTGTGCTCGATGAGGCCGGCCGCGAAGTGCCTCTGTACATGGGTTGCTACGGGATAGGTGTGACGCGCATCGTGGCTGCGGCAATCGAGCAGAATCACGATGAGCGCGGCATCATCTGGCCGGAGCCGATCGCTCCTTTCCAGGTGGTGCTCGTAGCGCTGAACCTGCACAAGTCCACCCGTGTCCGCGAAGTCGCCGAACGCCTGTACGCCGAGCTCGCCGCCGCCGGGATCGAAGTCCTCTACGACGACCGCGACGGCCGCCCGGGAGTCAAGTTCGCCGATGCGGAGCTGCTGGGCATCCCGCACCGGCTGGTGGTCGCTGAGCGCGGCCTCGATGCGGGCAAGCTCGAATACCGCCACAGGCGTGATGCGCAAAGCACGGAGTTCCCGGCGGACGATGTGTTGGCGTTCATCCGCTCGCGCGTGGGCCGCTGAAGGGGTCCTAGCACCTCCCACGAAAATGAGTGACGCCAAACAGCCGCAATATACAGCGCATAGGTGTCACTCATTTCCGTGGGGCCCGGTAGCACTGCTGGGCGCCGCGCTGGCCGGCGTCGCGCACGCCGACCAGCAGCTGGACCCGGAGCTCAAGGCCGTCGTCGGGAAAGCGATCACGCAGGCCGAGTGCTTCGCGGACCACTACGACTCCGCCGTCTGGTACACGCTGATGGAGCCCAGGCTGAGGGCTCTCGTCAGAGAAAGGAACGAGCGGCTCGACATCCTCAAGGAGGTGTACTGCGAGACGCACCGCAGTGGTGAGTCCCGCCTGCCACCCGGACTCGTCATGGCGGTCATCGATGTCGAGAGCCGCTTCGACCGCTGGGCCGTCTCCGCAACGGGGGCGGTCGGGTTGATGCAGGTGATGCCGTACTGGCCCGAGCAGCTCGGCATGCGCCGCTATGAGCTGGTGCGCATCGCGGCCAACATCCGCATGGGCTGCGCGATTCTGCGCTTCTATCTGCAGCACGAGCACAACGATGTGCGCAAAGCGCTCGCCCGCTACAACGGCAGCATCGGCAGGCGAGACTATCCTGACAAAGTGATCTACCAGTGGTCGCACTGGAACGGCGCGGATGACCTCGGCTTCGCCCAGACCGAGCAGCACGCACGGTAGCGCGCGGCCGTCCAGGGCTTGCCTCGCGGGCGAAAACCACGCTTTTCGCCCGCCGCCAAACTGTGCGGCGACCTTCGTCTGCTGAAAGCGCCGTAGGCGACTTTCAGCCATTCAGATCAGCGCGGCGCCGGCAACATGCGCGCGACGCCCTCGCGGCGCGAGTCGGCGGCGCCCTCGTAGCTGCCGTCGGGATGGCGCAGGACGCCGTGCAATCCGGAGTTCTCCGCGCGGCCCAGCCTCAGTTCGACGCCGCGCTCGCGCAGCCCGGCCAGCACTTCGGGACCCAGCCGCTCGAACCGCTCGACCTCGCCGCTGAAGTCGTCGCCCCTGGCGATCAGGTTCGGCAGCTCGATCGCAGCCTTCATCGGGAGCCTCCACGCGAGCAGGCCGACCACGGACTTGGCGTTGTAGGCGAGGATGGCCGAGCCGCCGGCCGAGCCGAGCGCGGCCACGAAGTACCCGTCGTGGTCGAGCACAATGAGCGGCGACATCGAAGAGCGCGGGCGCTTGCCACCATGAACCGAGTTGGCGACGGGGCCGTTGTCGTCGGCCGGCACAAACGAGAAATCGGTGAGCTGGTTGTTGAGCACGAAGCCGCCAACCGTGCGCCCCGAGCCGAACGGCGACTCCACCGTCGTGGTCATCGACACTACGTTGCCGGCGGAATCGACCACAACGAAGTGACTCGTGCCGGCAGACTCGACGGTCACATCCGCCCCCCGGGGCAAGTTGATCACCTGCCCCGGCGCGGGCGCCGAGCCGGCCCGCTCGCCGATAAGTTGGGCGCGGATGCGCAGGTAGCCGGGGTCGAGCAGGCGCTCGACGGGTACGGGGACGAAGCGTGGGTCTGCCACGTAGCGGTCGCGGTCCGCATACATCAGGCGGCTCGCCTGCGCGAACAGAAACCATGCCTGCGGGTCCGAGGGGCCGCGCTCGGCGATATCGGTCTTGTCGAGCACGCCGAGCAGCTCGAGCAGCGACACGCCGCTCGAAGGCGGCGGCGGCACGCACACGGAGTATTGACGGTAAGGCCGGCAGATCGGCTCGACCCAGTTGGAGCGGTAGGCGGCGAGGTCCTTCAGCGTCATCGTGCCGGGGAGCGGTGCCTCATGTGTGCGCTCCACTATCTGCGCTGCAATGGGTCCCTCGTAGAGCGCGCGTGGGCCCTCCTTCGCAATCCGCTCGAGCGTTCGGGCGTACTCTGGATTGCGAAACAGATCCCCCACGTGGAGCGTCGCTCCGTCGGGTCGCGAGAACATCGTGCGGATCTCGTTAGTGGGCGGGAAGGGAGATCCTTCACCTAGAAACGACGCCAGGCGTGGCGTCACCCTGAAGCCCTGCGTCGCCGCGCGAATCGCCGGCTGGAACAGGTCCCGCCACGGTCGCGCGCCCAGCCGGGCATGCGCCGCCGACAGCATCGCGATTGCGCCCGGGACACCGGTGGAGCGCCCGCTGCGGACTGCCTGCACGAACGGCAGCGGCTTGCCGTGCTCATCCAGGAACATGTCGGGTGTCGCGCCGGCGGGCGCTTTCTCGCGACCGTCGATCGCGCTGACGACCCCCGTGCTCGCGTCGTAATACATCAGGAACGCGCCGCCGCCGATGCCCGAGCTCTGGGGCTCGACGAGGCCGAGCATTGCCTGGACGGCGACCGCGGCATCGATCGCCTTGCCGCCCTTCTTGAGAATCTCCAGGCCGGCGTCGACGGCCATCGGATTGGCTGCCGCCACGAGCGCCGGTCCGCGGTGCGCATCGGCTTTGGCGTGGTGGTGGAACCCGGGTAGCCGCGCATCCGCCGGCGGCGCACAGGTCGCGAGCACCGCGCACGCGATCAGAAGTCGAAGTTTGATGTTGAGCATGGGACAAGTCTAACTGACGCCGGCGCCCCAGAGATTGCGAGCAGGGGCCAGGAGGGTGCCGGAGGTGATGTGCGCACCGCCTTCGCGGTCGCGCCTCAACCACCATGGACCGTCGAGATCGACGAAGTCCGCCCCTGCGGCCAGATGCAGCGCGGGGGCAATGCCAAGCGAGGTGCAAACCATGCACCCGACCATAATGCCCAGCCCGCGCTCGCGTGCGGCGCTGCGCACGCGTAGCGCTTCCGTAAGTCCTCCCGTCTTGTCGAGCTTTATGTTGACCACCTGGTAGCGCGCGCGGACCCGCTCCAGGTCCGCGACGGTATGCACCGACTCGTCGGCGCAAACAGGGACGAGGGGCGTGAAGCACTCGAGCCGCTCGTCGGCCGCGGCCGGCAGCGGCTGCTCGAGCAGCACGACGCGCGCGTCACGCAGGAATGGCTGCAGTCGCTCGAGCAGCTCGAAGGACCAGCTCTCGTTGGGATCCACGATGAGCCGGGCCCCGGGCGCCGCGGACGCCACCGCTTCAATGGCCGCACGTGGCTCGGTTGCGTCCACCTTGACCTTGATGAGGGGCGCCTCCGCGATTTTGCGCGCCGCTTGCGCCATGGCCGCGGGGCGATCGAGAACCACCGTCACCGCCGTGGTGAGCATCCCGGGCTGCTGTTGGTCGAGCATCTCGGCCACGGAGCGCCGCGCCCGCCGGGCTTCGAGATCCCACAAGGCGCAATCGACGGCATTGCGCGCGGCGCCTGCGGGCAGCAGGGTCGAGAGCTGAGCGCGAGTGAGCTCGCCGGAGAGCCGGGCGCTGAGGATTTCAATTTGAGCGATGACTCCGGCGGGTGTCTCTCCGTTACGCGCATACGGCACCGATTCGCCGCGCCCGATCCAGCCGTCGCCGTGCACTTCGGCCACGACAACGACCGCCTCCGTCTTGACGCCCCGTGAGATGCGAAACGGCGCCGCTAGCGGCCAGTGTTCGATATGGGCCGAGAGTCGGGAAAGCATTCGAGGAGCCTATCGACCGATGAAGCGACGCCCATGGCGATCGGGTCCTCGCAGGGCAGGCCGATGGCGTCTGAGGTTTCCTTGCAGACCCGCATCGCCGGCGCGCGTTCGAGTCGCGCAGTGTTCAGCGCCACTCCGACGGCCACGACGTCGGGGTTCGTGAGGCGTGCGGCCTCGAGGTTGGCACGCAGGCACTCCTGCAGACCCGGCAGCGCCCGGCCGGGTAAGCCGCGCATGTGCTCGCGGCCCGGCTCGTGGCACAGGACCAGCGCATCAGGCTGCGAGCCGTGCAGCAACCCGAGAGACACTCCCGCAAACGACGGATGAAACAGCGAACCCTGACCCTCGATGATGTCCCAGCCGCCATCGTGCCGCGCGGGCGAGATCCACTCGGCCGCGCCGGCGATGAAATCGGCGACCACGGCATCGATGGGCACTCCCGAGCCGGCGATCAGAATCCCGGTCTGCCCGGTGGCCCGGAAGTCCGCGCGCATTCCCCGGTGGCGCATCTCACGCTCGAGAGCGAGGCTCGTGTACATCTTGCCTACCGAGCAGTCGGTACCCACCGTCAGCAACCGCCTCCCGGCCCTGGGCACCCCGGTGCCGATCGGCAGCCTCGCAGGCGGCTCGCGCACATCGAACAGGGACCGGCCGGCGCGCTCTGCCGCTTGCCGGATCTGCGGGTGCGAGGCGAGCCGATCGTGCAGCCCGGAGGCGACATGGAGGCCTGCCCCGAGCGCGGCTGCCGCTTCACGCACGGACGTCTCGCTCAACACGCCCCCGGCATTCGCTTCGCCAAGGATCAGCGTCTTCGCGCCCCTCTCGACAGCGACCTCGTAAGTCAGGTTCTCGAGCCCGGCGGTCACTGCGCAGCCGGGCAGCCGGCGCTCGCCGACACATAATTCCCGGCGCCAGTCTGCAACTCCGCGCGAGGTCTTCACCGACAGCGGATCCGTCGCGGCGCCGAGATACAGCAGATAGGGCGAAGGAATCACTGGCGCTGCTTCCCGGAGTGATCGAGCGCGGTCTTCAGGCCGTGTGGAAACCCGTGGGTACGCGAACGGAATCCAGGGGCACCTCGAGCACTTCGACCGACCTCACCTTCGATGCAGACGAGCCGATCCAAAGCCAGCTCACGAACGCCTCGACCGCCGCATCGTCTCCACACGCGAGCACCTCCACGCGTCCGTCCGGCAGGTTTCGGGCATAGCCCCTGATCGCCAGCTCCGCGGCCCGTTGCGCCGTCGTGGCGCGATAGAACACACCCTGCACCCGGCCGCCCACCAGACATTTCTTGCAAACCATGCCTGCTCCGGCAACCCTGACTCGGAGACCTGAAATATTAAGCACATCGAGCGACTCGATCATCGGCTATCGCTGTCAGGGCGTGCAACAGCTACGCTGCCAGGACGGGCAGCGAAAGCCCGCACGCGCCTCGGAGGGACGGGTCCCATGACAGAGATACTGGTGGTCTACTACTCGCGCAAAGGCTCGACGGCCGAGCTGGCACGGCAGGTCTGTCGCGGCATCGAAGGCGTTGCGGGCGCGGCCGCGAAGCTGCGTACCGTGCCGGCGGTAACGGCGGAGAACGAGCGCCCGCCAGAGCTCGTGCCACCGAGCGGCGCCCCGTATGCGACCCTGGATGACCTGCGCCACGCCGACGGGCTCCTGCTCGGCAGTCCTACGCGCTTCGGCAACATGGCCGCGCCGCTGAAATACTTCCTCGACTGCACGTCGAGTCTGTGGGTATCCGGCGCGCTGGCCGGCAAGCCCGCCGGTGTCTTCACGTCCACCCAGACGATGCACGGCGGCCAGGAGGCGACCCTGCTCTCGATGATGCTGCCGCTTCTGCACCACGGAATGTATCTGGTAGGCCTTCCGTACATCGAGCGCTCCCTCAACGAGACTCGCGCCGGTGGCACTCCGTACGGCGCCTCGCACGTCGCCGGCGCGCTCGACGAACCGTCCCTCACGGAGCACGAGAGAACGCTTGCGCGGGCGTTGGGACGCAGAGTCGCGGCGCTCGCCGTACTGATCGGTGCAAACCTTCCCGGGGGACTCAACTCTTCTTGAACGAGCGGATGCTCATCGCAAATTCGATCTTGTCGTGGCGAGTCTGCTCGGCGCGCAGCGGCATGTAGTCGAGGCTTGGAGCCAGCCATAGCCGCGTGGTACGGCTCGAGCCTGCATGGTGGCTGCGGTAGATCACCGCCTCCAGCTTGCCGACCGGTGTGTCGAGAGTCTCCGCGCCGTCGCGGCTGTACTGGTACTCCTGCACTTCGTCCTTGTTGATCAGCCAGAAGCTCGCCGGCACGTGGCCGGACTTCAGACCGAGCATGAGCGCGATCTGCACGGACAGGTCATCCTGCGTCCCCGGCTGCAGCGCCAGATCCACTGGCTTCGCTTCCGCGGCGCCCCTGACACGCCTGGCACTCCAGTCGAACCGCAACGACACAACCTTGCTCGGATCGGATGAGCCATCGCTCGCCTGGTAGCGGGACGGCACGACCTGACCGTTCTCGATCGTGAAGCGGCTCTCCTGCGTGATCGGGTTGGGAAACACGAGCTTGAAGATTCCGCGCGCGTTGTTGCGGGAGCTGTAGACGAAGTCGTTCGAGCCGGCCTGCTTCAGCTCCAGCGTCGAGTACCCCGCCGTGAACCCGCGCCACTCGACCGTGTAGGTCGCGATGAAGGGGCTCGGAAGCGGCGCGACCGCATCGGGCTGGGCGTGACCGGCCATGGCTGCCACAAGCATCAGGGCCGCGAGAGCGGCGCGCTCAAGTCGCAACATTCGCACGAAAATCCTCCACTGTCGGCGCCTCGAGCGGCCTGCCGTCGAGCCACACCCGGCCATCACGCCAGCCCAGGCGGCCACTTGCAAGCCAGCCGATCACCCTTGGATAAATGATGTGCTCGGTCGCCTGAACGCGTGCTGACAGGTCGGCTTCAGTGTCCGCCGGCAGCACGTCCACTCTCGATTGCAGGATGACCGGTCCCGCATCGAGCTCCGCCGTTACGAAGTGCACGCTCGCGCCGTGCTCAAGGTCCGCGCCCGCGAGCGCGCAGCGGTGCGTGTGCAAGCCTCGATATTTCGGCAGCAGCGAGGGATGAATGTTGAGCATTCGCCCGGCGTAGCGTTCCACGAATTGGGCCGACAGAATTCGCATGAAACCGGCCAGCGCGATGACATCGGGCCGGTGCGCCTCGAGCGCTTCGCCCAGTGCACGCTCAAATGCCTCCCTGCTGCCCGCGCTCTGCCACGGCACGATGTGCGTCTCGATCCCCAGGTCGCGAGCCGTGGTGAGGCCGGGGACGCCGGGGCGGTCCGAGATCACAACGCTCACGCGGGCGTTGATACTCCCGTCAAGGCAGGCGCGCGCGATCGCGGCCATGTTGGAGCCGCGCCCGGAGATCAGAATCGCGAGTTGCAGTGGCTGGCGCGTGCCGGTGCTCATTCGTGGATGACGACGCCGCGCGCGCCCCGGCGGACTTCGCCAATGACCTGCGCGGTCTCGCCGCGCGCGTTCAGGCAGCCGAGCGCCGCTTGCGCTTGTTCCGACGGTACGATCGCGACCATGCCAATACCGCAGTTGAACGTCCGATACATCTCGGCCTGCTCCATGTGGCCGGTGCGCTGCAGCCAATCGAACACCGGATCGCGGTGCCAACGGTTACGCTCGAGCACGACCTCCAACCCCTCGGGCAGCACGCGGGGGATATTGTCGGTGAGGCCGCCGCCGGTGATGTGCGCAAGGCCGCGCACCGGGATCGCGCGAATCAGCTCAAGAAGCGGCTTGACGTAGATGCGCGTCGGAGCGAGCAGCCGGTCGAAGAGTGAGCGGCCGTCGAGCGCGGTCTGCGCATTCGCTCCGGCCAGGGCAACAAGCTTGCGAATGAGTGAATAGCCGTTCGAGTGTGGCCCGGAGGACGCCAGTCCAATGACGGCATCGCCGGCTTGAGTGCGCGTACCATCGATTATCGCGTCCTTCTCGACGACGCCGACGCAGAAGCCGGCGAGGTCGTAGTCGTCGCCGTGATAGATGCCCGGCATTTCCGCAGTCTCGCCGCCTACCAGTGCCGCGCCCGCCTGGACGCAACCCTCGACGATTCCGCGGATGACTGCCTCGGCCACCTCAACACGCAGCTTGCCGGTGGCGTAATAGTCCAGAAAAAACAGTGGTTCTGCGCCCTGCACGACCACGTCGTTGGCGCACATTGCGACGAGATCTATCCCGATCGTGTCATGACGGCCGGAATCGATGGCCAGACGCAGCTTCGTGCCGACCCCGTCGGTGCCCGAGACCAGCACCGGACGCTTGTAGCCCTGCGGCAGCTCCACCAGCGCGCCGAAACCGCCGATGCCCGCCAGCACCTCCGGGCGCTGCGCCCTGCGCACGAGGGGCTTGATGCGCTCGACGAGCTCATCACCGGCATCGATGTCGACGCCAGCGTCGCGATAGGTCAGACGCGAGCCTTCGTTCATGGGATGCGTGGGCTGGATCGGCCGCCGTGCGGCAGTTGCGCGTGTGGTATTGTACATACCGCTCAGCGCCGTAGCGCGTGCGGCTCAAACCATGTCCTCGAGCGCTTGCAAATCAACCGCCGCGAACCGACGCGTGCGCGGCCTCCTGACGAGCCTCACCTGGCTCGCGTGCTGCGGCCTTCCGATTTCTGCCTTGGCGGGACGGCCCGTAAGGGTCTATGAGGTTGACGTGAGCGGGCCATCCGCCCCGGCTCTGCAGGATGCGATGCGGCAGGCTGTTGTGCGCGCGACGGGTCGGCGTGAGTCGGCAAATGATCCAGCGCTAGCGAGCCTCATTGCCGACGCCGCGCAGTATGTGAAGGCCTACACGCACGGACCGCGCGGACAGACGCAAGTAGTATTTGACAGTGTGGCGGTCGAACGCGCCATCACGGCCGCGGGCCGCAGCGTCTGGGACCGCGAGCGTCCATTCACGCTTGTTGTGCTCTATCCACCTCTCAGTCGCCCCGCTGAGGACGCGGCGCGCAGCGAGCTTGAACAGGAGGCCGCCGCGCGCGGCCTGCTGATCAGCGTCGTACCCCTCACTATCGTCGACGCCAACGGCAACGAGCTCGGGCGCGAGTCGTTGCTGCAGACGGCGCAGCGTTACGGCGGCGACGAGGTCCTCGTTGGTCGCGCCGATACAGGGGCGCCCAACGGCCAGTGGCAGTGGACTCTGCACACGAATTTCTCCAGCGAAACCTGGAGCGGCCCCTTGACAGCGGGCATCGACAGCACCGTCGATCTGCTCGCCCCGGCCCAGGGTGCCTCCCTTGCGCAGACCGAGGCGGAGGCCCTCATCGAAATCCACGGCGTGGCGGGGCTGACCGAGTACGCAACCGTCGAGCGCGTACTCGACAGTGTGCCGGGCGTGCGCCGTGCCAACGTCACCGAGGCGAACGACGCCACGGTCACCTTCGATGTGACAGTGCGCGGCGGCGCGGAAGCCCTCGACCGGGCGCTCGCGGGCTCAGGCCGGCTCGCGCGCAGCGGCGCGGGCAATGCGCGCCTCGTCTACCAATACCGGCCCTAGTCGGGAGCCTGCCTGACAGGCTCCCAGCCCGCACCGCCGTGCGCCACCTGCCGAACCTGATCTGCCTCATCCGCCTGGCGCTGGTCTGGCCCATTGCCGAGGCGTTGCACGCGGGAGAGCACGTTCCGGCGCTTGCCATGTTCATGGCCGCGGCGGTTTCGGACGGGCTCGACGGCTATCTGGCGAAGCGCTTCAATTGGACCTCCGATCTCGGCAAGCTTCTTGATCCCCTGGCGGACAAGGTGCTGCTGGTCACGATTTTCGTGGAGGCGGCCTGGCTCGAACTTGTCCCCTGGTGGCTCACGGCCGCCGTGGTCGCGCGGGATGTCATGATCGGGCTGGGAGCGCTCGTGTTCCGGCTGTGGTTCGGGCCGTTGCGTGGCCGGCCCACGAAGCTCAGCAAGATCAACACGGCCGCGCAGCTGCTGTACCTGACGATCGTGATGATCAACGCCGCATTAAGCCTGCCGCCTCAGGAGGTCGTTGATGCCCTGGCGATACTCACGTTGGTGACGACCGTGCTTTCAGGCGTGCACTACATTGTCACATTTACCCGCCGCGCGTGGTCGCAGCCCGCGCAGTTCTCCTGACAAGCTCAGCTCATGCGCCAGCTTCCTCTCGGTGTACGGCTTCCCGATCGGGCGGTGTTCGCGAGCTTTCTGCCGGCGCGCAACGGCGAGGCAGTCGAGCACGCGCGGCGGATCGCAACTGGGCAAGCTGCGGGCGTCGTGTGGTTGTGTGGCCCGGACGGCGCGGGCAAGACGCACCTCCTGCAGGCCATTTGCACCGAGGCGAGCGCCACGATGCGCGCGGGATATGTGCCGCTCGCTGAGCTCGCGCCGCTCGGTGTCGGCGTGCTCGAGGGACTGCCGCAGCTACAGTGTCTGTGTCTCGACGATGTGGACAAAGTGGCGGGGCAGCTGCCATGGGAACGCGCCATTTTCAGGCTGCTGCGCGAGGTAGAGGAGAACGGCTCCCGGCTCGTGGCCGCCGCCGGCGCGCCTCCCGCGCTGCTGCCGTGGACGCTGCCGGACCTGGGCTCGCGTTGCGCGGCGAGCGCCGTTTTTC
>Ga0137362_10002917_pt1 | contig 11285 bp, 7 predicted proteins | sample MadtaG_2_FD_104801 | JGI IMG/M metagenome (GOLD analysis project Ga0137362, IMG submission 104801) | Vadose zone soil microbial communities from Angelo Coast Range Reserve, California, USA - Mad1_100_16 metaG | ecosystem: Environmental > Terrestrial > Soil > Vadose zone | place: USA: California... | reverse complement strand
GGAAGGATATCCCGCCGTCGCTCCTCCCTGGGGCACTTTGAACGCCATCAATCTGAACACCGGAGAATATGTTTGGAAAATTCCATTCGGCGAATACCCGGAACTCGCTGCGAAAGGGCAAAAGAACACCGGCACAGAAAATTACGGCGGGCCGATCGTCACCGCTGGCGGGCTGCTGTTTATCGGCGCAACCGACTTCGACAAAAAATTCCGCGCCTTCGATAAATCCACGGGCGAGCTGCTCTGGGAAGCGACGCTACCTTTTTCCGGCAACGCCACTCCCGCCACTTACGAAGTGAACGGCCGCCAATTCGTGGTCATCGCCGCGGGCGGTGGGAAAGATCCCAAGTCACGATCGGGCGGCGTGTACGTCGCCTTCGCCCTGCCGCAAGAATCAGCAACCCCGAAAGCCAGTTCAGATCCGAAACACTAGTTTCGGAAATTGGAATCAGGATGGACCGCCACTCTTAGCGGGCTTCTCCGATTTTTCTTCATTGGCAACAGGTAGTTTGCTTTTCTGAGGCTTGCGAGTGCCCGGTGAAGCGCCTGCCTTATTATCGAGGAGCCCACTCAGCAGGTTGGCGAGCTGCGACTCCTTCCGCAAAACTGCCTCCTGATCCACGGCGGTGCCGTCTCCTTCGGTCAGTCGCGCGAGCTGCGCCGCCAAATTGCGCACCGCTACATCGCTCGGCACATACGTCCGATCCGCAGGTGCGACCGCCTCCCAGCCCGATTCTGTTTTGCGCAGCTCCCAGCGAACTTTTTCGTTTCGCCGCTTATAGTTCGTCTCGTCACCCGCGATGATCGCGCGAGATTCCATCTGCAGATGCGCCCATCCGTGGTCCCGTTTGATTTCCAAGCGCTCCACCTGGAACCGCTCGAAGATGACCACTGGCAGCGGCAGTTTTGAGGGGTCATCCGAACGCAAGATTTCTCCCGAGGCATTGGTCAAGTCCGAGATCGCGTCAGCAACTTGGCTGCTGGTTGGCTGCTTGTTGCCCGCCGCGATGGCGCTACTATGCGGAATCTCAAGAGTATTGCTCTCGACTACAGTCACGGGCAGCGCGGCGGCGGGACTACTTACGACCTTCGTTCGCTCGGAGACCGTTTTCGGCGGCCGGTTCGCGTTGGAGGCCACCACAGGAGATTGTTCTTCGACCAGCGTTGCCGTATCGCTCGTTTTCTTTGAGTTGGCAGCTCGCGGCGCTGCCGGTGTCCGAACCGAGGTCAGTATCTCGGTCTTTTCAACTCTGTATCGATAGAAGCGCGGTCTTCCGCGAGCCTTCCAATAGGTTCCCAGGTAATCCTGGGCCTCCAAACCCGTACGCACCAGGCTGTAAAAACTGTGCTCAATCGGATCCAGGACTATGCCGACATGCCCGGGCCACACAATTAAATCTCCAGCCCGCGGGTGTCTCACTCGCTGAAAATTCTCATTCCCTCGGTAGAGCTCGAACGAATTCGCGTAGGGGTATTCAAAACCCGCGTCGAGATACGCCTGATGAACGAGGTGAGAACAGTCTTGAGGGTCGCGCTCGGTCTGCTCCTGATCCTTCGCGGCATCCACGATCGAGCGTCCTTGCTTCGCATTCAAGAGTCGGAAAGTCGGCGCCGATGCCTGCTCAGTAGACGCAGCTTGAGGCCTAACCTGCGCGGCTGGCGGAGCTTGGACTTTCGCCTGGGCGGCTGGCGCAGCCTGAGCTCTTGCCTGTGGACCCCCGGACATCCAGCCGCCTGCCAGACACACAGCGAGCGCAATTCCGCGTGTTGCTCTCCAGTTGAACTCAACCTTCGCCTTGTCCATTGCCCATCCGCCTTTGGCTGTTGCCGGGAAAGAGTTTCCCCTTCTCCTAGGATCTATTTACGGCTGGGGAGTGCAATGGAACTTGCCCTGAGCGTAATTGGCCAAATGGCCAGTCGGCCGCTACTTCAAAATCTGCTGGGTCTTAGAACTGCGTTCGTCAGGCGGGCTAGGGGGTTCCGGGAGTTCTCTTAGTTCACTGTTACTTTGACCGTTGTGGCGTGGCTGAGGTTGCCTGAAGTCCCAGTTACTGTAAGGGTGTAAGTGCCTGCGGGAGTGCCTGGAGGCGTCAAGGTGAGCGAGGCGGTCTTGGTCACCCCAGCATAAGATGCGGAGATGGTGACCGGAGTGGAACTGGTCACCGCGCTTGTGCCCACGGTGAAATTTGCGCTGCTGGCTCCCCCAGCGACAGTCATGCTGGCAGGCACGCTCGCCGCCGCGTTGTCACTGGAAAGCTGCACTTGCGCGCCACCAGTGGGTGCGGTCCCGCTCAGCGTCACTGTGCCAGTTGAAGATTGCGCGCCGCCAGTCACGCTCATGGGATTCAGCGTCAGCGAAGTGAGTGTTGGAGCGGTTTGAGCAGGCACGACGGTGAGTGAGGCTGTTTTGCTCGCGCCGGCATAGGAGGCGGTGATCGTGACCTGAGTAGAAGTGGTCACGACGCCGGCGCTCACCGTAAAGGTCGCACTGCTGGCTCCGGCAGCGACAGTCACGCTGGCAGGCACGCTAGCCGCCAAGTTGTCACTGGAAAGCATTACTTGCGCACCGCCGGTGGGTGCAGGTCCGCTCAACGTCACTGTGCCCGTGGAAGATTGCGCGCCGCCAGTGACAGTCGTGGGATTTAGCGTCACCGAAGAGAGCGTTGGAGATGCTTGGGCAGGCAAGACGGTGAGTGAGGTCGTCTTGGTCGCGCCAGCATACGAGGCGGTGATTGTGACCGATGTGCTAGTGGTTACCGCGCTGGTGCCCACCGTAAAGGTCGCGCTCGTAGCTCCCGCGGCCACGGTCACACTTGCTGGGACCGTGGCCGTGGCCGTAGTAACGCTACTGGAGAGGTTCACGGTAACGCCGTAGCTAGGTGCTGGCGCGCTCAGAGTAACCGTCCCGGTCGATGGAGACCCGCCGGTAACGCTAGTCGGGTTAACCCCGACCGACGAAAGCGTTACGGCTCCTGGCAGGTTCGAGCCGGGGTAGCCGCCGCAGGAATAGATGCAGAGGGAAGCAGCGAGGACTCCGGCCGCGGCAGTAAGGCCAGGCCGCTGCCGCAACGCGCGACTCGAACTGCAAAGCGCTACGAAAAGCACGAGCCAGGCGAATGACGCCGCTAACGTCATCCACAGATACGGCGGCGGAGCACCGCGCGGCAAGACCAGCAGCGGCGCCAATGCTCGGGCCGTGGTCGTCAGCGCAACTGTAGCAGTCGCGGGGTTGGATCCGTCAAGCGTCACCGACGACGGTGAAACCGTGCAACTCGCCCCCGTTGGCGCGCCCGTGCAACTCCAAGTCACCGTCTGATCGAATCCGTGTGCGGGCGCAGCCGAAACTGTGAAATTCGCCGGTTGCCCCGCAGTAATCGTCGCACTGGGTGGCGAGGCAGAAACGGCGTAATCCGGCGTACCACCTAGAGACCCGAGGGACATGACCAGGTCCAGCCGCCCGTTGTTCAGCCCCCAAGTGGGATCGAGCGGAACCGCGTGCGCTGCCGCCGTTGCCGCGCCGGACTGGCTAATGGCCACCGATAAGTTGTGCAAGAGCGCGGCTCCTCCCGAAACGAATGGCGCACTGAATGAGGTTCCCCATCCCGCCGCGTACGTGTTGAACGGGTAGGTGGTCACAATGGATTCGCCCGGAGCAGCGACCCACACGATGGCGTTCCCAAAATTGGAGAACGAAGAACGCGTATCCTGGTCGCTCGTTGACGCCACTCCCATCACATCGTTTTGCAGCGCCGCTGGATAAACGATCTCCTGCTTTCCGTCGTTTCCCGCCGACGCTGCACAAATCACGCCCTGCTGATTCGCATAATCGAGGGCCTTCTGCAGCTCCGCGGAACTCGTTTTCGTATCGAAGCTCATGTTGATCACGTTGGCGCCGTTCTGCACGCCATAGTAGATCGCGTGCAAAATGTCGGAGAGCGAAGCTGTCCCATCCGAACGGAACGCCTTCAGCGGCATGAGCTGCGCGGTCGGAGCCACTAAGTGGATGATGCCCATCACCATGGTCCCGTGGCCAAAAGCCTTGTATTGTGAATTTCCATCCAGTATCGCCGCTGAAGACTGGTCCAATATCGCCGCCGACGATTGATTCACCTGCGCCGGCTGTGGGCAAGTAGCCGTGGTGCAGGTGGGAGGCGAGCATGAAGAAGTAGAGGGAAACGGACACGGGGAAAGATCGTTGAGCTCGGAACCGCCTGGCTGGTTCCGCGTGAAGTCGTAGCCGTCTCCCGGCACCAATACCGGTTGCAGCACCGGATGCGTCGGATCCACTCCCGTGTCAATGTCCGCGACAATCCCGTCTCCAGTCACGTTGAACGCCTTCTGCGCGTTCTGTACCCCCACAATCGATGCCGCGGGCTGATTCACGTAGCTGTTCCACGCTGTCTGCGTCGTGGAACCTGCAGGGTAGGGCGTAGAACTTCGATCCTGCATGAGTGTCGATGAAATTGGCGTAGGAACAAGGTTCAGGCCGCCAATCAAACTCAGTAACTGATTCACTTCAGCATCCACAAATCCCGTCAAGCTGCCCGGCAACAGACCCAGAAATGTCTGCAGCGGGAGCGGCGTAGTCACAAGAAAGACCTGACCCAACGCGCCGTCCAGCCCGCCAACCACAGTGCAGGTCGCCGGAAGGAGGCACAAAACCTGCAGCGCTTGCAGGCCTCCCGTTGTCCGAATGATGACGCCGGTGTCAGCCTTCGCCGGTGACCCCCAGAGCAGGGCTGCCAATACGCCCGCCAGCCACATTCGGCGTTTCATCGCTCAGCGCTCCTCATAAACCAGCGATTGCTTGCTTTCACCGGCCGCTGCCTTGTCCCAGTGATCTCTTTCAAATTCTCCGGCCCGGCTCGCACCAATAATTCATGCAAGCGCATGGATTTCTCCCCACACACTTTGTTGGCGCATCCTGAAAGAAATTTCTGACTTGGATTAGTTTGAAGGATTGTGGCATCTGCAAGATCCCGCCGACCGGCTCTACGACTTCCGGACTGGCCAACACACCTCATCCCCCCTCGGAGGCAAATCCTATGGAGGTCCGCTGTGCGAAGACCAGTCCGGCTCGTCCCACTAATTAGGGCTAGAAGGAGAGGAAAAAATAGGGGGGAAATTGCCTAAACTTCCCTCGGGTAAATACCTGAATCGAGACACTTGGAATTTCTCAGGGTCGGCGATGCAGTGATTCACTTTGAGATCTGACGCCTGGATATTTTCTGCCCGGCGCGCCTTTCCCCGTAAACACGACTTCACTGATGGCACACTCTGGCTACTAGACGCTGCCGACGGCGCGTTTGAGTACTTCGCGCGAAATATTCGCTCCGCTCACTACCAACGCGACGTGATCTCCGCAGCCGGCGCTGGACTTCAGCAGCGCCGCTGTGCTCGCAGCTCCGGCCGGCTCCGCCAACACGTGCTCTTCCAGTAGCAACGTCTCAATTGCGCGAAGCATTTGCTCTTCACTTACTAAGACAACGTCATCAACCAGCCTCTTCACGTCGCGCACGTTTGCCGCTTCCGGCGTTCGCGTCGCCAACCCATCGGCAATCGTGTCGCATGTTTCCGTGCCTACGACTTTGCCTTCCTTCCACGATAGGAAGTAAGCCGCAGCGCGTCCTGCTTGCACGCCAATGATCTTCACCTGCGGGGCCAGCTGCTTCGCTGCCGCCGCAATCCCGCGGATCAGCGCCGTATCCCCCATCGGCACAAGGATCGCGCTGGCCGCTGGACACTGTTCCAGGATTTCACACCCAATCGTGGCCGGACCGGCTGGCAAGTCCTCGTCGGTTGCATCGTTCAGGAAATACACGCCGGGCTGCTTGGCGTACTCCGCCACCAGCGCGAACGCAGACGCCGGGTCGCTGTCTCCGCTCTCCACAATCACCGCTCCGAGCACGGCGATGTGCCCCCGCTTCACCGGATTGCAGTTCGCCGGCAAGAAAATCCTGGCTGCAATGCCAAACTCCTTCGCCGCGGCGGCCACCGCCGCTCCATGATTCCCGGTGCTGCAAGCCACTACTTCCCGAATCGCCCCCCGCTTCATCCTCTGGGCCAGCGCCCAGAACGCGCCCCGCACTTTGAACGATCCTGTGGGCAGCTCCGTTTCCAATTTCAAATAGACGCTCGTGCCCGTCGCTTGGCTAAGGAACGGCGCATGTATCAGCCGCGTCGGCGCGAAATGCTTAGCCAGGAATCCTTGCGCCTCGCGAATCGTTGCAATGCTCGGAACTATCGACAAACTAGCCTTTTGCAATTTTTTGCTCCCAGTTTCCGAAGATTAAATTCAAGTCCATCAATTGCGATGAGCGCCCGCCCAATCTACTTCATTCACATGACTTATTGTACGTCGCCGCAACTTTTTCGTTTCCACGGGGTTTTATATAAAGGCGCATGGTCCGCGATGCCGCCCAACCCCTCGCCGATGAAGAAGCGTCGAAATCCAAGTTGAACGGATTTCAGCAATTTCAAGAGCTGCCCGGCCGCAAGGCAAAGTTACTCAAAGGGGGATTTTGTTGTGCTTAGGATCGCGTTCATGGATCGCGGGCTCCTCGCGACAGGACTGGTGACCGGAAGGGTTCTCCGCACGATTGCAATCGCCTGTGTTCTGGCCCTCTTGCTCGTGGGCCTTGCTTGTCCCCGGGCTAATGGCGACGTCGGCGTTGTGCTCAACGAGTCCTTGGATACTAGCCTAGACAGGATCACCGGCACGGGGCACAGCGCTGTCTATTTCTCGCGTGTCTGTCCCGATTCCCCCGTAAGACTCCGCTTGTGCGGTCCCGGTGAGCATGGCTCAGTGATGAGCAATTACATCAACATTGGCGAAGATCAGTCGTTTGAATGGAACATCGTTCCTCTGAACGTGTACCTCTATGGTGTCGAAGACATACAAAATCGTCCTATCTTCGGCTCCTACAAGATCAAGCATGTGCTCGAGGAGAGATATAGGATGAACTACCTGTCATCGCTCTGCGCAGGCGCCCCATGCATGAACAGTTACAAGTCCGAATGGAGAGAGATGGTCGCAGCCACTCTGATTCGCAGCCTCTACATCTTTGTCATCGATACCACGGAAGAGCAGGATCGCAAGTTAATCGTGGAATTCAACGATTCGCCGAATGAGAATCATTTCAATGGTGTCACGCGAAACTGCGCGGATTTTACCCGCCGCGTGATCAATAACTATTTCCCGAACGCGACGCGTCCCGATTACTTAAACGACTTCGGGATGACCTCGCCGAAAGCTGTTGCGCGCTCTTTTACGCGCTATGCGCTTCGCCACCCGCAATCCAATCTCCGCGTGCTGCACTTTGCCCAGGTGCCGGGAACCATCAAACGTAGCCGTGAAGTTCGTGCAGGAACCGAGCAGTTGTATCGCTCGAAAAAATTCCTCGTCCCGATGGTTCTCTTCGCAGACTACGCATTGCCCGTTACGGCGGGATCCTACTTGCTCACGGGGCGTTTCAATCCGGGGCGCGAGTTCGAGCGGCATCCCGCGGCGCAGGGAGTACCGCCTCAAGACAAACAGAGTGGAACGGTTACGCAGGAAGAGCGCACGCGTGTCGTTGGCACGCCCAAGGACTGGAAGGAATACCGCAAAGCCTTCGACTCCATGGTTGTTGAGAACATTCAGGAAGACGTCATCGACAACCGTGGAGATTTGAAACGCTTTTTCAAACATTTCGATGAAAGAGGTACGCCATCTGTCGATGAACAGGGTTTGCTTTGGATGGAGACTTCCGTGAACGGCCAGTCCGCCAAAGTGGGTTTGAGTGCCAGCAACGTACTTGCCCGGGACTCTGACCCGAAGTTGGCTCACCAATTGTTGCTGACGCGCATCGACCGCGTCTTAAGGAGCCCCAAACACAGTCGTGAGCCGATGTTTGAATTCGTCCAGGATTGGGCAACGCTTCAGAGGGCGTCCGAGAAGCGCACTCTGACTCTCGCTCGCAATGCCTCTAATCAGAAAGGACTAAAGGGCACTCCACGGCAGGATGGTGGCGATGATTGAGACCAATCAGCCAGCACTGCCGCGTGGTATTTGCATGGATTAATCGGGCCGGCTTGCTCCCTCAAGCCGGAGGCAATTTCGAACCAATGAGGGATTCCACCTGGCTCCAAACTTCGGTGTCGCATTCAATTTTCGTGTGGTACTTTGCGAATACTCTGAGGAACCACGGATATTTATCGCACTTGATGTTCTTCGATTTGTAGTCAAAACGAAAATTGCCAATGATCCGCGTGCGCTTTTCGTCGGCGGCTCGAATTTTTGGCTGGCCGCGGAGTAGCCCATTCGACTGGTAAAAATTCACGGCCTCGCCGACATTGGCAGGGATCATCTGGTCGTTCTGCCGCATCTTGGCAACGCTATCCACTTGAATCGTAAGCAGCACTGGAATGTGATCCTTATCCAAATCTTTGGCCAGCGAAACCGTCTCCGAGCCGCCCCAGCTCATCCCGTAAATGATAATGTGAGCTTCTTTCTTCTCCTCGTCAGATAGTGTTCCATCGTGATTGGTGTCCAGAATTTTCAAGATTTCTCGGTGAGCATTTTCCCTGCGCCGATTCTCAAACACTTTTACAAATACGCCTGAAGGATGAGTTTCGCGCAGATGCGCGGCGAGTTGGACCCCGCTATGGACCATATTGTCGTGCGCCACGAAACCGCCAACGAATCCCACCACAATGACGGGCGGCTTCGCGGCATTCACAGGCGGCGCATTCACAGGCGCCGTAGGAGGATGCGTCAGCCCATCCTGTCTCGTGACAACGAGAGCCACGCAAACAAGAATGCCCGTTCGGATTAACTCACCCATACCCATGCGCCAGACCAATAGTTAAATCATTCTACCCAGTAAGAAAGATGATTTCTGCGCCAGCGTGGTTGCGTAAGTAATGAGTTCGGTGGCTACGAAAAAACCGGTAGCCTATGCCGCTCAATTCGTGATTAGCTCCCAACCATCTCCAGCATCGCACCCGAGTCCGTAATCAGTTCTTCCGTGGCTCTCCCCGGAAGTCGAACAACTATTCGAGCCAGCGCCAGGCTGTCGTTCGCCACTTCAAACCGTCCCGAACAATCCGTCTTCACGTACGGAAGCCGGTGCACAAACCGCCCTCGGCCGGAAACGCGCACTTCGACGCATGCGCCCCGCGCATCCGTGCATTCCAGTTTCCAGCTGAGTTGCCGCGAATCGCGCTCGCTCTCGCTGAATTTGCGGAAGGTGTACTTCTCCCCGCCATGCCACAGTACGGCTTTGCGGAACATCATGCCAAACGGCATCTCATAAACCAGCGCCTCAAACGTCGAACCTTGGCCTCGCGCGCCATGAAAATAAACGTGCGTCCACGTCCAGAAATGCCGGTGCCGGTAACCGCAATTGTGCCCCTGCATTCCAAAGCCTAGCGGCTCGCCGCGAAGGACACGATCATTCAGTGCAATCTCCCCCGAGAAAACCGCATCCGAATGCGGCGTACGCGAAAACCCAATCCAGCCCTTGCTGCTGAGCTCCACCCGAAAAGTCGACCGGTATCGCAAATCCCAAAAAATCCGCTGCCCGCCAACCTCAATGCGCCCGCGGGATGCGTCCTCGCCAATCTGGTTCTCGCCAATCTCCAGAAAAAAGGGACTAGCGCCGCGCTTGCTAAAACCTGCGCCATCCGAACCAAGACTCTGGACCGGAAATCCCTGAATCCAAGTCTCCGGTTTCCCCTCTCGCGGAAACCACGTCGCCCAAACCTGCATGGGCTGCCCCTGCGCATCGCCCGCGCACCCGCCTCGCCCCGGGTTCATCAGCAAATACCGGAACCACCAAGCCCCGCTCCCATCCCCCAGCCCCACCCGCAAAAACCAAACCTCATACCTTCGCCGCATCGGCAGCTTGGTGAACACCTCGTTCAGCGTCTTCATACGCCGGGAAGAATAACACTGCGACTCGCGCCAGTGTGCGACCGGTGCGCCAGAAGCCGTGATTGAAAACGTGGTGGCAGGAATTTTTCAGCTTCCATTTCAGCTTTCACGCGAAGCGTTTGGTGTAAAGCAGGTTTTGCGAAAGTATCGAGACCGCAGAATCGATCTCGCTGACGCTTGCCTGATTTGCCTGGCTGACGAATTCGAAACCGCCAATATTTTGACCTGGACAAAGACTTTCAGATCTATCGCTGGGGCAGAAATAGGCCTTTCCGTATTTTGGTGGCGCTGAAGTAACGGGGCTACCTCTTCGCCGCAACCATTAATTTCGCGCCGCGAGGGCTTCGTTGTGGCGCGAACCTTCCCACAGTCGGATGTAAGGGGCGAGTTCGCGCATCATCTTCTCGAATTGCGGCAAGTCGAGCGATTGCGCGCCGTCACTGATGGCTTTTTCCGGGGCGGGATGCACTTCCACGATTAATCCGTCGGCGCCGATCGCCACTCCCGCGCGGGAGAGCGCCGGCACCAGGCTTCGCTTCCCTGTCGCGTGACTCGGATCCAGAATCACCGGCAAATGTGTCAATTCATTCAGCGCGGGAATCGCCGCGATGTCGCAAGTGTTGCGCGTCACCGTTTCAAACGTGCGAATTCCCCGCTCGCACAAAATCACGTCGGCATTTCCGTGCGCGGTGATGTATTCCGCGGACATCAACAGTTCTTTCACCGTGCTGCTCAATCCGCGCTTCAGCAGCACCGGTCTTCCGCATTTTCCCAGCGCCTTCAGTAGCATGAAATTCTGCATGTTCCGCGCGCCCACTTGCAGCACCTCGGCATATTTCGCCACCAAATCTACGTCGCGGTCGCTCATCACTTCCGTGATGATCGCCAGCCCCGTCGCTTCTTTCGCTTTCTTCAGCAGTTTCAATCCTTCTTCTTCCATCCCTTGAAAATCGTACGGCGAAGTCCGCGGCTTGAACGCGCCGCCGCGCAGCATTTTCGCACCTGCTTTCGCCACGCCCTCGGCCGCTTGCATGATCTGTTTTTCGGACTCCACCGAGCACGGCCCGGCCATCACTACAAATTGATCGCCGCCGATTTCCATCCCGTTTACTCTTATTCTGGTTTTGCCGGGACGGAATTCCTTGCTCACAAATTTGTACGGCGCCGAAATTCGCACCACGTTGTCCACCTGTGGCATGGCCTCAATCGATTCCATGCACCCGGTCACGTCCCCCACGCCGACGACGCCGATCACCACGCGCTCTTCTCCTTCGATGGAGTGCACCTTGTATCCGAAGTGCTCCACCTGTTTGCGCACCTCATCAATCTCTTCCCGCTTCGCGTGCAATTTCATGGAGATAATCATCTT
>Ga0137362_10002916_pt1 | contig 11286 bp, 6 predicted proteins | sample MadtaG_2_FD_104801 | JGI IMG/M metagenome (GOLD analysis project Ga0137362, IMG submission 104801) | Vadose zone soil microbial communities from Angelo Coast Range Reserve, California, USA - Mad1_100_16 metaG | ecosystem: Environmental > Terrestrial > Soil > Vadose zone | place: USA: California... | reverse complement strand
TTGGACCTCGCCTCATCCGCTTACGAGGAGACCGGCGACACCCCGCAGGCGGTGAATCTGCTTCGCCGGGCGATTGTGCTCGATCCCACCAAGGTCCGTTACTACGTCGATTTTGCGACATTGTCGTTCACTCACCAATCCTTTCAGGTTGGGATCGATGTGATCAATGCCGGGTTGAAGCAAATCCCCTCGGCGGCGCCGCTCTATGTGGCACGGGGCGTCCTCTATATTCAACTTGGGCAGTATGAAAAAGGGGAAGCCGACTTTGCGGATGCAATCCGGCTTGACCCTCGCGAAACTTCAGGTGCTGTGGCTGAAGGACTCGCGCAAATTCAGCAGAGCAATCTGGATCAGGCGCTGACCACCGTACGATCGGAGCTCAAAAAGCATCCAGAGGACTCGTTCTTGCACTATTTGCAGGCCCAAACGCTGTTCCAGAAGGGCGCAGACCCGGACATGGTGGAGTTCAAGCAGGCCCTGGCGGAAGCTCAACGCGCTGTGCAGTTGAAGCCTGATTTTGTTCTGGCTCGCGACCTGTTGGGAAATTTGTATCTGAAATCTGGGCAGGTTGAGGAAGCAATTGAGCAGTCCCGCCGGGCGCTGCAAAAGATCCCGTCCGATCAAGAAGCCCTTTATCACCTCATCCAGGCGCTTAGAAAGTCCGGTGACACGAGACAGGAACTTCCCACTCTGGTGAAGCGGTTGGCGGAACTCCGCCAGGAATCACGGAAAGCCGAAGCCTCAGGAACCAAGTACAAGTTGTACGAGCCCGAACCTCAAAATGGCAACGCGGCGCAGCAGAACAGGTAGATCGGCCTTCCAGCGTTGGGAGTCTGAATACAACCGCTAACTCCCATCCGCTCCCTCGACCAGCTTGTAGCGAGAGCGTTGCCTTTGTTCTTTCGCGGACCCTTCACGAAGCTGTGCCAAACGCTTCAGCAGCTCAGGAAGTTCCCCGGTCCTGCCCGTCTTGCGCAGAGCTTGAATTAATCGATAGAGCGACGTCTGGTCTTTCGGATCGATCGCAAGCGCTTTGCGACATTGTTCGATGGCTTCTACATTTTGACCGGCTCCGACGTAGAGCTTGGCCAGCACAACCCGGGCAGGGGCAAGAGAAGGTCGTAACGAAATCGCTCTTTTCGCCGCCCGCATTGCGCTCTGGAACTCAGCTGTGCCTGGTTCGGCGCCTTTCTGGGCGAGAATGTCGGCCTTCAGATAAAGGAGAATGGGATCGTCCGGTTTCCGCGCCAGCCTCTCATTCACGTTTGCCAGCGCCCGTTCCAGATCGTTCTGCTGCACGGCTAGCAGTCCCTGAGCGGCGGCGGTTAGCGACTGGCTGGGATCGAGCTCGTATGCCTTTTCGAGATCAGCTTCTGCCTTTGCGTAATCCGCGAGCTGCACATAAAGCACGCCGCGCGCAAAGTAGAGCTGGGACGAGTTCGGCTGCTGGCCGATGCCATCGTTCAGAATGTTTATACCTACCTGAAACGACTGATGGGTAAACGCCAGGTAGGCGAACTCCAGGTAAAGACTTATGTTCTGCGTGTCAAGCAGAATCGCCTGGCGCAGCGCGTTCACAGCGTTTTCCGTGTCGGATGAGTCTTCGTAGGCGTTAGAAGCCAATTCCAGCGTTTCAGAATTCGGACTGCTCTCTAACAGTGGTTTCAATGTTTCCAGGGCGGCTTCCGGCCTGTGATTCATTAATTGGATGGATGCCAGCACATTTCTTTCGTGCGGGTTCTCGGCTTGAAGGGCGACCGCGCGTTCGAAGACTTTCTCCGCACCATCGAGTTGCTTCCGCCGGACCATGCAGGTTGCGTATGCATGCAGAGCGTCGAGCTGAGAATCGAGAAGATTGCCTGAGCGTTCGAAGTGGACTACCGCAGTCTTGCAGTTACCATGCTTGTACTCAAGCACCGCAATCATGGCGTGACTCATCGGATCGCCTGGACGTAGCCGCAGAATGTGCTGCAGAAATGGAATAGCCTCCAGGCTGCTAGCTTCGTAGTGAAGTTGTGCCTCCTGTTGCAGCGCCGGCAGATAATCCGGAGCCAGCTTCAACGCATTGCGATAAGAGGCGAGCGCCTGTTGTTTTTTGCCCTGTGCCGCGTACGCGATGCCTTGCAGAGTCCAAAGCTGCGGGTCAGAGGGGGATTGCTCGATGGCACGATGGGTAAGGGTCAGAGCTTCCTGGTACTGCTTGGCTTTAAGGGCAGCAGTGATCGCGTCAATTGCATCTTGTGGGTGAGCGAGAAGGCCACACGAAATAAACACGAGGAGAACAGGACATGCACTGCGAATTGGGCCACATGCTCTCATCGAATTTCGCGGGTCACTGAATGCCTCCCTTTAGCTAACAACCGCTACCCAAAGAACCTAACAAATTCTGACCTCTGAGTTTTGCAGACGAACTGCTGGGGATGGCGGGGCGAAACGCACTGATCTTACGATTCCAGCGTGGCTCGCATGATCGGTGCTCAAAAAAAAGCCCTACCGCGTGGCTGCGGCGGCAGGGCAAGAGAGATGACGAAATTCGTCAGAACGTAATCCTGGCGCCGACCTGCCAGTTGCGAGGCAGTTGCTGCGCATTGGCTTTTCCAAAACCCCCATCGGCGAGGTTGGTATCGAAATTCGTCAGATTCGGGCGATTGAAAATGTTGAAAAACTCGAACCTTAGCTGAAAGTTTACCCGTTCCCCGATGTGAGTGTCTTTATACAGATTGACATCGGTTTCAGCGAAGTTGGGCGTACGGAAAGCGCTGGGTTTTTCATTACCCTGGGTTCCAAACCCCGGAGCCGAAAATTGTGAGGACGAGAACGCTCCGTTCAGGAATGCGCTCCTGGACGTGCCCTGGCTGTAGCCGCTGACATTCGGATAGTCCAGACCAACGCCGCCAGCCCCGCTGGTGTCTCCGTCAGCGTTGAAATCGCCACTTCCAGCCGCGTAACCGATGTACGGATTTCCTGGCGATGGACAATTTGTCGTACTGGCACAGACGCCGATAAAGCGTCCGGTAGTCCAGACCATGGCGGGGTAGCCGCTCTGGAAAATACTGGTCCCGCTGATTCCCCAGCCCGAGGTGGCGCGGCCCAGAAGACCCTGGCCATTGTTCAGGCCTGCAAGCTCGTAGTTGAGGCTGAGTGAGAACCGATTAGGTGCGTCCCAGGGTGAAGGCCCGTAGTACTGATTCGGATTTGCCTCGGCCGGGTACGCTGAGGCGTTGTCTTTCGAACTAGAGTGAGTATATGACGCGTCGATAAAGCCTCGGCGCGCAAAGCGTCCTTTAAATTGAAAGAAAACGCTCTCATAATTACTGCGGCGCGTGTTGTCCGTGTAGCCGATACCTCCGAAGCTGTGGTTAAGCCTGGTCGCTACGTTATTCGAAATGTTGTTGATGATCAGATCACCGGTAAACGCATTGATGTCCTGGCCGTAACTGACAATGCCAGCCTGATCACCCCCGCCAACTAAGTTGTATCCGTGTGAGCCGGAGTACCCGACGGCGACCGAGTAGTTAGCCACGAGTTTTCGCTCCAAGGTGAGCGACCAAATATGGGCTCTGGGAGACTTCAAATTGGGATTAATTCCGCCGATACCGAAGTTCCCACCAACGATGCCGCCTTGTGCGTCCAGGCATCCGTTAGCCCCAAGTGTCGGGCAAATAGCGGATCCAGCTAGGGGTGGGAAGCTGAACCCAAAGGGAGGCTTGTTGCCGGTTCCCAGCTTAAAAAACTGTGTAGCTATAGAGCCAGGAAATCCAGGGGTTATAGGGCCCGGAGGACTGCCACGGAATTCTTCTTGCACGTTGGCTTGAGTCAACCAATTATTGAACAACCCATATCCGCCACGCAGCACTGTGTTGCCACTCCCGGTTACATCCCACGCGAAACCAACGCGAGGACTGAGGAGATTGTTTAAGGTGTGATTCAACGCAGAGTGAGTCGCCTTGGCGAAGCCATTGGCGACTTGCTGATTAACTGTCTGTCCAGGTCCGAGGTAAAAGTTGCCGAACACAGTCGTGGCGCTGCGGGAATACGGATTACCTTCATCGTCCCACCTGAAACCGAGAGTCAATGTTAGGTTGCGACGCGCTTTCCAAGTGTCTTCGACAAATAACCCCCAGGTTTTGGAAGCGGCATTCCATGACCACAGGACCGGTTGTCCGGTAATCGGGTCGTACATGACATGATTTTCGCCGGTAGGCGCACTTTGAGCGAGTTCCAGAAAATTATCGAAGTTGAAAGTCGGCTGCGACCATGGCCCTTGGAACGGCTCCACATCATCACCGAACCAACCTTCGTAGCCGAACTTGAGCGCGTGCGCGCCACGCACATGCGTCAGCACGTCGCGCCAGTGATAGTTGTGCTGGATGAAATCTCCTTGTGCGAAGCCAACGCCGAATGCTTGACCACCCTCTGTATTTACGCCGGTTACAGCAATGGATGGTACCGTGTAGTCCTTTGCGCCGCTACCCAGAACGCCTTCCACCCGGTTCGCGGCAAAGATGGCTTCGTTCATTGTGGTCGGGGAGAAGCTGTGGTTCCAGTTCACTTGGAAGGCGCGTTGCCAGTTATTGTTAAGGGCTGAAAATTCCGGAATTGCAGATGCCGCGCCGTAGTTAAGCAGGGTCCGATAAAAGCTTCCATAAATTCGGTCGTTCTTGAACCCTTTATCAATACGAGCAAAGTATTGTGTCCCGTTCCGAACTTGAGGGGCGCTGAAAGAACCCGAGGCTTCGAGCGGCAGGGAACAAGGAAGGTTGTTTGACGCAGCCGTACCGCATCCGGGAGCGTTCGCCGAACTCGCTATGGGCGCAACCCCGCCGACATTCGTGGGCACATAAGTGGAAAGTACGTGCGTGCCTACGGTGGCTGGATAGTTGGTCTGTGCCCAAGTAACAAATGCGGGATTCGCAAACTGAATGGTTCCGTTTGTTGCCAGTGAGGACCGGAGTGGCTCAACCGCAAAATAGAAGAAGAACTGGTGGTGGGGAATTACGGGGCCGCCAATCGAAAACGACATGTTGTTGCCGTGAAATGGCAAATACCCCTTTGGATTCGTAAAGTGTGTCTTTGCAAACCAGTTCTGATAGTAGAACCAGTCCGCAGCCGACCCGTGAAACTGTTCCGAGCCAGATTTCGTCGTCAATACTTCCTGCACGCCCGTCGCCCGACTGTACTCGGACGAGTAGGTGTTGACCTGAATACTGGTTTCTTGAATCGATTCAGGATTTGGTGTGAGATTGAGGACACCCTGACGAATTCCGCTGGTCACATCCAGTCCGTCGATCACGTACATATTCGACATTTGGCCCTGACCATTGGCGCTCGCATCCACTTGGGTCTCTGTCGAAAAATTGTCCACGCCCGATCCCGGAGTTCCCGCTCTGCCGGGTTGTCCACCGCCAGTGGTTCCCAAACCGGAAACTCCCGGTGCCAGGGTTGTTAACGTCACCAGGTTGCGACCCGCAACAGGAAGTTCCGCGACACCGGAGTTCTCCAGAGTCAACTGGTTCCGGCTGTCGGCAGTGTCGACCACCGCCGAGGTAGAAGTCACGCTCACAGCCTCCGTCACCGCGCCGACTTTTAAGGTGATGGGAACGTTCAAAGTTTGCTCCGTCAAAAGCGTGACGTCGGATTGCGATTTCGAGTAGCCCGGCGCTTCGACTGTGATCTTGTACGCGCCGGGAGCAAGGCTCACGAAGCGGTAGTTGCCGTTTTCGTCGCTCGTTGTGGTTCGCGTGACCTGCGTTGCCGCATTCACCATCGTCACAGTTGCCTTGGGAACTACTGCGCCGGACGGGTCTTGCACCACGCCTTGGACGTTGCTGCTGAATTGCGCGTAGCAGAGGCTCGCGCCAAAAACCGCGAATGCGAAGAAACTACGGAGACAGGATTGAGAGAATCTACTCGAGACCATGTGCCCTCCTGATTTTCGTTGCAGCGGCTGCGATTTGCATTGTGAGATAGGGAATATTCGATCTGCACGAAAGGTCTGATTTAAGCATTTTGGGTAAGCGTTTGCTCAGCGGAGGTACGCTAAAGCAACTAATGTTCGTTAGTCAAGAAAAATCTAGTATTTTTCCATTAGACCAGCGATTCAGCCTTCACGGCCCGGGAGGCTGGCTCGGAACCTACGTGATTGCGCGCCAGACTTGGCCTGTCCGGCGACCGTTTCTACTATTCACATAAGTTGTTGTATATTAGTAGCTTATTACGATTTAACGGCATCTCGACCTTAAGCTTTCGTCCATCACAGTTGCTGGCTTGCGCTGGGCTGTCGCCTTGCCGCTGGTCGCGTCTCGACGTCCCAGAACCAGTGAAAAACATCATGCGAAGCTTCCCCTGGGCTTGCAACAAAAAACCGCTAGATTGCTTGACGACCATGGTTACGGGCTGTATAAAGATAACCTTTACTGAAATTGTGGATCGCGGAGAGCGTGTAAAAGGAGAATCTCATGGCTTCCTCACGGCGACAGTTTCTGAAGGCCAGTGCGGTCGCGGCCGGAACTGGCATGGCGATGCGCGTCACACCTGCATGGGCTTTTCCGTCAACTCAGGTTGCAATCACACCTCCTCTCTCCCTATTTGCATATTCAGAGGTGCAACTGCTGGACGGTCCACTGCGCGAGCAGTTCGACCGCAATCACGACCTCTTTCTGCACTTGAATGAAGATGCTTTGCTCAAACCATTCCGGCAGCGCCAAGGACTTCCTGCTCCAGGGCCTGACATGGGAGGATGGTACGACAACGCCTCAGACTTCAACCCTCCAGAAAACTTTCACGCCTTCATCCCCGGCCACAGCTTTGGGCAATATCTGTCAGGGCTGGCGCGCGCCTATGCGGTCACCGGATCGAAGGCTACGCAAGAGAAAGTCCATCGCTTAGTGCGCGCCTTCGCCGAGACCGTCGAGCCTTCGGGAAAGTTTTATGTGGACTATCACCTGCCCGCCTACACCTACGACAAGACTAGCTGCGGCTTGATCGATGCACACGAGTTCGCGAAGTGCCCCGACGCGCTCGATGTTCACTGGCGGGCCACCCAGGCGGCCTTGCCTTACTTGCCAGAGAAGGCCTTGAGCCGCCCGGAACAGCGCTCGCGTCCGCACAAGAGCGTGGCCGACACTTGGGACGAAACCTATACGCTTCCCGAGAATTTCTTTCTCGCGTATCAGCGCAGCGGAAATGCGCGCTATCGTGAGCTCGCGGAGCGTTTTATTGAAAATGATTATTTCGATCCGCTGGCGGAAGGGCGAAACGTTCTTCCTGGCGAACATGCCTACAGCCACGTCAACGCGTTCAGCTCAGCCATGCAATCCTATCTCGTGCTTGGAGACGAAAAGTATTTGCGTGCGGCCACCAACGGTCTTCGCTTGGTTCATGAACAGAGTTTTGCGACCGGCGGATGGGGTCCGAACGAGGCCTTTGTCGAACCGGGAAAAGGATTGCTGGAGGAAAGTCTCGGCACGACGCACGCCAGTTTCGAGACTCCGTGCGGCGCCTACGGCCATTTCAAAATTACGCGCTATCTGTTGCGTGTGACACGCGACTCTCGTTATGGCGACAGCATGGAGCGCGTTTTCTACAACACGATCGCCGGCGCCACGCCCATCCTTGCCGACGGCACCAGCTTTTACTATTCCGACTACAACTACAACGCCCAGAAGGTGCACCATCGCGACAAGTGGCCGTGCTGTTCGGGCACATTTCCGCAATTGACGGCCGATTACGGCATCAGCTCGTACTATCGGGGCCAGGACGGCATCTATGTCAACCTCTTTCTGCCTTCTCGAGTCTCGTGGTCCCAGAACAATACGCGCTGCACCCTGACGCAGACGACTGAATATCCGCGGGCGAATGGGACTCAACTGGCATTCACGCTGCCAACGCCCGAAACTTTCACATTATATGTGCGCGTTCCTGCTTGGGCAGGCGCGAAGACGACTGTGGCTATAAACGGCCGTAGAGCTGACGCGAGCATCGAGCCCGGCAAATTCCTAGCGCTTCAACGAACTTGGAAAAATGAGGACACAGTCGAATTGGAATTTGAGATGCCGCTGCGCCTGGAACCGATTGACGCTCAGAATCCCAACACGGTTGCGCTGATTCGAGGGCCGGTTGCCTTGTTCGCGGTCGGTGAGATCCCGGAGCGCGTTACGCGGAAGCAACTGCTTGCGGCAGCTCCGCGGGCGCAGTCGTCGGATGATTGGGTTACTCAGACTGACAAGGGATCCCTGATCTTGCGGCCATTCGCGTCCATAATGTCCGAGGATTATCGCCTATACCTGCACGCGGAGGGCTGAACTGAATTGTACTTGGTGCCCACGTTGAGTTCGATAAATACGAAGTCGATATGGATATTCGGGAAATCGCACGTCGTGCCAAAGTTTCAACTGCCACGGTTTCGCGAGCTATCAACCGAGTTCCCACCGTTGATCCTTATCTAGCAAAGCGTGTTTGGAAGGTGGTCGAAGAGCTAGGGTATTATCCGAATACCCAGGCGCGAGCGCTGGTTTTGGGCAGGAGCAGAATTCTGGGGCTCATCGTCTCAGAAATCACCAACCCTTTCTTTCCAGAAATCGTGCAGTCTTTTGAAGACATCGCGGTGCAACACAACTATGAAATCCTCTTAAGCTCGACGATTCACGATCCAAAACGCATGGAGCTGGCAGTGCGAAGGATGATTGAGCGGCGGGTGGACGGTGTTGCCATTCTAACTTTTGGTATGGAAGAGTCGCTGACTCAAAACCTCCGTTTCCGCAAAGTGCCGCTTGTCTTCGTCGATGTCGCCCCAAACGTTCCCGGTGTCAGCAATATACGAATCAACTATCTGAATGGCATTCGCCAAGGCGTGCAGCATCTGGCAGCGCTCCGGCACGAACGAATCGCATTTGTAACCGGGCCTACCCATCTGAAGTCAGCGCTTGCCCGCAGGGCCGCGTTTGAAGAAGCGATGAAGGAAATCGGGTTGGAAGTCCGCGCAGAGCTCATTGTTCTTGGCGACCATACGATGGAAGGAGGCATGCGAGCTCTGACCCAGCTTCTAGGTTTGTCTGAACGACCCACAGCCGTGATGTGCTCAAATGATATGACTGCAATCGGCGTACTCCGCGAAGCCTACGACTGCGATATATCTGTGCCCGGGGGACTCTCGGTGATTGGTTTCGACGATATCCGCATGGCGCAGTTCACGATTCCACCTTTGACAACAATTCAAATGTCCCAGTCCGAATTGGCAAGGCTGGCATTCAGGATCTTGATCAATGAGCTAGAAGACCAAGCAACACGCAGTGCGAAACCCGATTACGTCCTTACGACAACTCTGGTGTTACGCCGCTCGACCGCATTGATGGGCCCTGCAGCGGGTTCGACGAGCTCGAGACTCCCATAAACCAATCCCGCTGGATCGGGCGAAGTCCATCTCCCGTGCCCAGTGCGGTACTGGCGGAACAGGAAGTCGTACAGATTCGCGGACCAACTGCCCTTCACCGTGTCCTGGTTCTGGCCGGTGAAGTCGAAACCTTCAGTTGCCCCGAAACATCGTAATCCTCACCATAGGGTGCGAAGCCAGGTCGAATTGTTTGGCGCGGCTGGCGGTGGTGCCGAGGCGCGAACTGCCCAGGTGATCAGGGTGCCGATAGAATTGCACCCCACTGCTGTTGTAGACAGCGCTGCCCCCGCCCGGCAGATTAATGAATGCTTTTATGAACGTCTGCCCATTCATCATCGCCAGCTTCTGACCGCGGGGCCCGTACACAATCTGGCCATGGTTCGTCCCCGAGGACGTTTGCTCGATCATGCGGTCGAGTGCGTCATAAATCATAGTGACGTTCACCCCGCCGCCCGCACTCACGATGTTGCCATCGGCGTCCCAACTGTAAGTGTGGGCCACGTCATTGGTGAGATTACCGTTGCCATCATAGGCTACGGAACCGCCGGGAATTGAGAATGGCATCTATTCCCACCCTTCGAAAAAGCCGAAGGGTGGCGGCCTCGCGGATCGCGGGCGAGGGCGCCATACGACCATCGCTCAGGGCAGGTCCGCGCTACACACCAAGGTCAAAGGCGTCGGACAGGAATGTCCGACCCACCCGATCCTCCACCCCACGAGGTCCTCCACAATAGTGCAAAGTGTTGCGAGGTCGCTGGCTCGACATGGTCAGGAAGATGAGAATTCAGCAGTTTAGAGTTTGGTATTGGGGTTGCTTGTAAGCATGATAGGCCAGAGAACTCCCCCCGACCGCAAAGGACTTTGATCCGCGGCGTTCTGGAGTTTGGAGATCAAGAAAATGAAGAATTTCTTATTCCTGTTCGTGGTGTGCGCTTTCGGTGCTGTGGGTGCGGTGGGACAAGTAAATGGCGGGGCCGTGTTCAGTTCTCAACCAATGGTTTTCACGCTTCCAGATCATCCGGCATATGCTTCTGCGACTGGGATGTCGGCAGAGCACAACATCATGGAGCGATCGGGAAGTTCGTATGCCCAGGGCGAACGCCCGGTGTGGGAAGTGATGCAATTAATGCCTGGCATACCGCTTGGGGATTCAGCCCGTGCCCTAAGACAAGAGCACGCCACCGCGAAGAAAGCCGTCATCGTTTGGAAGAATTGAGCTTCGGTTCCGCTCATGGCAGGCTCTGTCCGACCAAGCCCGGGGGCTTGCGCTAAAACCAAGGATGGAAGCAAAAAGAGCGATTAAGAAGAAGGCACCCCTGAGCATTCGCTTCATCGAGCAGACCTCCATAAGCAAAGAAGCACTTGCGCTGGTCTGCTCGAAAGGACACAAATCCGCGCCCCAGAGTTTTCACCGGACGAGGTCGTTTTGCGTCAGGCGTCGTCAACGCTAAATCAACTTTCACACACGTGGAAAAGACCGGTGATGGGGAAGTGATCACCGGTTGAGCCAGGACTGTAAACGAGAAGAATCTCGATGTCAAAATAAACCGATCAATCATCACTTGGCAGGTAATGACGCGGGTTTTCTGCATTGTGGAAGGTGTGAACAATTTGACCACCCAATCTTTACACCCCGCTCGCCCCCGTGTTACCCTCAAACACATACAACGAAAGAGAAAAAAATAGAAGGAGTGCACCAGGTTAGTGCTAGCCAGAGAGCAAAAGAAATCCGTTATTGACCAGTACGGGACCCATCCTACCGATACCGGGAGTCCAGAAGTCCAGATCGCTCTGTTGAGCGAACGCATCGGTCAATTACAGGAGCACTTCAAAGCGCACCTAAAAGATCATGGCTCACGCCGCGGTCTTCTCATGCTGGTCAGCAAGCGTCGCCG
>Ga0137362_10002911_pt1 | contig 11299 bp, 8 predicted proteins | sample MadtaG_2_FD_104801 | JGI IMG/M metagenome (GOLD analysis project Ga0137362, IMG submission 104801) | Vadose zone soil microbial communities from Angelo Coast Range Reserve, California, USA - Mad1_100_16 metaG | ecosystem: Environmental > Terrestrial > Soil > Vadose zone | place: USA: California... | reverse complement strand
GCGCCTGATCAAGATCGGCGCGCGTGTGATCGAGTATATCGCGCGCATTCGCGTCCAATTGCCGACGAGTTGCCCGGAGGGGGCGCTGTTCCGAGCCGTCGCGCTCGGCCTCATGCCGTCCGGTCCGTGAGCCGCGGGGCCGTGCCCCAACGAACCGCCGAAAAGGCAGATCAATCCCAAACGTGTTGCACCGCGAGTTCCCTCACACCGATCCAAACGGACCGATCGCCGGCGCGCGACCGTCGGCCAGACGTGCAAAAACGCCTCGCGTGGTGCATGATCCGGGTTAGGGAGGGAGCTTCCTGCTTGAACTGGAAGAGAGGGGCTCGAAACCTCATTCAAGGCAAAGTCGATTTTGGACAGCCAATATGCAGAGCAATTTTGAGCGTCAGAAGGTTGCGTCGATTTTACCCTTCTGGGGTAAGGCCAACGCGACTAGCCGAGGCAGAGCTGGGTTTCATCCAATCGTATATCATTCGCTTGATGTTGCGGCTGTCGGTGCGGAGTTGGTTGCTCGTGATCGAGAGCGGCTGAGAAGAATCGCGGGTGCAGTCGGCATCGGGGTCGATCCGCTTAGAAGCGCCTTGCCGTTTTTCCTCACGCTTCATGACATCGGCAAATATTCACGCGTGTTCCAAGCGAAATCGTCGAACCATTGGCCCGCGGGTTCTCTGGGTCCCTATCGCGCGGTCGCACCGGGCAACAGTCATGTAATCACCGGCTTCCAATTCCTTCTCGCTTTCTCCGACGATGGATCATGTCGCGATATTTTCGAAACAGTAATGCCGGAATGGAGCACCAACGAGCGTAAAATCTTATTCTGTGCTCTCGCAGGTCACCATGGACGACCTCCGGAGGAAGCCGCGCGGCGCTCGTTCGGTCCAAACGATGTCTGCGATACGTGCGTCGCGGCGGCGCAAGCGCACATGCAGGCGATGTTTGCACTGTTGCGGCCTGCCGCGTTGCCGCGCCGGCCGGCGAGCGCGCTCGCCGTTCTCGGCGTCGGCATAGCTGGCTTGTTCGTGCTCGCGGATTGGATCGGATCGGCGGAAAATTGGTTTCCCTACGTCCCGCCGATGGAAGACGACAAGACCTTCGAACGCTACTGGCACCAAGCCCAACATGCGGCGACGCGGGCCGTCGCGGAAGCCGGCATCTTGCCGGCAGAGGTCAAACATTTCAGCGGGATGTCACAACTGTTCCCGGACGTTCGAACTCCGAGCCCAGTGCAAATCTTCGCCGAGACCACGCCGTTGCCGGAGGGACCTACGCTCATTGTCATCGAGGATGTTACGGGATCGGGCAAAACGGAAGCGGCGCTGACACTCGCGCATCGATTGATGGCAGCAGGTCGGGCAAACGGACTCTATGTGGCGTTGCCGACCGAGGCGACGGCAAACGCCATGTACGCACGGCTCGGGTCCAGCTTTCGCCGTCTCTTCAGGGATGATGCCGCGCCGTCGCTCGTTCTCGCGCACAGCCATCGCGCACTTCATGAGAGATTCCGGAATAGCGTCGTGAACGCTGCCGCTCGGGTGCGGTCGCAAGATGGCAGGAGCGATGGCGGTGGCGAGGATCGTCCATCATCCGCCGAGTGCGCCGACTGGATCGCCGACGATCGGCGCAAGGCATTCCTGGCGGACATCGGAGCCGGCACGATCGACCAGGCGCTGCTCGCTATCCTGCCGGTGAAGCACCAGTCGTTACGTCTCTGGGGCCTCGCCGACCGGGTGCTCATTATCGACGAGGCGCACGCCTACGATGCCTACATGATGCGCGAGTTGGAAACGCTATTGGAGTTCCACGCCGCGCTCGGCGGGTCGGCAATCATCCTGTCCGCGACGTTGCCGAAGGCCATGCGGCGCAAACTTGCGGCAGCATTTCACAAGGGCGTTTCGGCGGACCCCGGCACCCGTGTCGATTTAGGGGTGATTGAATATCCGCTCGTTACGATCGTAGGACCGACCAATGTCGGCGAAGTACCGCAGCCGATCCGTCAGGGGCTCGCGCGCTTCGTGACCGCCACGAGGGTCAACGACCTTGCCGGCGCGCTCGCACGCGTCGTCATAGCGGCGCAGGCGGGCGCGAGAGTAGCCTTCGTCCGCAACAGCGTCGACGAGGCGATTGCTACCTGCGACCGGCTGCGGGAAGCGGGACTTGATCCGCTGCTGTTTCATGCACGCTTCGCCAGGAGCGATCGCCAGCGCATCGAAGCGGAGGTGATGTCCCGGTTCGGCCGAGAACGTGACTCCGGTTCCGAGACACACCGCGGGCAAGTGCTCGTCGCCACCCAAGTCATAGAACAGAGCCTCGACCTCGATTTCGACTTGATGGTCACGGACCTCGCGCCCATCGATCTGATGATCCAGCGCGCCGGGCGGCTGTGGCGGCATGCGCGCAATTCGCGGCCGATCGGCGGACCGGAACTTGTCGTGCTGTCCGGGGACCCCTTCGACGCACCCGACAAGGACTGGGCGAACCGCGTGCTCGGCCGGGGTGCACCAGTATATCCCGATCATGCGCTGCTCTGGCGTAGCGCCCGCGCGCTGTTTCGCGCCGGTGGGATCGAAACACCCGGCGGCGTGCGTGCACTAATAGAAGCGGTCTACGACGAAGCAAACCGCGACGAGGCGCCCGCGGCGCTCCTTCCTCGCGAATTGCGTGCGGAGGGCGAGACATCCGCGGCGTCGGCGATCGCGCAGACGAACGTATTGCTTCTGCGTCCGCAAGGCGGCCGAGGACAAGTGGGGTATCGGGCAGATGCGGGGGCGTGGGATTCCGATGTCCGTACGCCGACAAGACTTTCGAATGACAGCATGCGTATCAGGCTTGGGCGGGTGGTCGATGGCGACGTGCTGCCCTGGGCGGAAGCCGATGAGCCATGGCGAGCCTGGGCATTGTCTGAGGTATCAGTTCGGGTGGGCAGAATCGCGGGCGAGGGCGGAAGCGCCCCGTTGATCGCCGCCGCGATCGAAGTCGCCAAGGCGCGCTGGCCGGAGGCGGAGCGCGTTGTGCCGCTGATTGCATTGCAGAAACGAAGCGACTCGTGGCGCGGAACGGCGCGAAATTCGAAACAATCCGGAGTTGAGGTCACGTATTCGACCAACACAGGCCTGATCCTAGGAGAGTTGTGAATATCAATTCCTTCCACCTTGCTTAAACCGCAATTCACCAGTGACGCTGCGCGCCCACAAGGGCGCGAGGCATGGACAACGGGCACACCTTCAATTTGATCTCCACCCCATGGCTTCCGGTGATCCGAGCTTCAGGGCGGCGCGGCTGCATCCGGCCGGCGGACCTGACGGATGGGATCAACGCCGATCCCATCCTCGACCTTGATTTTTCGCGCGCGGATTTCCGCTGCGCCACATTCGAGTTCCTGATCGGGCTTCTCACGGTTGCTTGTGCGCCGCGCGACGATTGGGCTGGATGGTGGACGCAACCGCCATCGAAAGCCGAACTCGAAATCGCCTTCGGTCAGTTCGAAGCCGTATTCAATTTCGATGGCGAGGGGTCGCGGGCGTATCAGGACTACGAGGATTTCGCGACCAAACCGACGCCCGTCGAAGCGCTGCTAATTGAGGCGCCCGGGGCCGAGGCGGTGAAGAAGAATACTGCGTTTCTGGTCAAAGCCGGGCGTGTCCTGGTTCTATCCAGACGCGCTGCCGCGTCTGCGTTACTGACGCTTCAAACGGTGGCGCCGTCGGGAGGCCGGGGGTATCGTCCTTCGTTACGCGGCGGTGGTCCGCTCACGACCTTAGTCGTGCTGAAAGCCCCGATAACGCTATGGCATCGGCTCTGGGTTAATGTGCCGGTCGGTGAGAAGCCACCTGCATCAGTCGGGATGCCCCAGATTTTCCCATGGCTTGCACCCACATGTCTTTCGAAACCTGTCACGCCAGAAGATGTTGATTGGAGATTAGTGTTCTTCGGCATGCCGCGCCGCATTCGGCTTGATTTTACGGCGAACGTTGAACGTTCGCCCTGCGATCTGACCGGAGAGATCGATAGCGTGATCGTCCGCACCTTTCGCACTCTCCCGCAAAGCGTGAATTACAACGCCTGGGGCGGGCGACATCCGCTGACGCCGCACAAGCGCAAACCACATGATCCCGGTCTCTATCCGGTTCTTGGACAAGACGGGCACTTCGGCTACCGGCAATGGATGGCGCTGCTATATGGAGACAATGACAAGTTGCGAGAGCCGGCCGCGTGCATTTCACTGTTCACGTCGCACCGCAAGGACGATCTGCCGCGCGATAAGCGTAGCTTCCGACTGGTGGCGGCTGGCTATGCGATGGTACGAGGGCAAGCCAAGGTTCTTAGTTTCATCGAGGCGGAGACGCCAGACATCACGGTTCCTGAAGACGGCAGCGAAGCTGTTGCGGAGAAGGCCCGCGACTTCGTGGCAGCCGCGAACGAGGTGGCGAAGGCGCTCGGCCACGCCGTGAAGATCGCGCTTTATGGTGAGGATGCCGACAAGCGAATTCAACGTCTCAACGACACTACGCCGCTCACCACTGCGCGTGATCGCTTTTGGGTAGATACCAACGACCGCTTCTTTGCGACCCTGAACGCCTTTTCCACGATGCCTGCGGAGGAACTTACCGGGGATGCGGCAACGCCAGTCGCCCGAACCTGGCGTGCTGATATGGAGCGCGCGTCGCTCGCCATATTCGACGACATGGCGCCGATGCAGGACGCCCTCTCGCCCAATGTGAAGCGCGTGGTCGATGGGCGGCGCTTTCTGGTGCGCACGTTGCTCGGCTATGGCGTGCGCGGTGTCGAGTTGTTCAAGCACCTGCAACTCCCCGTGCCCGAGATCAAGACCAGGAAGGGCAAAGCCGCATGACCACGCACGACGATCCAAAACCACAATGGGCTCAAATCGCCCGCCGCTGGTGGGAGACGCTTCAGAACACCAGGAGAGACCGCACTCCGAATCCTGCCCGCGATCCGGCCGCGCTAGCCCGGCTGCGGCGCGCGGCGACGCCAATCGACGCCCTCGAAGAGCCAAGTGTTTTCGATCTTTACAAGAAGCTCGGATTCAGCCGGATCGATTTCGACCGTCGTCTCCCTCGCGTTGCCGTTACGGCCGCCGTTCTTGCCCACATCCGGAAGGACGACGATAGCTTTCGTCGCCGCTTTGCCGAAATGCTTGGCCAGGGTAGCGAACGTCGGCTCATGAGTGAGTTGCGCTTCAAGCGATTGCTTGCCGCGACCGAGGACCAAGATCTCATGATCACGTTCCGTCGCGCCGTGGCGCTTGCCGGGAAAAAGGACATCGATGTCGGCGACGTGGCGTCGAGTCTTCTCGACTGGTCCGAGCGCCGCCGCATGCGATGGGCCTTCGACTATTACGGCGCCGGCATTGCCGCGCCGAAACAGGACAGTACCGCTTCACCCGACGATGAGGATTGATCGCCATGGCCCGCTTCCTCCAACTCCATTTCCTGACGTTCTATCCGCCAGCCAATCTCAACCGCGACGACACAGGCCGGCCGAAGACGGCGATCATCGGCGGCGTGGAGAGGTTGCGCATTTCGTCGCAGGCGCTGAAGCGTGCGGTTCGCACGTCGGAGATCTTCAGGGCGAAGCTCGACGGACATTTGGCGCAACGCACCCAACGCCTGGGTGCGGACGTCAACAAATATCTCATCGAAAAAGGCATGGATGAGAAGTCCGCGATGGCGACCGCCCGCAAGATTGCCGAGGTTTTCGGCAAGCTTGAGGACGAAAAGGCGGACAACTCCGTTTACATTCGCCAGCTTGCCTTCATCTCGCCGCAGGAGCGTCAGGCAGCGTTCGCTCTGGCGGATGCGGCGCTGGCGGAAGGCGCGATCGATCCGCAGCCCAACGCCATTCTGGCAAAGGTCGACACCGCCGCCGACATCGCTATGTTTGGCCGGATGCTCGCCGACAACGCGGAATTCAACCGCGAAGCGGCCGTGCAGGTCGCCCACGCCTATACGACGCACCGCGTCACCGTCGAGGACGACTTCTACACCGCGGTCGACGACCTGAAAACCAAGGCGGAAGACGCCGGCGCTGGCTTTGTCGGCGAACTCGGGTTCGGATCGGGCCTGTTCTATCTCTATGTCTGCATCGACACCGATCTCCTTGTCGCCAATCTTGGCGGCAATGACGGCATCGCCAAGTCCGCTGTCGCGGCACTGGCCGAAGCCTTGGCGACGGTGTCGCCGGGCGGCAAGCAAGCAAGCTTCGCGAGTCGCGCTCGGGCCGAATATCTTCTCGTTGAGAAGGGCTCGCAGCAGCCGCGTACGTTGGGCTCCGCTTTTGCCAAGCCCATCAGCGACGCCGATCTCGTTGCCGCATCGGTTAAAAAACTCCAAACGTTCCGACAGAACATGGACCAAGCCTACGGTGCCTGTGCGGACGATTGCTACACCATGAAGGTCGGTGGCGAGGGCACGCTTGCGGAGGCAATCGCCTTCGCGACCGCCGGGTGAGAGCCGTGGGCGAGCACCTCGTCTTGTTGCTGCATGCGCCGCTCGGCGCCATGGGTGGCGTTGCGGTCGGCGAGCGGCGCGCCGGTTTCGACCGGCCCGGCAAATCGGCGATCCTCGGGCTCCTCGCGGCAGGCCTTGGGCTCGATCGGTCCGACGAAGCAGCCCACACGGCGCTCGCCGACGGCTACGGGCTCGGTCTCGGCGAGATCGCGTCCGGGCGCATGCTGTTCGATTATCACACAGCCCAGATGCCGCCACAGCGCAGGAACCGTCGCTTCGCGACCCGGCGGGAGGAACTGGCGGTCGATGACCTTGGCACCATTCTGTCGGTGCGTGAATATCGGACCGACCCCGCCTATCTGGTGGTCCTTTGGGCGCGTGAAGCAGCAAAGTGGAGCCTCGGCCAGTTTGCGGACGCTCTGAAGCGGCCACAATTCACGCTTTATTTCGGGCGCAAGGCGTGTCCGCTGAGTGTGCCGCTCGACCCTCGAACCGTGGAAGCCAACGATCCGAATCTTGCCATACGGACCTATGTTGCAGCCCGGACGCCGGAACAGACAGAATTCCTCCGTGGCCTGCATCTCCACAGATTGCCGTCGGTTCTGGCGCTCGATCTCGATGGCGCGAGCGCTGATCGGATGCGCGTCGAGCGCCGGCGCGATGCGCTTGAAAGCCGTCGACGCTGGCAGTTCGGTCTTCGTTCCGAAGCGATTGTCGATGGGAGAGAAGCATGAGCGCGCTTTTTCTCAGCCGCATTAGCTTGCGCGCGGAACCGTCGGTTGCAACCCTCGCGCCGATTCTGTTCGATACCGCTGGCCGGCACCGCAGCGAGGCGTCCCGTCGCCTCGTTTGGACACTATTCGCCGACCGTGAGGACCGCACGCGGGACTTCCTCTGGCGCGAGGATGATGCGCGACGCTTCTATGTGCTTTCCAACCGTCCGCCCGAAGACCGGCATCAGCTGTTCACCGTCGAGACGAAAGCATTCGAACCCGCCTTGTCGCCAGGCGACAGGCTCGTCTTCAGCCTTCGCGCCAATGCGACCATCGGCCGTCCGCGTGGCGATAAACGGGCCGGCAAGCGCGACGATGTCGTGATGGCGGCTCTCAACGCGATCCCGAAGCATGAACGTGCCGAGCGCCGGAAGGAAATCATCCAGAGTGAAGGCCTCTCCTGGTTGCGGTGCCAGGGGACGGCGGCAGGCTTTGACTTCGATGACAGCGGCATCGCGGTCGACGGCTATGAGCCGTTGACGATCCGCCACAGCGCCAAGAATGCGCTGAGGTTGAGTGTCATTGATTTCGACGGAATGCTGACCGTGCGGGAGCCCGAAATTTTCCTTACCAAGCTCGCCCGTGGTTTCGGCCGCGGCAAGGCCTTTGGTCTCGGCTTGATGCTCCTGCGCCGGCCATGAGCAGCGCCGCGCTTCCCGGCCTGCCGCCGCCGCGGCCTATTCCGCTGAAGGACCGCTCGTCGATCATCTTCATCGAGAAGGGGAACGTCGATGTGCTCGACGGAGCCTTCGTGGTCGTCGACAAGAACGGCATCCGGACGCACATCCCGATCGGCGGTCTTGCCTGCCTGATGCTCGAACCGGGTGCACGCATCAGCCATGCCGCGGTGGCGCTCGCCTCGCGTGCGGGCACGCTGATTATCTGGGTCGGCGAGGCGGGGGTCAGGGTCTATGCGGCTGGCCAGCCTGGTGGCGCCCGCTCCGACCGGCTGTTGTATCAAGCGCGTCTCGCCCTTGATGAGGACGCCCGGCTGAAGGTCGTGCGCAAGATGTATGCGATGCGCTTTGGGGAAGCGCCTCCGGAGCGCCGTTCGGTTGATCAACTGCGTGGCATCGAAGGGGTTAGGGTCCGCAAGCTGTACGAGCTTATCGCCGGGCGCCATGGGGTCGAATGGAAAAGGCGCGACTACGACGCCCGGGATTTCGGCACGGGCGATATTCCCAACCGCTGCCTCAGCGCCGCCACCTCATGTCTTTACGGCCTCGCGGAGGCCGCGGTGCTGGCCGCCGGATACGCGCCCGCGATCGGCTTTCTCCACACGGGCAAGCCGCTGTCATTTGTCTACGACGTTGCGGATGTCTTTAAGTTTGAGACCGTCGTACCAGAGGCCTTTCGCATCGCCGGTCAGGCGGCGCATGGGCAGCTCAAGGAGAGTGCCGAAGGTGCGGTCCGCCGCGCATGCCGCGACGTTTTCCGCAAGACGGCGCTTTTGGGGCGGTTGATTCCCTCGATCGAGGAGGTGCTCGCCGCCGGTGAGATCGTTCCGCCCGAAGCGCCTCCCGAGGCGCAAGGGCCTGCCTTCCCTGATCCGGAGCCGATGGGTGATGCTGGTCATCGTGGTTGAAAATGCTCCGCCGCGTCTGCGTGGGCGACTGGCCGTCTGGCTGCTCGAAGTCAGGGCCGGCGTTTATGTGGGCACCTATTCCAGCCGGACGCGCGAGATGATCTGGGAACAGGTGCAGGGCGCGATCGGAGACGGCAATGCCGTCATCGCCTGGGCCGCGCCGAACGACGCAGGCTTCGCATTCGAGACCTGTGGACGGAATCGACGCATCCCGGTCGATCTCGACGGCTTTCGGCTGGTGAGTTTCACACCGATTCCGCCCGCCTGAGAACCTGCGGCGCTCCGAACCGAACGAAGGCGGAACGCCGGTGCGCTCTTTGACATCGTGAATTCTTCTTTGGCACAATCGCTTACACGAAGAGCGTTCCCCGCACGCGCGGGGATGAACCGATCAACGCGCTGCCGCCCGACACCATGCCGCAGCGTTCCCCGCACGCGCGGGGATGAACCGTTGTGAGAGCGATCGAGACATGCCTGGGTTCGCGTTCCCCGCACGCGCGGGGATGAACCGGGCGCTCCGTACTGTGCCCCGAGTCTCACGCTGCGTTCCCCGCACGCGCGGGGATGAACCGCTTTGCGACCGCAATTGGCTTGCCATTGACCAGCGTTCCCCGCACGCGCGGGGATGAACCGGATCATCGATAAGGGCAGCGACCACTTCGTCGGCGTTCCCCGCACGCGCGGGGATGAACCGAGCATTCGCCGGGCCGCATGATGCATGGGACAGCGTTCCCCGCACGCGCGGGGATGAACCGACGGCGCGCAGCCCTTGGCGAACCAGCGCAAGGCGTTCCCCGCACGCGCGGGGATGAACCGGCGTCGGCGGTGTCGCGGGTAATGGTCTGCCCGCGTTCCCCGCACGCGCGGGGATGAACCGCCCGGCCCGATCGGCAGCTTCGACAGCGCCGAGCGTTCCCCGCACGCGCGGGGATGAACCGTGGGATGTCCGGGTGGCCTGCTTCATGCCAAAGCGTTCCCCGCACGCGCGGGGATGAACCGGGAGCAATGCAGATGGATACGATTTTTGAAGCGCGTTCCCCGCACGCGCGGGGATGAACCAATTACGGTCGTGCGGGTCATTGGTGGTTTTCCGCGTTCCCCGCACGCGCGGGGATGAACCGACTGAACGCCACGTCGTACGGGATCCCGAAATGCGTTCCCCGCACGCGCGGGGATGAACCGGTATTGGCGCCTCGATAGGTCGCCTGAATCGAGCGTTCCCCGCACGCGCGGGGATGAACCGTCTTCCTCATCGGCCTGCAGAGAGGCGCCCACGCGTTCCCCGCACGCGCGGGGATGAACCGTGCTCGCGGGGCCGGTCGCATCCGGCTTGCCGGCGTTCCCCGCACGCGCGGGGATGAACCGGTCTGCCTCGATTAACGGCTGCAGCGTCGCAGGCGTTCCCCGCACGCGCGGGGATGAACCGAAATACGCCGAGGCGCTGCCCTGGATCGATCGGCGTTCCCCGCACGCGCGGGGATGAACCGGCAAATGTGAAAATCGTTGCGGGTTTGTTGCGGCGTTCCCCGCACGCGCGGGGATGAACCGGTCACGCGGTTCTTCTCGACCGAGTTGCCGACGCGTTCCCCGCACGCGCGGGGATGAACCGAATGCGCCTGTATTCGTAGAGCTTGCCAACCAGCGTTCCCCGCACGCGCGGGGATGAACCGGAGACATGACGAAACGCTTTCATCGCATCCGTGCGTTCCCCGCACGCGCGGGGATGAACCTGCAGCCGTGGCGGTCGCGGCATCGTCCGTCCTGCGTTCCCCGCACGCGCGGGGATGAACCGCATGATTATGAACAGCCGCCGCGCGATCATGAGCGTTCCCCGCACGCGCGGGGATGAACCGACCTGCCCGTCCTGCAAGACGAGATGGAAGACGCGTTCCCCGCACGCGCGGGGATAAACCGCTTGGTGATCGGCGAGCCGGTGTTGCCGGTGAGCGTTCCCCGCACGCGCGGGGATGAACCGAATTACGTTTCGCTGCGGGTGTTCTCGAACCCGCGTTCCCCGCACGCGCGGGGATGAACCGAACTCCATGCACTCATGGCGCTCGACCAGCAGGCGTTCCCCGCACGCGCGGGGATGAACCGGCCGGCATTGCCGCTCCATCAGGGACGCAAGCGCGTTCCCCGCACGCGCGGGGATGAACCGGGATCGAGCACGGTGGCCGGAACGACGGCGGCGCGTTCCCCGCACGCGCGGGGATGAACCGAAGTCCGCAAAATTGATCTTGCCGCCCGAGGCGCGTTCCCCGCACGCGCGGGGATGAACCGTTCCGCTCCATGACGCGTTGCAGCGCGTCCCGGCGTTCCCCGCACGCGCGGGGATGAACCGATATCGGCCTCGCCTTGGTCCCGGCCGCGGTCGCGTTCCCCGCACGCGCGGGGATGAACCGGATGAGATCAAGCGGCGGCTGCCGGGCTACGTGCGTTCCCCGCACGCGCGGGGATGAACCGGCCGGCAT
>Ga0137362_10002908_pt1 | contig 11302 bp, 14 predicted proteins | sample MadtaG_2_FD_104801 | JGI IMG/M metagenome (GOLD analysis project Ga0137362, IMG submission 104801) | Vadose zone soil microbial communities from Angelo Coast Range Reserve, California, USA - Mad1_100_16 metaG | ecosystem: Environmental > Terrestrial > Soil > Vadose zone | place: USA: California... | reverse complement strand
GGCGGCAAATATTGTTGTCGTCATGTGGCTCCAAATGTCGTCGCGCATGCCGTTTTCGGTCGTCATCCGTCACGCCCAGGGCACATTCCCTCGGGGCTGTGCCTTGCCAAGCACTGCAATTCTCTGTGTTTGTTCTCCTGTACCTTTTGTTCACTGATTCGATTACTTTTCCCAGTGGTTGGCTCTATCCTCAGCAACCTGTGTAAGTGTATATTGATGAAGCCACTCCTGTCAACCTGACGGATACTCGTAGTATTGGTACTCGGGATGTGCTTCTTTGCCGGTGGTACTCGTTTCTCGGAACAAGGCTTTGGCATCAGTGCGTGTTCTGAGCGTGCCTGTCTAGTACCATTTAATTCAGGCTATGTCTTTCTCGGCTCATCGCAGGTGCCGTTCAACTAAATTCATCTTTATTAACTTTGAGCGTGACCGCCGTGCTGCTCCCTGCTGCATTCCACAATGCCGTACAGCCTACGAGTGGTGTCGATCCTTTAACAGATCAGCAAGAAGGCCGCGATATTCTTTCGATCAGCCACGGCGTTTGTAGATCTCTCTGATGTAGTAACTTAGTAAACTGATGACCATTTACTCAGGTTGCCGTTATCTTGCTTTTCAGTGAGCCCTCTCTCTAGGGTCAAGCCATTTTATCATACCTATTTTCACGGTTTCTAGTTTATCTCTGTTACCTTGTGTTCCAGCTTTTCTCACACAAGAATTTGTACGACGACCGCGGTTCAGACGTCCAGGTATCTGTTGCATATCCGGCCAACATTGCCAAGAGGCTCCACATTCCTGAACGAAAGCCTCACGCTTCGAGCTTGCCTTCTCCAACTGATGGCGTGACGAATCCTGCTCAGCAGGACACACACTCATTGGAGGCGGGCTCGAAGGATGGGGAGGAAGTCGAGAAGCCTGAAATGGGCCTGCAGACGACTATCGTACTCCTTGCTGTCGTCACTGTGGTCTGTCGATGGTTCATTTCCTTAACTGCCCCGAGATCTGATCGTGCGGAATAGCTCGTTGCTATCACAGCTGAGTTTCTCGTCGATTCCATCGACGGTCTTACTTCGAGTGGCCACATTAGCAAAGGTTTCGTTGGCCTCATCCTTTTGCCAATCGTAGGAAACGCGGCCGGTAGGTCATCTCGATCGTCACTTATTTCCTGCGACTTAACGTGGTTTGTTCTACTTGTAGAACATGTCACTGCGGTTACCGTTTCGGTCAAAGATAAAATAACGCTGTCACTTGGGGTCGCAGTGGGATCAAGTATTGTGCGTATTGACGTATACCGCGTTCGCTACCAATATCTACTGATTTTCTGTCCTTATTGACAGCAAATTGCGCTTTTCGTCATTCCGTACGTGTATGTGTGAGGCATCGTGGCATTGCACTGAACCCATTTGCAGTTTCATCGTCATACTAGGATGGACCCTAGGCAAACCATTAACACTCCTTTTTGATCCCTTTGAATCTATCGTTCTCTTCCTCTCGGGTGAGACCCCCCACCTTGATACCGTTGCAAACCAGATGTCCACTAACGGCATTTTTGGTTAGTCTTGACTGTGAACTACGTTGTACAAGATGGCAAATCAAATTGGCTGGAGGGCATGATCCTCATGTGTGCGTATAAACCTATCTCATGCAGATAACCCTTCCTGCTCCACGACTGCTAATAAACACGTTATATAGGCCTCTATGCAATAGTAGCAGTCACATTCTGGTATTATCCAGTAAGTGACCCCGCAGGCCTTCTCTCAAGTTGCACATGATACCCTGGGTTTGGGGCGCTATTTCTTTTTTTTCTTTTCTTGCCTTACAGTAATATCTATGTTTGGTATATCCATTATTTACGCCCCACACTTGTATATGACCAGCATGTGCCCCACTTTTCTATATTCCTGCTATTTTGACCTACTTTACTATGATATGCGGGCATGCATTCAACATTCAACGTATTCAACCGTTGCTTCGGACAAGTACAATCTTTTCAACTTATTGGTCCTCAGGTTACCACCAGTCCTCGGGTCTGGGACTCAGAGGCTTTTTCTAAACTTATTCTTATCTTACACAACTTCGTGTTGAACACTGATCGATTGCCATCAACCATGGATTGAAGCAACACTTTTGATAATTTCAGGTCTTCTGGCTGGCCTGAAAAACCTTTTTGCGTTTCGTTGCAAAATTTTTTGTGTAATGTCCTTGCGATCATTACCCATTTGCGTTAGATCATCAGCTAGAGAAAATGGAACGAGTTCGGAACTTCATCACAGCACAGCTTAGCTGAGCACCGGTGCGTCCGGGAGCTGGAGCCCCCATTACCTGCGCACGTGCGTGATCATGGAGGTTATTGTACACTGACATGAGGCTGCAATTGTTTCTTTGGTATTGTCCAATTTTTTTCGAGGGGGTTATGACGGAACAGATCATCGCGGCACAACTCAGGGCCGGTAAGTGGGTCGTGGTTAATAATCTGATAGCCGATGAAAACAGAAAAAAAGAACGGAGGTAAGAAACTTGGGAGGAAAGAAGAATAAATAATCAGATATAGGCTGGTAAGACCGAACAGTAATCGATCTATTTTTTTTACGATCATATTCAAGTTATGTATGTGCGCGCTTCTACTGCTAGTACTAGTCGTCCTAGTCGTTTGCGGTTCAAGTTGACTATGTCCGGACCCGCCAGCCTGAGTGGGGGCATCGCAGATCCCTTTCTGTCTCTCTGCGGCGGCCCGTTCCGAGTCACACAGCTCAGTGCTGGCCAGTGGGGGGCCTCAGCTTGATAGTATGGATTCCAGATGAAACGCCACGATGATTGCGTACTACCAAACTGGTAGTAGTACTTTATAGCATCAGTATCCAATTCAAACCGTCATCACATCATCCATCACATCGGCTCGGCGGCCGCCAGCCTGAGGCCCAAATGAAATTACACTTTAGCAATTAAAAAAAAAACGTTCGTGAGTTCGATAATAAAGGCCTGTACTCAAGCGAATGGTGCTCCACGCTCCACTGCTGCATGCAGGGCACGGGGCCCGGGGCCCGGGGGAAAACGGAGACCCCACGAGGCTTCGGCTTCACGAACCGGACTCGGACTCGGAATGTCAGATCGGGATCCATGCACGCGGCAATGATACGTCGATCATACAGTACAGACAAGTCATATTTATGCCCATCGTGGTGATAGACACTGTGGGCATTTTTTAACGTAAAACCAATTCAGTCGGCTATATACAGTACTGCACTCTGATTGGTCGGTTGCGGTTGAGAGCAACTGGCTTTACAATAACTGACATCACTATCAGTACAAACCCCTAAAGTTGTAGTGGCTATCGAGTCTGCCACCACACACGGCGAAGCGTCGAGGTCATCATGTGGTACAGTAGGTGAAGTTTTAAAAACCGCAGTTCACTAGCAGGTAATTCATTGCGTACTACTACGGCCTCAACTGAATTTCAAGACAAGACGAACGTCTGGTGGCATATATCCCTCACGATGCGAGGCACTACAGCCGCCGCAAACGCGCAACTCTCCTATCCTCCAAAGGGATCCGATCGTATCATCCCCATCGATGTCCGAACACATGAACTTCACAGGCAGGACTCTCGCCAGCCTCAGCCTCACCTGGCAACCATCGTGGCTGCCCCTGTAGCACGCGAGAGATCAATCTTTCATTTTAATTTCTGCTAACCTGAGGTCTAGTATCTTTTTGGGTGTATTAGTCGGGACATCCATTCCACCTGGGGTTTTGCCACTCACCTGCGGACAGGAAATGCATGGGAGAGGGGAATTTCCCGCATTTCTCTTCATTTTAACCATCTGTGACTGGCATCTCTGCTCTGGGACTCTCATCTCTCAACTCCGATACAAGATGCAATCTCTCATATACAAGCAACCTTACCTTGATTGCATTTATAGCTATGCGTGAGGGCTTTTGCGGCGGTGTACCAATTCGTGTGTTGTTTATTCTTGGGGATAGCCGTGTGCGTGGCGATGAATGTTAGGTACAAACATTTAGTTACAAAAATATCCGACTTTTATTAATAATATAATTGTCGGGCTCGAAACAATTGTGAAATACTGCTCGTCATCGAATTCAACTATAGCTTGGCTTTGAGTTGATGTTTTCCATGTTTTCCAGGATTGGCAAGAGTGGCTGCGGCAGCACTTAGAGCGGTCGTCCCGCGTTCCTTTACTTTCGTCTCTGTTAGAGAGGACATGATCAGAAACCTCGTTGGGCTGCAACCATTACTCCTGCAAGCTTACCAAAAATAACTTTGTCTCCTTCCTTCCACATCTCGGTGATCAATGTCTCGCCAGGATAAACGATGCCAGCAAATCTGTGACCGAGATAGGCACTGAGTTATGTATCCTGGAAAGGAAAAGTCGGTGACGTACCGGACTTTGATGTCGTTGAAGGGCCCGAATGCCTTCAAGACATGTTTTCCTGAGATACCCATAAAGCAAAGACCTAGGTAGGCGGCCAACGGTCAACCTACCACTTCTCTCGATATAGTACAGCGTCACCTACCGTGCAGTATAGGGCGCTCAAAACCACCGGCGGCAGCGTAATTAGGATCAATCTAGATATAGATTTCATGTCAGCAGCGTGCGGTAGACAAGAGTCAGTTTAACACACGTGTAATGGGTTCAAATCGCCACTCAAGCTAGAAACACCTTTGAGGTGAGGATGGTGAACAACGCAAGGAAAGGGACGCACCGGTATAACGCGGCTTGTGAATATGATGTTTTCTCCTCGATGATGGCGTCAGGTTTTCGGTTCGGTGCGGTGTTGGCCGCAGATGCGGCTCCACGATCTACACCACGGTAATTGTCTCAGCATCGACCCATTCCATGAGATACATACACGAACTAACCTCTGCCAGTCCGTTTGCCACCAAAGCCACCGGAGCCACGGCAGACCAACGTTGTCTGGTTCTCAAATACTACCTCTCCCGTGCGCTTATCCAAGGTATGCACAATGACGGTCACAGACGCCGCCTTGCCTTTATCAAGGACTTCATATAGTCTATGAATCGCGTTAGTAGCAATAAAATCAACTCACGTAGTACCGAACGGCGCATAAGGCACTCACCGTGCTTTGTTAACGAGCACGCCACTTGTAGGAATTGGGGCCTTTATCGATAAATACTGCTCGCCATGCAGAAGTTTTGCCTGAAAGTACATGAGAACATGGGAATGTAATCGTATCGAGACACATACCGGGTTGAAGTTGGGTAACCAATCAGGTACGAAGCCCGCGCTTGATGTCAGTTGGGGACAAACACCAAACGTGGGTAGTGGGCCAAAGTTCTCATCGCCTTCATACGCCCACTGCAGCTCATTCTCTGTCGCACCTACGCCCAAGTTGTAGATAATGACGTCGCGCTCATCATACGCGAATTCTACAGCGTCAGGGATGAGCCGTTTGACATTTTTCACAAGCTCCGGATCTTCTGGGTCGAAGTAACGTTCCTCGTCAGGGCTGCTTCCACTTTCTGCATCGTCAACTTGATTGGTGAAATTCTCTACGAGCTGTAAAACTGATATAAGACCCACGCCATTCGCGTGAGAAATGACACACTCGCTCCATGCCTTGCCGAGTGTCCACCGGATTTGTCGTACGCTCATCATCTGCAAAAACGTGAAATTTCTACTAAGCGTACTCGACATAGAAGCTCACCAAAATTTACTATATTTTTCCACTTCGCAATGACGTCTTCAGGAGAGAGTCCTTTGTTGACTGGGAAACCATGCCCTCCGGCCTGCTGCCAGCGTGTTTGTGCCGCCCACCCCCCCGAAACCTCAAACAGGGAGCCAGTTGTCTTTACATTATCTGACGGTGGGATAAAAGTCAGGCATGCACAGGGAAATCGGCAGAACGACAAACCTTTGCTAACAAGATAGCCAACAACAGGCGCGACAAAGTCAGGCTTCCAAAGTCATCAGCTTGTTGTCTGACCCATTTTCCTTGAATATCTGACCTTGAAAGCATCAACCATTTCTTGCGGCCTGGAAACTAGTCAAGGGTTTACACGTAAAGGCATAAACAAACCTACCAGATGGTCTGCGTCATTGCAGTGCCAGCCGAGGGTGCTAGAACATTAGCGAGAATGTTATACTTCATTCCCTCGATGGCGATGGTTCGAGTGAACCCTATTATAGCAGCTTTGGCCGTCGAGTAATTTGCCTGACCGAAATTGCCGTCTGAAGTATTCAGCTCAGAAAAAGCGAAAGCGTCCTAGGGGAAGCGCACAAATTCCAACACCAGAGGCAGTTGTCAGGATGCGACCATACTTCTGCTTTAGGAAAATGGGCCACACAGCCTTAGCACACTGTACATGGGCATGAGCATGAGCGATCGTGCTTGGATTAGTAATAAACAAATCAGTTGCCTTATAAGTGCCCCTGCATGGCTTCAGCAGATGCTCAACGGAGGAAACGGTGGTCGTACCTAAGATGGACTGCGATTACTTGATCCCATTCTTTCTCACTCATTGACGTGAATGATTTGTCGCGAAGAATGCCGGCATTCGCAATAAGTACGTGTACAGCACCGAATCGATCCAGGGCGATTTTCACGATCCCATCGCCGTCCTCTGCAGAGCACACCGCAGGTACGGCAGACCCACCCGCTATGACGTACCTTGAGTACTAATGCTTGAAAGTTCTAATGTTTCTTACCTGTGATAATCTCATCGACTACCGCCTGAGCACTCTTCTCGCTTACATCGTTGACAACGACATTAGCACCAAACCGTGCAAACATCAGGGCATAGGATCGGCCGAGCCCTCCGCCAGCGCCGGTAACAACGGCAGTCTGACCGTCAAAGCGGACTTCGGGTGAAACTTGTCTGTTTGAGGGGAGATACCTCGACAGTTCTAATTTCTCTATAACATTCCCATCGCTCATGCTCTGCGGACTACACGATCCAATGACGATTTAGAAAACGGTCAGTAAGCTCTTGCACTCACTGTCCCGGGTTTGTAAAATCGGTGACTTCTTCCCATCGTTGTTTAACCTAACGTGCAGGTATCAAGTAGGTACGAGAAGAAGTAGGTACGAGAATAAAAGGGGTACACTCACAGCGGAGGGGGTGAAGCTGTCATCAGTCTTGAACACCACACCTCTACTACGTTCCCACCGAATCTCGGAGATATAACCAGCTCCTAGGACGAACACCTTTCCACTGGCATCAGGGCCGTCGGGGTGAGTGATAGCAGCGACCAGGGGGGCAACATATTCAGGCTGTAAGTAGCGTTGAGACAGATGCAAATCACATTCGACGGAGAGCACATACGCCGAAGTGCTGCAACATATCTGGGGGCATAATAGTGGCCGTCATGGCAGAGGCAGCGATCTAAGCACCGGATAAGGAATCGGCATCGAAAGTCGACGCGATACTCACAGGCGCGATAGCGTTTGCCTTAATGTTATACTTGGCGCCCTCGAGCGCGAGTGTCTTGGTAAAGCCGACGAGGCCCATCTTCGCCGCGCTATAGTTCGCCTGACCAAAGTTACCTACGAAAGTAAGACTACATGAACACCACAGATGGTACCGACAACAAAGACTTACCGAACAGGCCAGCGGCACTGGCAGTGTTAACGATCCGACCGAAGTTCTGCTTGCGGAAGATCGGCCAGGCAGCGTGGGTACAAGAGAACGCGCCCTTAAGGTGCACATCCTGGACTTGGTCCCATTCCCTGTCGGACATGTTCTTGAACCTAACGGTCATATATGATCAATGGCGCTGGCGCTGTTTAGAGTGGTGAAAATGGGGCCACACATACCCTTTGTCTCGTAAAATCCCGGCATTGTTGATGAGAATGGTGATGCCCCCAAACGCATCTAGCGCTGTCTTGATCACTGCAGATCCATCTGTCACAGAAGAACTGTTCACGACGGCTCTTCCGACACCGCCTACGTCATTTCCGGTCGTCAGAATGTGGGGTTTGTCTGGAGTACAAGCAGGACGGGGAAGTCATCGCGCACCTGCGTTGATCTCGTCGACGACCTTTTGCGCCGCCTCTTTGTTGAAATCGTTCACTACGACATTCGCGCCGCGGGAACCGTAGAGCAAAGAGTACCTAGGTGTGAAAACGCCATTTGGCCAACGAGAAGCAGTACGAATAGAGAGAAAACGGACGCTCTTCCAAGACCCCCACCAGCACCTGTGACGACGACTACTTGTCCTTTGAAAGAAAAGGCCATTGGAGGTGGTAGAATGCAAGAAAGGGAGTGACCGGCATTTGAGCTAAATCCGGGTGCATGTGATTCCGAAGAAGCAATTCCACGTGCTCAACGACGTGATATAAATATGCCGAAGCGGTGGCAACGGCGCTCAGCGCGGATGTATATACATGGTTCGATATGCATACATCCTCAAAGCTCTGTAAATGTGGGAAGAAAGAAAAAAAGAAAACACATTGTAGTGAGGATATCGGAAGAACGGAAATAGCGGGAAAACTACAAGTAATAGAACAGGAAGTGTAATATGTAACGACAAAGCAAACAGACAGGAAGAACGTGTTTAGATCGGTGAGACCCATAGATAATCGTCACAGTTATCGCAGATATGGCTGGCAGTATGTGCTTCGGGGCTAGGAAGTGAAGTGGACGGAACAGGAGATAGGGCTTGTCGCATAAGTATATCAATGCCGGAAGAACAAAGACATATCCGATGACGACAGAGGCTGACCTCACTCGCAAACCAAAAGAGCAAGATGCACAAGTGGCGGGAGATGCAGAAAGCATTACAGCGGGGTGACATACGAATGCAAAACAGCCATGCAGCGAGGATCCAAACGCGAAGAGAGCGAGGGGTGAGATGATGGGGAAGAGGTGATTGCACGGGTGTGATGTGATGTGTGGATTGGAATGTATTGACACATGAGGTCGGGACTACACAACGGACTTGAAAGCTTGACAAGGCGAGAAAACTGGAAAAAGCGACAAGGAGTAGACCTCGACAGGTGAGTTTGGGCTTTAAATAAGAAATGCATGCGAGATGAGGGTGCGACATTTGATAGCACTTTGGACAGCAGGTGCAAACGTGAATCATGCTAGGACCATGCCTTCGCTCTGACCGACTTGCTCCCGAGCCTTCTCGAGGGCATACACAGCTGCCTTGAGGAACTTCTTGTGTGCATATTTCTTGTACAGGTACAGCTTGTCAAAGCCGGGCTCCGTAATCTTGTTCAAGAGCATATGATATCCAGGTTCTAATTGCTCTTCGGTGTGACCAGAATAGAAAACGAAAGCTTCGTTCTGTTTTGCCAGGTCAACACTCACGTGATCTCTCAAAATGGGATGCTCACCCAGTCTCCTCCCAACATTCTCCGCGCCGTGTACATACCAATCGCCGCCATCATGCTTGGTTTGACACGCAGGAATCGGTGGTCGAGCAATGACACCTCCGCAAGAAACTTGCTCAGAGTTCGTGTTTGGATATCGTAATCGTCCGCGTGGCTAATCTTACGCATCCAGCTGTACGGCGAGCAGTAGTGCGAGATATTGAACTCGAGAGTCTGAAGCACGATCCACTCTCCCTTGAGGATCTCCTCTTTTGAGTAACCGCTTTCGGTCATGAAGACGAATTCATCTGCAGATGGCGCAAGGATCTCCTCGTATTTTGACGCGATAAACATAGCAATGACGCCGACCAGTTGAAGTTTGACTAAAGACACCGTGCGCTGGGATAAGAAACGGTCGACGATGTTTACCGCTATCCATAATGTCTCGGGAAGCATATGGTAGCGCAGGTGAACTTGCAGAAGCCAGTCAACGAGAGTCTGACGCATGACCCAGGTGATCTCTTCTTGGGCGTCCATATAATTCGGTGTGGGCATAATAGCGTCCTTTTACTGGCTAAGCGTCATGTAACAAGGAATACATGATAAAATCTCACCTGCAGGTCACTCATATAAAGGAAAATGTCGTCCGCATACTCCGAACACATCGTCGCGTCATCTTCTTCATCTTCTGCATCGAATCTTGCGCGCACCTCTTCCACTTCGCGTTGGTACTTGGCAGCATGGTTAGGCGATACCTCGGGCCAAATATACTTCGCGATTTCTTCTTTCTCTGCGGGAACTAGGTTTTCGAGCACTTCCGCACGGTCCTGTTCCTCAATCATATTGTCCAGTTCCTCGTCACCGACGATGACAACGTCATCCATTGATTCGCGTTTCGTACTGTGCGCCTCTTCGACGTCCATATTATCTTCCTGTCCATCGAGATGCACGACGCCTTCTACGTGCACTGCGGTCGGTTCTGGTCGAGAGAACACACGCTGAGGAAGCAGAGTCTGAGCCAAGGGTGGTCGCTGGGGTAACGAGCTACGTACACCGGTCACGGTGGTTTGCTCAGGAGCAGTAGGCTTGGCAGCCAAAAGAACCCGCTGAGGACCGTCCGCAACCGATGATGACCGTGCCCGCTTCTGACCAACTTCAGGAGCCTTGTCCTTGTTGAGTCTCAACTTGGAGTTCTTGACACCAGACTAAGCATTTGACACGAAGATATAAGGCAAGACGTACCTTGCGGTTTACGGCAACCTCACCAAGAGCGGGACGCTGAACAGCGCTCGTCTTGAGAGTATTGGCACCAGAAACACCACCTCGCACGCCACCGGGTAAAGTTGCACCGACAGTCTGCCGCAGCTTGCTCGTTGCATTCTCATCTAGGTTCTTGGGGCGTTGGATTCCAGTCCGGTTTCGCAATGGGAGCTAGTGTATTGAGACGTGGCAGCAGGCGTGTTAGTTTGTTGTGGCGACGACGAGTGTGAAAAGTGAGTAGCATACACGATGAGCCATCTAGGTCCTAAGGGGAATAGGAATAGGAATAGTGAAGTCAAGATGATGGATGTGAAATGGAGGAAAGCTTAGCAAAGAGACAGGGAAAAGAGAAAGGAACAAGGCAAGATGGGAGGGTAATAGAAGAAATAGAGAAAGAGAACCCCGATAATATGGATGAGGGGAGACCAAGACCACAAGGAGGTGGTCGAGAAGAGAGTGAAGGGATGTGGACGAAGCCAGCGGCTGGTTGTGTTCGCAACAACAACGCGCTCAGCTTCAATTCGATTCGCTCGTCCGAATACGACACAACTGATCCAACCGTCCACGTGACGTGTAATAACAACCTCAAATAACGCGTACACGCGTACATCTCGCGTGACGTATCCCACTACCCGCCCCGTTGCCCGTGACACCGAATCGCGGTCGGGTGTCCGTTCCCACTGCCATCCACTCGCATCCGACGCAGACGAGGTCGTGCACCGTCGTACAGCTTCCTAATTAGAATTGCGTG
>Ga0137362_10002906_pt1 | contig 11305 bp, 10 predicted proteins | sample MadtaG_2_FD_104801 | JGI IMG/M metagenome (GOLD analysis project Ga0137362, IMG submission 104801) | Vadose zone soil microbial communities from Angelo Coast Range Reserve, California, USA - Mad1_100_16 metaG | ecosystem: Environmental > Terrestrial > Soil > Vadose zone | place: USA: California... | reverse complement strand
TTTTTTATTAACACGCTCTTCTTTTTCTCTTCGATCCCTTGCACCTGTTTGAGGACTTCAGCGTTGCGCGGGTCGTTAGGAAAGCGTTTCAGATGTTCGAGGTCGCGCGCCAGTGCGCGGCGCTCTTCGATGGACATGTCGCGGTCGGCGAGGGCATAGAGTTGGCTGATAACGGTTTCCGCTGCCGCGCCGATGTAATTTCCCGACGCGACCCCGACCAGATCCACCGAGCTCAACATGCGATTGAGAACACCGCCCCATTGATTCGTGGAGCTTTGCCGGATTAACGCATCGGCCTGGTTCAAATCATCGTTGTTGATGATGGCCTGGAGATATTTCTTGCGGTCCGGCGTCGAGGCATTCTTCAGCGCCTGTTCCTGCGCGGCAAGATAGCGCTGCCGATCTTGAATCGTATTGTTCAATAAGTCCTGCGCCTGCTCTGTCAAACCGGTCGATGTCTTGTGTTGTTTCTGAAGCCGGCTGTCTTCCGACTTTAGAAACTGCAAATGATCCTTAAGCGAATCCTGTTGGTTGGTCAGCGCGTCGATCAAGAGTTCGCGCGCTCTTTTGTCCACCTCATCAGGGAAGAACTGAGGTGTTTGTGCCGTTGATCTCTCGAACGGATCATAATCCGGCATTGGATTGAGGATCTTTTCAATCACCTGTTCGCGGTCTTGGGCTGGGCACGGCTTGGGCCAAAGCGGAAAGCCGCTAAGAATTAGCAAGAGTAGATGCGGTGCAATCGATTTTGCCTTCATCGACTCAACCTCGTCGTTTTTTCAAGCAGCCCTCGTATGGCTTCAATCTTACCTTGAGCCTCGATCTTTTCCAGGATTCCGTCCACTTGGGCCACTTCATTATAAAGCCTGAGAGCTGACTTGACGAATTGATCGAAGATCTTGAGATCAAAGCTCAGGCCCTCTGGATCGTACTGAGACGCGTATTCTTTTGCAAGCACTTCATAGAAGTCGCCGAAGTCGATCAAAAAACGATAGATATTTTTACTCTGCCGGTGTTTAGTTGACAACTGGGTATAGCCCAGAATCACTAGCTGGTTCCCTTCCTTGAGGCGATACCGATTGGCCTCGACGAAGGAAACCTTGGCGCGATCAACGCGCTCTTCTTCAACACGCGCGAGAAACTCGTAGGCGGTCCCCTGGTGCTTGCTGATAAGCTGGTTCCAAGCGGCGACCTTTTCATCGAGACCTTTGATATACTCGAAGGGATCGTCGCTCCGTAGTGGTCGATCCAAGATCTGCAGAAACGTGTCGAGAATTTCGGCATTCTTGACCGCTTCTCTGCCTAAACGACTTTCGGTGTCGGCTATCTTGTGGTACAGAGCTGCGGCCTGATCATACTCTCGGAGCCGTTCCAGGGCTAGCGCTTTGTTGAATTGAACGATGTCAGTGAATTTTCCCGGGTTCTTTTTTTCGTAGTCTTCGAGCCGCACCAGGGTGGCTTTCATGATGTTCACACCGGTAACGTCTTTGGGAATCGGGAAGCGGTAGGTGTCCTCTCGGGCAAGACGTTGAAAGTCTTTTACGATGTCAAGCAGGTCCCCGGCCGGGACATAGCGAAGCTCCGGCGTGGCAGTTCGGGAAGAACAGCCTGTGGCGGAAAAAACGGCAATAATAAATGTCACGCGGATAAAAGTCTGGAGCAATGTCAAATTTGCAGGCAAACTAATCTTTTGGTTAGGCAGACACCTAAGGTAGAGGACAATATCAATGCTCACCCGTGGAGTATCCGTGCCCTTCCTTCCTGATCCTACAAAGCGCGGTGCGCCGAAGAGGCTTTTTCTCACTGTTAATGGGCCAGTTGGAATCGCGGGCTGTTGGCAGCAACACACCGTGTGTGGTGTACGGATTGAGATTAGCTAAATGGCCGTGTTCACTGCATAGTCTCCAAAGTTTTGGAACAAAGTCAAGCACAATTTGCAGAACAATTGACGGTGGCTGTCGTAACTGAGCCTTACAATCCTAAGGAAATGAGAGGTGGCAAATGAGGCAGCACCCTATGGCGGCTCTGTCGTTCCCTTTAGTAAGCAAATCTCAAACTCTGCTTCATGCGCCGTCCGGTAAAGGCGAAGCTTGAATCGAATCGCGTAGAAGAGAGGAGAGGAATCGCGTTGACGCGCCATTTTTCCGTCCTGCAGCGCCGAAAGTTCTTCCTCGGCAAGGACCCGGACGATGATCAAGTACCTGATGTGACATGGTTTGCGCCGGACCTGGGCTCGCCGCAATGGCAGGATGCGGGAGCGTGAACGCTTTGTTACCAACTCGATGTCAGCAAAGAGGGATCCGATGTCGAGCTCGAGCGGCTTTTTTTCATCCTTAACTTTAATGTGGAGGCTCAATGGGTGAAACTGCCAGCGCTGGAGTTGGAACACACCTTTCACCGGGCGATCGACACGAGCTTACCCAGCGGTGCGGACTTCGCCGAGCCGGGTCAGGAAACTTGATTGATTCGCCAGATCATTATGTCGCCAACCCAGAGAGCAGTCGTGCTGCTCGCTCAGAAACCTCGCCTAGCACGGCAGTCCGGAGTGATTGAGTTGTCGGAGCAACACATTCTAAACAGTCGGAGGTGAGACCGTGATAACCACCGCTCATTTTGACTAGCACTCGCACGCGCAAATCTTCGGACCTTAGGAGGTGGCGAAGCTACGGCTACTTTGTTATAAGGTACTAGTGCCGTAAAGCCGGGAATCCCCGTAGGCGGATCTGTAGCTGTCCATTTTATAAGCGAATCCCAAGTACGTACGCAGAGTCCCATTGTTCGCGGTTGATCGGTGTGTTTGCGTTCAGCTGGGAAGGTGTATTCACATTCACCATGAAGCGATTGAAAATTTGTCTCATCAATCCTAAGTTTGAGCCCTCTTATTGGGGCTTCGACTATGCGTTGCCACTCTATCCCGGGAACAAGAAGTGTACGATGACCACGGGAGCACTTGCGCATCTCGCCGGTTTGGTGCCGGACCATGAGGTTTGTCTTCTCGACGAAAACGTCGAGGAAATCGACTTCGAGTTCCTCAAAGGGTTTGATATTGTCGGTGTAACGGGAATGATAGTCCAAAGGGATCGCATGCGGGAGATCCTGCGACCGCTCCGTAAAATGGGGGTCTTCGCGGTCGTTGGCGGGGCTTACGCTTCCGTGGATGAACCCTTCTTCGACGGCCTGTGCAACGTACTGTTTTCCGGCGAGGCCGATGAGACCTGGCCCGAATTCGTCGAGTGTTTTGCCACCGGCAAGAAATATAAACAGTTTTACAAGCAAAAAAATCCCACGGACATGAGTCGGGTGCCCAAGGCTCGGGTCGACCTCCTCAAGGTTGACCGGTACGCATCCGGGTCTCTGCAATTCTCGCGTGGTTGTCCCTTTCAATGTGAATTCTGTGACATCATCGTGACCTTCGGCCGCCGCCCGCGCACAAAGCGTCCCGAGCAGGTTATCGAGGAGCTCGATGAAATGCGCCAAGCTGGCTTCTTTTCATGCTTTATTGTCGACGACAACTTTATCGGCAACAAGAAGTCGGCTAAAGAGCTGCTCCGGCTCATTATCCCGTGGCAACAAAAACACGGTTACCCGTTGCGCCTCACTACGGAAGCGAGCGTTAACCTCGCCGACGACGCCGAACTTCTCGAGTTACTGTACCAGGCGAATTTTCGCTCCGTGTTCATCGGGATTGAAACGCCGAGAGTGGCGTCTCTCAATGAAACGAAAAAGTTTCAGAACACCCGGGGAGATTCCCTGGATGCCAAGCTGGCGCGAATTCAGAACGCCGGATTGGATATCAGCGCCGGGTTCATCGTCGGATTCGATAACGATGATGAAACAATTTTTGAAGATCAGTTCCGCTTCATTCAGGGGAACGGGATTTTGTTGGCGATGGTCGGGATGCTTGCCGCGGTGCCGAAGACTCCGCTTTTTGAAAGATTGAAGAAGGAAGGTCGTCTACAGCTGGATGACGCCAATTGCAATATCGTACCTAAGCAGATGACTCCCGCTGAACTGCAGCAAGGGTACTGGAAGCTTCTCAAGCGGCTCTATACACCTCAAGCGTTTCTCGACCGATACTTCAGAATCTATCAATATCCGGAATTTCGCCGCCGGCGGGCGGAGATGTTCGCCAAGGCCAAGGAAAACAAGGCGATGCGAGCCCTCGGATACGGGTTGATCCTAGCAGGGAAATTGTTTTGGGCGCTTCTCAAAGATGGCAGTCTACAGGAAGTCGGGAGCGTGTATCTGCGCTATTTTTTCAAACAGGTGCGGCGTTATCAGAGCGGTGTCTTTGGCTTTGCGCAATTCATGAATCGTTGTGTGACCCACTGGCATTTCTACAAATTCACCCGCGAAGGCACCGCGGGCAAGCTTCGGCTCTTCAATTCGGGTTAGCCGAAAGGTCCTTCTTGGAAGAATCACCCGCCGCCACAGCGGGTGTACTTCTCACCGGCGCCGGTTTCTAACTGGCGGTCAATTTCTTGAGGGCTTCGGTGTATTTTTCTTGAGTTTTCCGAACCACTTCCGGCGGCAGTATCGGCGGCGGTGTCTTGGTGTCCCAATTGATATTTAGGAGGTAGTCACGGACATACTGCTTGTCAAAGCTTTCCGGAGAGGTGCCGACTTTGTAATTCGCCTGGGGCCAGAAACGAGATGAGTCCGGAGTAAGCAGCTCATCGATGACTATGACTCGGTCCTTCTCAAGACCGATTTCTAGTTTTGTGTCACATATAATGATCCCCTTGGATTCGGCGATCTGTCTGGCCCGAAGATAGATTGCAATGCAAATATCGCGAACTTTTGCCGCGGTGTTCTTGCCAATTCTCTCTACCATCTGTTCGAATGTGATGTTCTCGTCGTGCTCTCCTACGGGGGCCTTCGTCGAGGGGGTGAAGATTGGCTCTTCCAAACGTGAAGCTTCCTGCAATCCCTTGGGTAGCGCGATGCCGCAGACGCTGCCGGCCTTGCGATATTCGTTCCAGGCAGACCCGAAAAGATAGCCCCGTACGATACATTCCACAGGCGCCGGCTTGGTTCGTTTAACCAGCATACTACGTCCCTCTAGTCGGTTCCGGTAGCGATGGCAGATCGCCGGGAACTTGTCGACATCGGTCGTAACCATGTGATGGGGAGCGATGTCTTCCATCACTTTGAACCAGTAGGCAGACAGGCTGGTTAGAACTTTCCCCTTGCCAGGAATCTCCGTCGGTAAGACAACGTCGAAACAAGAGATCCGATCGGACGCAACCATCAGTAAATGGTCGCCCAAATCATACATCTCTCTGACTTTCCCCCGGCTGAAAAGAGGTAGTCCGGAAATTACATCCTTGTTCATGGTTGAATCTTCCTTATTTCAAAATGGACTCGGCATTAGGAATGAAACTTGAGAACGGAATCAAGAAAAAATTTGCCCGCGCGATTAGAGCAGTTTTTTGACTTCAGCTTCGGTGAAACCCGTGAGCTTTTTCTTGCCTTTGATAATCACCGGGCGCTTCAGCAAGTTCGGATCTTTGAGCATGAGCTTGATCGCTTCGTCTTTCGACGGCGGTTTCTGCTTCATGTTCTTTTCGCGATAAAGCGGTGTGCGAGTATTCAAAAATGGCTGGATCGGATCATCGCCGATGATATCCCGCAACTCTTTCTCCGTGAACGGGTTCTTGCCGTATTCTCGTTCTTCAAAATCGACTTTCTTCGCTTGCAAGAAACTTCTTGCTTTGCGGCAGGTTGTTCAGGTCGCTTTATAGATGAACTTGATCGTGTCGGCCATGATGTGTCGTCCTCCTATTTGAAAAACTTGGCGACGCGCTCGAAGGCCTCCGGATGGACTTCGTTGCGTTGGGGCCAGCCGCCCTTTAACGGGATGGTCGCGTCGATGATTGCTACCGAGTCGCCCAGCCAGCCGCGGAAGCTCTGCACTTCACGGATAATCTCGATGTCCTTGTCCCAGTGGACTCGGGTGGCCACTGCCCACATGACCTCCCGCTCGTTGAAGACGTCCACATCGTCGTCGACGATGACCGCGAGCTTGAGGTTAGGCATTTCGACGAAGGCCTGCATGCCGGCTTTATTGGGCTCGTTTTCGAATTCCTTTTTGATGGAGATGTAGGCGATGCAGCGTCCCGCGCCGGAAGGGGGGAGATGAATGGCCTTGATCCCGGGAATATTTTTCTTGATGACGTTATATACGCTTCCTTCTTTGGGGATACTCCCGAGGTTCCAGTGGTCCATGTGGCCCGGCCAGAAGTCTTCAACGATCCCGTTCCGTCGATAGGTGATAGCCGTGACTTCAATGACCGGCACCTGCATTTCTACTTGGTAATAGCCGAGGATTTCACCAAAGGGGTTCTGGGTATCGCGGACGTGTGGAGGAATCTCGCCCTCAATGATCACTTCGGCATCCGCAGGGACAAGAAACTTATCGCCCCACGTGGTCGAGGGGGTGAGCCGCAAGGGTTCGTTCAGAAACGCGGAAGCGGTTAAATAGTCGTTGTTGCCCATCGGGGTCATGCAGCACGTGGAGAGATAAAAGGCCGGGTGATGACCCAAAATGACGATCACCGGAGCGCGCTTATTCTCGGCTTCATATTCGCAGGTCATGGCTTCCAAATGATGATGCTTGTGGGCGGAGAAACTCATACGGCGCGGTTCGTAGAATTTGTTTTTCGTAAACGTGATATCGTAGAAGTCGCTGTTCAACCCCTTCATGGCGCAAGCCATGGTCAGGTAGGCTCCGGCATCGTCTTTCTGATGCATGGGAATCGGTAAAGTTCTCAAGTCGGCCTTGTCGCCCGTCAGGACTACTTGTTTGACCGGCGCCTTCTCAGGTGGAATCACTTCCACCGAGCCAGGCTGCAATTCCCGTCTGGCGACTTCCAGGCTCACGTCCATGCTGGATTTAATGTCTCCCATGTCCAGGGAATCGGCGACATACTGCCGGGTCACCCACGGATTGTAAAAAAGCGAAAACTCAGATTTCTTGCCGTTTAATGCAGGAACGTTTTCGAACAAGACCATCTTGGGTTCGTTACGGATATCGAGGTGTTTTAGATAGGCAACGGTCTCATAATTGTTCGCGTCGATGAAGTTTTTCTCACGGATGACCGAGCCCTCTCTTTTTGCCCCCTCTTGGGCGATGAAACCGGGTAGATCCTTAGCCATGCAAATTCTCCTTTGGTGGACTCAAGAATATCAATTCTACTTAGTCGAATCGCCTATGGAGTTCAAGGGATTCAGTTTTTCGCGGAGCGATTAGGCAAGCGAAATTTGTTTTTCCAGCCGGAGCGCCAGAGCAAGCTAATCAGGCGCCGCATTTGCGTTGTCTTTTTTTCACTGGCAGGGAACCACGGGAAATCACTTTTCAGTCCAAAACGGTCGATGACGATGGATTTCTGATAGCAGTATTTGCGAATGCCTTCCGCGCCGTGTCGGCGACTGAAGCCACTGTCTTTGACGCCACCCATGGGCGTGTCGGGAATAATATAGTTCACCAGGCCGTCGTTGATGCAGACTGTCCCGGCAAGAAGCTTTTCGGCCATCTGGCTTGCTTTCTCCTTGTCCCGCGTGAATACGCAAGCATCTAACCCGTAGCGAGAGTCGTTCGCCAGACGCAACGCTTCTTCTGCATCTCGCACCTTTATGATCGGAAGGACAGGACCAAAGGTCTCTTCTTGGATGACTGTCATGTCGTGATTCACATCGACGAGCACGGTGGGCTCATAATAGAGCCCTGAGAAGTTCGGATTCGCACGCCCGCCGGTGAGAGCTTTAGCGCCCTGGGCTACAGCTTCGCTGACCTGCGTCGAGACCTTTTTAAATTGCTCCTCGGATGTCATGCTCCCGAGCTCGACCTCTTCGTTGCTGGGTCCTTGTCGCAACGACCGCACTTTCTGTACGACCTTATCGACAAAGGTCTGGTAGACCGGCTCCTCTACATAGATCCTTTCAATGGACGTGCATACTTGACCGGAATTCATCAGGGATCCCCAGACGCACGCGTTGCTTGCTCGTTCCAAGTCGGCGTCCTTCAAAACGATCAAAGGGTCCTTGCCGCCAAGTTCGAGGGACATCGGGATAAGCCGGTCAGCGGCCCGGCGCATTACCCGCTTCCCGACCTCTACGCTGCCGGTAAAGGCAATCATGTCGACGTGATCGGTCAGCGCCTCACCGGTCTCCGCCGCACCGATCACGACTTGCAGCAGACCTTCCGGAAATCCGGCTCTTTGCGCGAGTTCGGCAACGAACAGAGCAGTGAGGGGAGTCAGTTCAGATGGTTTGATCACTACCGCATTTCCCGCCATCAGCGCCGGAATGGCGTCACCAGCGGTGAGCACTAGAGGAAAATTCCACGGGCTAATGATGCCGATGACGCCTATTGGATGGTGCTCCGAGATCACTTTCTTAGTTTTAAACATGAGCAAGTGCGGTCGAATCTTTTCTGCTTTGAGAAACTTGGCGGCGTTTGCGGCCCAGAAGCCGATGACGTCACACAGATAGAACAACTCGTTGCCGTACACCTCGCCCCGCGGTTTTCCGCTCTCGGATGTGAGAATGTCAGCGAGTCGTTCCTGCTCGTCGATAAGTAGATCGCGGAAGCGGTAGAGCAACTCGGCCCGCTCAACAAAACTCCTGGTTCGCCAAATCGCTTGGGCTTTACGCGCTCGCTCGACAGCCTCGGCTACTTCCGCGGGTGACGCGATAGGTAGTTCCGTGATCTTTTCTAATGTCGCTGGATTGCGAACTTGAATCGTTTGGGTTTTCACAACTTCTTGTTATCAGCTTAACAGGAAAAAGTCTTGGTTTAGTTCAAGGCTCCGCGGTATAGGGAGAATAGCGCGTAATTCACTGAAGAAGCCGGAGTTGCTGGCTGCTGATACCTGGCAATTGGATGAAATATTTTTTTAGACCAGGGTCTGACCGCCGCAGATATTAATCGCTTGGCCGGTGATTCCCATTGGCTTGATCCAAGGCAAGATAACAAACCAGCTCGGCGATTTCATCGAAAAATCGCCTGATGGGCACACCGGCAATCGCTCGCGCGTTGAACTGTTCCGGTGTGATGCTCTGAACGCGGCGGTTTCATTGTTGCCTTGGGTGGCCATTTCGGTGTCCACCCAGCCGGGGCAGACGGTATTGACAGTGATGCCCCGGTTAACGACTTCCAACGCGAGGGTGCGAGTGAACCCTATCATGTCATGCTTGGTTGTGTAGTAGGCTGTATAACCGGGGACCCCCAAACTTACCAAGTACGGACCATATATTAATGATCCAGCCGCCATGATGGAACGGCATGTGTTTCAGTACCTCTTTCGTGATGAGTACATTCCACTCAGATTCGTGTCCAAGATATTGAACCATTTCGAATCATTTGGATCGTCGACAAGGCTCAGACCCGAGACGCCGGCATTGTTACCAAGATATGGATGGCCCCATTGCGCGACGATTTCAGTAACTCCCCGCTGAATGTCGACCTTGTTTCGCCTCCCCTGAATTTGAAGTTCTTGGATTGCCCGTCCTGCCAATCTCGATGGGCGTTCGTTTTACCAGGTGGAAACGACTACGGGAAGTGATGGCGACTTTTGCGCGATTTTTGGCCATTTGCAGTCCAATAGCCTTTCCAATGCCTGTGGCTCCGCCGGTTACTAGAGCGATTTTATCTTCCAGCATGACTCAACAACACAACTAAGAAGTGAGCGTAATTAGCTACCTTTCCGGGAAAAGGCAAGAATGAGCTGTCAGATAGGCAGGTCGTTTGGTCAACGAGTTCAATCGGTTCCAAATGGTACTATTATTGCTCAAGCTTGCTGCTGGTTCGGTCGATTACAACTGCATTGTAACCACAAAGTTTTACAGCTTGGTTTTGCATATATTAAAATGGGGCGAAACTTCTAGAGAGGAGGAGCTTAATTATCCAATGGATATTACTCAACTTTTGGCCTTTGGTGTCGAGCAAGGAGCTTCCGATTGTCATTTGAGTGCTGGTGAGCCTCCCATGCTGCGTGTCCACGGCGATCTTAAGAAGCTGGACTATGCGGTTCTAACACAAGAGGAAGTGCACGCGCTTGTTTACGACATCATGAATGACGCGCAACGCAAAGCATTTGAAGAAACTCACGAATGCGACTTCTCATTCGAGATGGGCGCAGTGGCGCGCTTTCGTGTCAACGTCTTTATGCAACGCAAAGGCGAGGGCGCGGTCTTTCGTACGATTCCAACTAAGATCCTGACGCTTGAGCAGCTAGAAATGCCACCCATTACGAAGCAACTGTGCGAAAAGGAAAAGGGACTGATCCTTGTTACCGGGCCAACGGGATCCGGTAAATCGACAACGCTAGCAGCGATGGTTAATTATCTGAACGAGAGCTTTGAAGGACATATTTTAACTGTTGAAGATCCTATTGAGTTCGTTCACCAGTCTAAGAAATGTCTGGTTAACCAGCGCGAGTTGGGGCCTCATACAAACTCGTTTGCCAACGCGCTGCGCGCCGCTTTACGTGAAGATCCGGATGCTATTCTTGTCGGTGAAATGCGCGATCTGGAAACCATTCAGCTTGCGCTCACGGCAGCGGAAACCGGCCACATCGTATTTGGTACGTTACACACGTCAAGCGCTCCCAAGACTGTGGATCGTATCATCGACGTTTTTCCGCCCAATCAACAGGCTCAGATTCGGGCGCAATTCGCCGAGTCCATCGAAGCAGTGATCACGCAAACTTTGCTCAAGAAAAAGGGCGGCGGGCGGGTGGCGGCGTTGGAGATCATGACGGGCACGACGGCCGTTCGGAATTTGGTTCGCGAGGGTAAGATCCATCAGATTCCAGGAACGATGCAGGTCAGCCAAAAAGACGGCATGCAGACTATGGACATGGCGCTGCTAAGTCTGGTTTCACGGGGCCTGGTGAGTAAGGAGGAAGCGCAGTCGAAGAGCGCGAATCCGAATCTGTTTGGCGGTGGATTGGGCATGGGTGGTGTTGCCGCAGCCGGCGGGCATACGCGCTAAAACTCGAGAAAAATTATGGATATAATGGAGTTTTTCAAGGTAATGGTTGACTCGGAAGCCTCCGATCTTTATCTGACGGTGGCAAGGCCGCCGATGTATCGCATCGAAGGGAAAATACAACCCTGCGGCGATCACATCTTTACCCCCCCGGAGCTCGAGACCCTGGTGAAGTCCATTATGAACGAAGCCCAGCTCCGAGAGTACGGCGAAAATCTGGAATTGAACATGGCTATGTCTCTTCCGGGGGTCAGCCGCTTTCGCGTCAACGTTTTTCGCCAGCGTGGCTCGGCGGGCATGGTGGTTCGCCGA
>Ga0137362_10002904_pt1 | contig 11307 bp, 6 predicted proteins | sample MadtaG_2_FD_104801 | JGI IMG/M metagenome (GOLD analysis project Ga0137362, IMG submission 104801) | Vadose zone soil microbial communities from Angelo Coast Range Reserve, California, USA - Mad1_100_16 metaG | ecosystem: Environmental > Terrestrial > Soil > Vadose zone | place: USA: California... | reverse complement strand
GCCCTGTTCGGCTTCGCCGGCCGGGAGCTGAAGCAGATGATCCTCGAGGACAAGCTCGGACAGACGGCGACCATCGTGTTCGAGCGAGTCGAGCGCAACGGGCCGGTTGCTGCGCAGGAGCTCAGCTTTACGCCCCCGCCGGGCGCAGACGTGATCGGCACGCCCGGGAAATGACGGCGTGAGCCCCCGTGATCCCAACATCCGTGCCCCGTTGCGGCCGCTCGCGGACCGCATGCGGCCGCGGTCGCTGGACGAGTTCGTGGGCCAGCGGCATGTGCTGGGTCCAGGCAAGCCGCTGCGCGTCAGCATCGAGGCCGGTCAGCTGCATTCGCTGATCCTGTGGGGACCCCCGGGTACCGGCAAGACAACCCTCGCACGGCTCATCGCGCAAAGATCCGACGCCCAGTTCTTCGCGCTGTCCGCCGTGATGGCCGGCGTCAAGGACATTCGCTCGGCGGTCGAGGCGGCGCGCGCGGCCCGCGAGATGAGCGGCAAGCCAACATTGCTGTTCCTCGATGAGGTGCACCGCTTCAACAAGGCGCAGCAGGACACGTTTCTGCCGTACCTCGAGGATGGCACCCTCACCTTTGTAGGCGCGACGACCGAAAATCCGTCCTTTGAGGTCGTGAGCCCGCTGCTGTCCCGGGCACGCGTCTACGTGCTGCGCGCGCTGTCCGTGGAGGACATCCTCTCATTGTTGGGAACGGCTTTGGCGGACGAAGAGCGCGGTCTCGGGTCGGAGCACTTGAGCGCGGAACCCGAGGCTCTCGAGCTCATCGCCCGCGCCGCGGACGGTGATGCCCGCCGCGCGCTCAACATGCTCGAGCTCGGCGCCGGACTCGTGGAAGCCTCCGGCGCCTCGCGCATCCTGAGCGTCGCGATCGCACAGGAGGTGGCAAGCGGCGGGCGCCGGCGCTTTGACAAGGGCGGCGACCAGTTCTATGAGCAGATCTCCGCCTTGCACAAGGCTGTGCGCGGCAGTGATCCCGACGCCGCTCTGTATTGGCTTTGCCGCATGCTCGATGGCGGTTGCGATCCCCTGTACGTCGCGCGGCGCGTCGTGCGCATGGCGGTGGAGGATATCGGGCTCGCCGATCCGCGCGCGTTCGCGCTGACGCTCGATGCGTGGGACGCCTACGATCGGCTCGGCAGCCCCGAGGGTGAGCTGGCCATTGCAACAGCTGTCGTGTATCTCGCCTGTGCGCCGAAGAGCAACGCCGTCTACGTGGCCATGGGTGAGGCCACGGCGGATGTCGAGCAATTCGGCACGTTGGACGTGCCACTGCGCCTGCGCAACGCGCCGACCCGTCTGATGAAGAGCCTGGGATACGGGCGCGATTACCGCTACGCGCATGATGAGCCGGAGGCGTTCGCCGCCGGCGAGCGCTATCTGCCGGATGAGATGCCGGATCGGCGATACTACCGACCCGTCCCGCGCGGGCTCGAATTGAAGATTGCCGAGGCGCTGGCGCGCCTGAGGCACGCCGGGATATCGGGCACGACGCCCGACTCGACTATGGAGCCGACTGGCAAGACGCCCGATTTCCCCGGGACCCCACCGCAGGCGAAATCGCCGTCGAGAGGTTAGAGCCGTGATTGACCCGAAGCTGCTGCGCTCCGATCCGGAGGCCGTCGCCCGCAATCTCGCGCGCCGCGGGTACCAGCTGGACGTTCAGGCCCTGAAGAGCCTCGAGGAGCAGCGCAAGCCCTGGCAGGTGGAGACCGATCGCCTGCGCGCCGAGCGCAATGCCAACGCCAAGGCTGTCGGCCTCGCCAAGAGCCGCGGCGAGCAGGTGGAGGCGCTGATCGCAAGAGGCGAGCGTCTGACCGAGGAGCTGGCGCAGGCCGAGCAGCGCCTCGCTGCCGTGCAAGCCGAGCTCGAGCAGTGGCAACTGGGTCTGCCGAACCTGCTGCACGAGTCCGTGCCGAGCGGTCACGACGAGAGCGCGAACGTCGAAGTGCGCCGCTGGGGCGAGCCGCGCAAGCTCGGATTCAAGGCGCGCGACCATGTCGAGATCGGCGAACGGCTTGGCGGGCTCGACTTCGAAGCGGCTGCGCGCATCTCGGGTGCGCGCTTCGTGGTGATGCGGTCGCAGGTCGCCCGGCTGCACCGCGCGCTCGCCCAGTTCATGCTCGATCTGCATACGCGCGAGCACGGCTACACCGAGGTCTATGTACCTTATCTCGTGCAGAGCCAGGCGCTGGTCGGCACCGGACAGTTGCCGAAGTTCGAGCAGGATCTGTTCGCCGTGCGCGGCGGAGGCGAGCAGAAGTCGCGCCTTTTGCTCGCCGGCTCCGCTGCAACGGCCGGAGGCCAGTTGCAGCCAATGGACCAGGGGTTCTTTCTCATTCCGACAGCCGAAGTACCCGTCACCAATCTGGTGCGCGAGCAGATCGTGCCGGCCGAGAAGCTGCCGCTGAAATTCGTGTGTCACACCCCGTGCTTCCGCTCGGAGGCGGGCGCCGCCGGCAAGGACACGCGCGGCATGATCCGCAACCACCAGTTCGACAAGGTGGAGCTCGTGCAGGTGGTCCGGCCGGCGGACTCGTACGCCGCGCTCGAGGAGCTGACCTCCCATGCGGAGCAGGTGTTGAAGAGGTTGGAGATTCCCTACCGGACGGTCGCGCTGTGCGCCGGCGACATCAGCTTCGGCAGCGCCAAGACCTACGATCTCGAGGCGTGGCTGCCGTCTCAGGAGCGCTATCGGGAGATCTCCTCCTGCAGCAACCTCGAGGCGTACCAGGCGCGGCGCATGCAGGCGCGCTGGCGCAATCCGCAAACCGGCAAGCCGGAGCCGGTCCACACGCTGAACGGCTCGGGGCTTGCCGTCGGCCGCACGCTGGTTGCGGTGCTGGAGAATTACCAGGGCGAGGATGGCTCGGTGAGCGTGCCGGCGGCGCTGCGACCCTACATGGCGGGTCTCGAGCAGTTATCTCCATAGGAGCCTGGACTATCGATTATCGATAGCTCTATACTGCCCGTGCATGAAGCGCACGCCGCGCAAACAGCGCCAGGCCGGGACGCGCGACCCGCTCTTCAACCAATCGGTGGAGAAGGCGTTCGCCATCCTCGAAGCGTACGGCGGGGAGCGGCGCGCCCTCAACCTCGGTGAGATCGCGGCGGCGGCCGGCATGACGAAGAGCTCGGCCCAACGGTGTACACACACACTCGAACGCCTGGGTCTGCTGCGCCGCGATGCACGGGTCAAACGCTGGGTGTTGACACCGCGGATCCTGAGCGTCGCGCACGCGTATCTGTCCGGGTACGCACTGCTCGAGCAGGCCACCACCCACCTCATCGACCTCAATCAGGAAAGCGGGGAATCGGTCAGCCTGTCTGAGCCCGACGATACGGACATGGTGTTCATCGCACGGTTTCCGAGTCACAAGCGCTTCTTCATACATATGCCCATCGGGCGCAGGCTGCCGATGTATTGCACGGCCTCGGGCCGCGCCTATCTCTCGGCGCTGCCGCTAGCCGAGGTACAACGGATCTTGCGCCGCTCGGCGCTGCGCCAGTTCACTCCGACGACCCTGACCGATGCGGCCAAGATTCTCGAGCGCATCGCCGCGGCTCGCGCAGCCGGTTACGAGTGGTCCGATCAGGAGTGTTATCGGGGAGACGTCACGATTGCCGCGCCGGTTCTGGGCGATGATGGGCTGCCACTCGGGGCCATCAACATCTCCGCTCCCACCAGCCGATGGACGCTGACAGAATTGCGCTCCAAGCTATCCTCGGTGCTGCTGGAGACTGCGCGCGCAGCCTCGAGCGGCACCGCCTCCCGCCTACGTGCCTGAGCGCGGAACGAGGCCGCCGCGCAATGCCGCTACCCAAGCTCTAGGAGATGGGCAATGCCGAAGGAGCTCAGTCGCTCGCTGCAGCACCGCCACGTCACGATGATCTCGATCGGCGGGATCATCGGAGCGGGGCTGTTCGTCAGCAGCAGTGCCGCTATCGCCGCGGTCGGGCCGGCAATCGTGCTGAGCTATCTGATCACGGGGGTGCTGGTGCTGCTCGTCATGCGCATGCTGGGCGAGATGGCGCTGGCGCTGCCGGCGGTACGATCGTTCACGGAATTCGCGCGCGCGGGTCTCGGGCCGTGGGCCGGCTTCGTCGCCGGATGGCTCTACTGGTACTTCTGGATCATCGTGGTCCCGGTGGAGGCGATCGCGGGAGCCAACATCCTGCATGCGTGGCTGCCACTGCCGGCTTGGGTGCTCGGGCTCGGGCTGATGGCCGTCATGACGGCCGTCAACCTGATGTCGGCGCGCTCTTACGGGGAGTTCGAGTTCTGGTTCGCCTCGGTCAAGGTCGCGGCGATCATCGTCTTCATCGCCCTAGCGGCGGCGTACGCCTGCGGCTGGAGCTCGCCTCAGGGGCCGACCTTTGCCAACCTCACGAGTCATGGCGGCTTCATGCCGCACGGATTCGTCGCGGTGCTCGCCGGAGCGGTGACGGTCTACTTCTCGCTCACGGGAGCGGAGATCACGACCGTCGCGGCTGTCGAGTCCAAGGAGCCGGCGCGCGCGGTGGCGCAGATGAGCACCACCGTCATCGTGCGCATCCTCACGTTCTACGTGGGTTCAATCCTGCTGATCGTCTCGGTGGTGCCGTGGGATAGCGTGCGCATCGGCGAGTCCCCGTTCACTCTGGCGCTGACGACGATGCATATCAGTTGGGCCAGCACCGCGATGAGCGCGATCATCCTGACGGCCGTGCTCTCCTGTCTCAATTCGGCTTTCTATGTGTGCTCTCGCGTGCTGTTCGTGCTTGCCGAGCACGGCGATGCACCGCAATGGCTGGTGCAGCTCAACGAGCGCCGTGTTCCCTCGCGCTCGGTCTGGATGGGTAGTCTCGCGGGCGTGCTAGGGATCCTTGCGGCAACGGTGTCATCGCAGACCGTGTTCGCGTTTCTGGTGAACGCATCCGGCGCGCTCAGTGTGTTTGTGTACATAATCATCGCTGCGGCGCATTTCCGGTTACGGCGCGAGCGCGAGCGAACAGGCGCCCCGCCGCCGGCGCTTACCATGTGGTTGTTCCCCTGGAGCAGTTACGCGGCGATAGCGGGCATGGCTGCCGTCCTCGTCGCTATGGCCTTTACCCCGGCGCGGGTGAGGGATCTGCAGTGGAGCATCATTTCGCTGTGCGTGGCGGTAGCTGCCTATCTGCTGGTGCGAGCGCGCCGCGACAGCGCCGCCAGAACTTCCTCCGCATCGAGCGCACGCGCCGACCCTGCGAGAGAGTCCTGATCCCACCAACCGTCCGAGCCAACCATGACCTTACGGCAGGTGAACCGACGGCGCTTCATTCAAGTGTCTGCCCTCGGGGGGGGCGGCCTCGTGTTGGGTGTCGGCGTGCCGAGCGCACGGCCGGCACGCAAGTCGCAACCCGCTTCACTGACCGCGTATATCCGCATCGATCCAAGCGGTCAGGTGACGCTCGTCATGCCGAAGGTGGAGATGGGGCAGGGAACCTACACAGCGCTACCCATGCTGATCGCTGAGGAGCTGGAGGTCGGCCTCGACGCAGTCACGCTCGAAGCGGCGCCGCCGGATCCGGCCGTGTATGGCTTTGACGGGGATCAGTCCACCGGAGGCTCGACCTCGATTCGCCAGTGCTGGGAGCCGCTACGCAAGGCGGGAGCGGCTGCGCGGACCATGCTCATCGGCGCAGCGGCCAGGAAGTGGGGCGTGGCCCCTGCCGCCTGCCATGCAGAGCTCGGTAACGTGATCCACGGGCCCTCGGGTCGGCGCCTGGCCTATGGCGCGCTTGCCGCCGCCGCAGCCGCGGTGCCCGTGCCGTCCAATCCGCCGCTGAAGCCGGCCAGGGATTTCAAGCTGATCGGCAAATCAACACCGCGCCGTGACACGCCGGACAAGACCAACGGCCGCGCTGTGTTTGGCATTGACGTGCAGCTCGAGGGCTTGAAGGTGGCGATGGTCGCGCTCGCGCCGGTGCAGGGGGGAACAGTCATCGAGCCGCTGAACACTGCCGCGGCGCTCGCGGTGCGCGGCGTACGCCAGGTCGTGAATGAGCGCGATGTCGTGGCCGTGGTTGCCGATGACACCTGGGCGTCCCTCAAGGGGCTCGGGGCGCTCAGCCTGCGCTGGAATGACGGAGCGCATGGCGCCGTCCAACAGGCAGCGATCGTCGCGGAGCTCGAGGCCGCCTCGCGACGACCCGGTGCGGTTGCCGGCCACGCGGGAGATCCGGCGGCGGCCATGGCTGGCGCGGCCGCGCGCATCGAAGCGGTCTACCACCAGCCTTTCCTCGCTCACGCCGCGATGGAGCCGATGAACTGCACGGTGCATTGGCGCCCGGACGTCTGCGAGTTCTGGGTAGGCACCCAGGCGCCCGATCGCGCGGTGGCGAAGCTGGCCGCGCTCGGCCTCAAGCCGCAGCAGATCCGGCTGCACAACCAGCTCATCGGCGGCGGCTTCGGCCGCCGTCTCGAGGTGGACGGCATCGTGGTGGCGGCGCGGATCGCACGTCATGTGGACGGGCCGGTCAGGGTGCTCTGGCGGCGCGAGGAGGATATTCAACACGATCTGTACCGGCCGTTCTACGTGGATCGGCTTGCCGCCGGTATCGATGCGCACGGCATGCCGATCGCTTGGCTGCACACCATTGCAGGCTCCTCCGTGACGGCGGTGTATTCCGGCGAGCCACTCAAGAACGGAGTCGATGATGATGCGGTGGAGGCGGCCGCGGATCCGGTCTACGCATTCCCGCACATGGAGGTGCGCTATGTTCAGCAGGAGCCCGCCGGTGTGCCCACGTCCTGGTGGCGCGGCGTCGGGCCGACACGCAGCGTGTTCGTCGTCGAGAGCTTCATGGACGAACTGGCGGCGCTGGCCAGGCAGGATCCGGTGAAATACCGGCGTGCGCTGCTCAAATCGCCGCGCCTGCGTGCCGTACTTGACCTCGCCGTGGAGAAGGCAGGCTGGGGCAATCCCCTGCCTGCACAGCATGGACGCGGCGTCGCCCTGCAATTCGCCTTTGGAAGCTACCTGGCGCAGATCACTGAGGTCAGCGTGCGCGGCGGCGAACTGCGGGTGGAGCGCGTCGTGTGCGCGTTCGATTGCGGACAGACGGTCAATCCGGACACCATCCGGGCGCAGCTCGAAGGAGGCGTGATGTTCGGTCTGAGCGCGGCGCTCTTCAACGAGATCACGATTGCGAATGGCCGGGTCCAGCAAGGCAATTTCAACGACTTTCGCTCGTTACGGATCTCGGAGGCGCCCAAGATCGAGACCTATCTGATCGCGAGCGGCGAGAGTCCGGGGGGAGTCGGCGAGACAGGAACGGCGTGCGCAGCCGCGGCCTTGTGCAACGCTATTTTCGCCGCGACGGGCAAGCGCGTTCGCACTCTTCCCGTGAGCCGCGGGCTGAACACCTGACAATCGGCTGCCGTCGCGCCGATACCACATGTCGAGCGTTGACGCATCCGAGCCACGTAGCCTACAGTACCAGCGCTCGATCAGGGGATATCGATTATCGATGTTAGTCCGCGCAGCGGCGTTCGCGCACTGACGCCCGGCTACGCTGCGACCGGCAAGCGTACCGATGCTTGCGGGGAGTCAGGGCGCGGCAGCAGATCCTTCGCGAAAACTCCAAATAAAGGTGGAGGCATCATGGGGAGCACGCACTACACACGCTCAATGTTGAAACCCGGGGTCACGCGGCTGTCCCCGTGGGCTGCTGCGGCGGTCCTCAGCTGCGCGCCTTGCGCAGCCTGGTCCCAGGAGCAGGCGCAACCCTCCAAGGAATCAGCCCCCGCCGCGCTGCAGGAGGTGGTCGTGACGGCCACGCGCCGCGAGGAGAGCCTCAGCAAGGTCCCGATCAGCGTGACGGCGCTGACGCAGGAGAGCCTTGATGACCGCGGTATCAAGGATTTCTCGGAGGTCGCCCGTTTTACGCCCGGCGTGAACTTCGACAACTCCGGAACCAACAACATTTCCATCCGTGGTATCTCCGGAACCGGCGGCGCCGGCACGACCGGCATCTACATTGACGACACGCCGATCCAGATGCGCGCGCTCGCGTTCAACCCCGATGAGGCCCTGCCCAAGGCATTCGACATCGCTCGTGTGGAGGTGCTGCGCGGTCCGCAAGGCACGCTGTTCGGCGCCGGCTCCGAGGGCGGCACGGTGCGTTACATCACGACGCAGCCCAGTCTCAGCAAGACCAGTGTCTACAGCCGCGCTGAGTTCTCCTCCACCCAGGGCGGCGATCCGAGCTACGAAGCCGGTGTGGCCGTCGGCGGCCCGGTGATCGAGGGCAAATTCGGCGCGCGACTCTCGGTCTGGTACCGCAAGGATGGCGGCTGGATCGACCGCATCGACCCTGTGACGCTCGCGACCGTGGACAAGAACGCCAACCATGACGAGACCGTGCTGGTGCGGCTCGCCGGCCTATGGGCGCCCTCGGAGCACTGGTCGATCACGCCGAGCCTCTACTATCAGGACCGCGCGCGCAACGACATTTCGACCTATTGGCCGCTGTACTCGGATCCGGGCGCTCACCGCTTCGTCAGCGCGGACCCCTCGCGGCGCTCATCGCCCGATAAGTTCTATCTGCCGTCGCTGAAGATCGAGGGAGACATCGGCTCGGCGCGGCTGATTTCCAATACCTCCTACTACCACCGAGAGAATCAGACCGGTTACGAAGGAACGCTCTACAACCTAGGTTTCTACCAGGCGTTCGTGTTCTTGCCACCCACGCCCCTTATCGACGGCAGTGGTGTGCACCTGCCGCCCGGCGCGACCGACTACCGCTCACCCTCGAGCGTCGACAACAGGCAGCAGAACATCACGCAGGAGATCCGCCTGCAGTCCACCGATCCGAATGCCAGGCTGCTATGGACCACCGGGGTATTCTTCAGCGAGAATCGCCAAACCTACCTCGAGCAGATCCACGATCCGCTCCTCAATGAGCTTGCGCTCGCGCTGACGGGCGCGCCGTACACCGATTTCTTCGTGGACGCAAACGGTGATCCGGTCACCTTCGACCCGCGCTTTCCGGACGATTCCTATTTTCTCAAGACCAACGCGAAAGACGAGCAATACGCAGTATTTGGCGAGTTGACCTACGGCTTGACGGAGCGACTCAAGGCGACCGTCGGCGCCCGCTTCTCGCGCACCAAATTCTCTTTCGACACGTTGACCGGCGGTCCGCAGCTGTTCGATGTGCCGCGCACCGGCACGGGCGATAACAAGGAGAATTCCTTCACGCCCAAAGTGAGCTTGCAGTTCCAGGCGGATCCGAGCGACATGTTCTACGCAACTTACGCCAAGGGCTTCCGTCCCGGCGGCGCGAACAACCCGGTTCCCTATGCGGCGTGCTCCGGGGATTTCATGACCTTCAATATTACGGGCGCGCCCCAGACCTACAGCTCCGACACGGTGAACAGTTACGAGATCGGCGCCAAGAACAACTTCAACAACCGCGTGAAGCTGGCGAGCAGCATCTACTACATCAAGTGGAACAACATCCAGCAGACCGTCGTGCCGCCCGTGTGCCAGATCTCCTTCATCGCCAATCTCGGCCAGGCGGAGGCGAAGGGTGTCGATCTGCAGGCCGAGGTTGCCGTGACCAACAACCTGTCGCTGGAGTTGGCCGCCGGCTATACCGAGGCACGCTACACCAGGGACTCGAAGTTCAACGATCTGGAGCCGATCCCCGTGGTGGCGAGCGGCGACGCCATTGTCGGCGCAACCAGCGAGGCTGGGGGAGGCCAGCCGACCGCGCCATACACGGTGTCGGCCGGGCTCGAATACCGGTTCAGCGCTTTTGCGCGCCAGGCGTTCGTGCGGGCTGACGCGGAATATCAGGGCCGGGCGAAGTGGGCGACTGCCGGCCAGGATGCCAACACGCTGCAGTTCGATGCGGCGAACTTCGTGCTCGACGCCACGACTTTCGTCAGCCTGCGCGGGGGCATGGCATTCGGCTCATGGTGGGTGGCGGCCTTTGTCGACAATCTCACCGACACTCGCAAGCTCACCGACTACAACTTCACGATCAACGACGGAGTCGACAGCCGGCTGCGACGTGATTTCACGTTCCGGCCGCGGACCTTCGGCATCACGGCGATATTCCGTCAATAGCTCGCGGGGCGCTCATTTCAGAACCTGTAGGTCGCGGTGGCGCCGATCGTCCGCGGGCGCGCACCGCGACCAAAGTACAGTTGGTCGACGGAGTCGTCCGCGATGTCGCGTGACCTGAACAGCAGCGGGTGGGAGTCAGTCAAGTTCTGCCCGTATACTGACACGTCCCAGCCGTTAAAACGCAAGCCTGCCCGCAGGCCCAGATTGTTCGTGATCGGAAGACCGGGGAGCGTCGGGTCGTTCAGTGCGTTGTGGCCATTCTGAATGGGCAGCAACGCAGTCTGGGGCGTCGTATGCTGATAGTCGAGGCGCAGGTACGGCGTGCGGCTTTGCCAGTCGCGGAAGTGGTATTCGGCGGCGGCGGTGAATGACCACGGCGAGCCCAGCAGCCGGTCGCCGTCGCTGACGATCGGGCCTGCGGAGATCGGCTGCTGCGTCGTTGGGTCGATGCCATTGCAGCCCAAGCCGACACCGGTGTACGTGAGCGCGCCCGCGCACGAGCTGGCGGTAAATTTGGCATCCGTATAAGCGGCGGTCACGTCCAGCAACAGCGCCTCGATCGGCCGGGACAGAACCTCGATATCGCCGCCTCTGCTCTGTACCTTGCCAAGGTTCGCCGTGAACTGCTCGCCACAGCTCGGCAGGTACACGTTCTGCTGGATGTCTTTCCAGTCGATGTAGAAGAGGCTCGAGTTCACCTGCAGGCGGTGATTGAGAAGCGTGCTCTTGCCGCCGATCTCGTAGCTCCACAGGTGATCGGACGAGAACTGGACCGGCAGCTGGCGCTCGTCCGTGGTGGAGCCCGGGACGAGAGGCAGTCCGAGCGAGACGAGATCGCCATTGCAGATAGCGCCGACGCCGACATTGACACCACCCGGGCGGAAGCCCTTCGAGGCGCCGGCATACACGAGCTGGTCGCGAGCAGGCTGCCAGGACAGCACGACCTTGGGAGTTAGCGGCTTTTCCGAAGCGCTCGATTCCGTCTGAATGGTGGTGGCGAGGAAGGGTCCTGTCTGGTACACCGAGCCGGTGTAGTCGAGCTTGGAATAGCGCAGGCCCAGGGTCGCTTTCAGAGTTTCGGTCAGCCTGATATTGGCCTCGCCGAACACGGCGATCTGCTTGTCGACCATCTTGTCGAGCGGTCCGTGATAAATGAGTCCGTTCGGGCACGCGAACACCGGGTCGCCCGGCACACAAACG
>Ga0137362_10002900_pt1 | contig 11320 bp, 10 predicted proteins | sample MadtaG_2_FD_104801 | JGI IMG/M metagenome (GOLD analysis project Ga0137362, IMG submission 104801) | Vadose zone soil microbial communities from Angelo Coast Range Reserve, California, USA - Mad1_100_16 metaG | ecosystem: Environmental > Terrestrial > Soil > Vadose zone | place: USA: California... | reverse complement strand
GCGCTGACGCTGCCCTTGATGGCGCACACGCGAGGCGAGATCGAGTAGCGGCCCGAAGCGGTCTTCGAGCGCTGTGTTGCCCTCGATCTTGCGGCTGATGTCGCGGATGATGCGGCCGAGCCGCGTGCGCAGGAACTTCAGTTGCCGCCTGGCGCGCTTGAACTGATGCGCATGCGTATAGCGCCCGACCATGATGGCGGCGCGCTTGGCCACCCGCAGATAGCTCTGGCGCAGTTCGACACCCTCGCATTTGGCCAGATCGACCAGCTTCTCGATCGCGCGGTGGGTGAGCCGGGCGTCGGTCGGATGCGCGATCGCTTTCTCCTGCACGGTGGTGTCCACCACGACCCGCTCGAGATCTTTGGTCTCGATCGCCCCGCTCCGGTGCGCCACCGAGAGGCTCTCTTGCAACAGCGCGGCGATCTGCTCCTCACCCAGCCGTTGGCGCCAGCGGGTCAGCGACGAGCGGTCAAACGGCAGTTCATGCCGGAACACCACTTCTCCGCAAAAATACTGGAAATACGGGTTCTCTACCCACCTGTCGCACAGCGCTTCGTCAGAGAGACTGTGCATGTGTTTGAGGATGAACAGCCCGGCCACTAGCCGCGTTGGCAGCGGCGGCTGCCCCGGCCCTACGCGACATACCGAACCGAAGCGCTTCGCCAGAAAATCCCAATTAATCTCCGCTGCGAGCCGCACCAGCGGATGGCGAAGGTTGATGATCGCCTCCAGAGACGAGCGAAACAAGTCGTCCTGGCGGTCGTCACGCGGCTGGCTCATCGTTCCCCCCAACAGCGAATCTCGCCGTCATAAGGAATCACGAACCGCCCAAATCGGGAATCCCAAAACGCAAGAAAACCGCCATCAACATAGGGCTTTCTTGCAAGATCGAATACTTGTTCAGATCAAATCACACCGATCAATCAATGACTTCCAAATACTTCACGGGCGACTCCATACGCAGCCGCTCCGGCGGCGCCGGCGTACATAGCACCGCGAAATGCCGAACGACGCGCGACGCCGGCAAACGACATCGGCGTGAACGGCCGGCCGATAATGTCGATAAAAATTGCAGCCGCGCCATCTCCACCGGTGAGATCGCCCTCGAGAGTCTGAACATTGAACGTCAACTTGTCGCCCTCGAGCTTCGGATTTTTCAGGACCACGACGGCATCCTTCACCGAACCATCCCTGCTGAGGACTGAGACGGTTGCGTTCGGAGGATTCTTGGCAAAGCTGTCGTCGCCCGATCCCCATTCCGCGATGACGTCCGCGGTGGGCTGGTGGCCCGCAGATCTTACCGGACGATCGGCAAATATGATGGAGTTTGGCGATACGCCGGTCAAAGTCAGCGTATCTCCCTGCAACGTCGCCCCGCGTGAGTTGAGTACAAACAGCGAGGGCACGATCTCAGGCTTGGCGGCAGCAGCAGGAGCGCCGATCGTTTTCATGGAGGAAGGTGGTGCCGGAGCGGTTTGAGCGTTGGCCGCTTCCGCGCCGCCAAGAACGGCCGATACTGCGAGGAACCCAGCGATCTGAATAAGTTTTGCGCTCTTCATGTCTGCCTCTCCTGTTGGGGGAATTCGGGTGAAGGTTCCGAAATTACTTTCGCGGAAGGTCACGCATGCCGGCGACTATGAAAAAGCTTCGCTGCATCGACTATGCAAAAAGGAGCAAGGAGCAAAATATAAGGAGCGCCGAAGGAGAGGAGACCAGGACCAAGCAAGGGGCCATGACTAGCCGTCTCAGCATGCCCGGTTGCTGCGTACGCGCCTTGTCGCGAACACGCCCCAAGCCATGAGCGCGCCTGCAGTGACTCCGATATCGAGGCCGACCGTGTTCATAATCCCGTTATAGATCTGAGGCGGATACGGTCCGTCGCAGACAAAGCGGCAAGTCATCGTCTGACGCGATGCGACGAACTCGAAAGATTGTCTGCCTATGCAAAATCGGACAGCCAACCGAGGTGATCCATGCAGTCCCACGAACGTTGAGTCCGCTTCTCCGCCTGAGCAGACATCCGGCGACCTGCCTCGATATCGGTTTGTGTCAGGTCGTCTAGCGGACGTCGCGCCTATTTGCATCTCGTGTCCGTTTTTGCATAGGCGTGCATTCTTGCTGGTGTAGTTTTTTTATACATAGTCACATTTTCTATTTATCGACCATCGGCTCGGATCAGAAGGCCACTCCGATTCCCCTGCAAGTGGAGGCTTCAAATGCTTACGAAACGTGATCTGCTTCATTCCGCCGCGTTGGCTGCAATCACCGTCACAGCGACGAAATCTGTCCCGGCGAACGCGCAGACGAGCACGGCATGGCCCAACGTTTTTGAAGCCAAGGCCATCGCCGAGGAAGGTTTCATCTACGGGCTGCCCATCGTGATGAACTACGCCGTCATGTACGAGTATTCCGTCGACAAGAACTCGGGACAATACAAGGCGCCGTTCAACCAGATCAACAACGAGGCGCGTGTCTTCACCTACAAGGACACCGCTGTCATTACGCCCAACAGCGACACACCGTATTCGATCTTATGGGTTGAGCTGCGCGCCGAACCGATCGTTCTTTCCGTGCCGGCCGTGGAAAAGACTCGCTATTACTCTGTGATGCTGTGCGACGGCAACACGTTCAACTATGGATATATCGGTAGCCGAGCGACCGGGAGCGAGGCCGGTGACTATATGGTTGTTGGCCCCGATTGGAAGGGGGCCACCCCGCCCGGTATTAAGAAGGTCTTCCAGTCCTCAACGCAGTTTTCTGCCGTTGCCTACCGCACGCAACTTTTCAATTCTGCAGACATGCCGAACGTCGAGAAGGTCCAGGCCGGCATAAGGTGCAGCCCCTGTCGGCCTATCTCAAGCAGCCCGCGCCGCCCGCCGCAGCGGCCATCGACTTTCCCAAGGCCAATGCGGAGTTGGTGAAGAAGAATTTCTTCGACTACCTCGACTTCGCTCTCCAGTTCGCGCCGGCTGGACCGGAAGAGCGCGTCATTCGCGAGAAACTCGCCCGGATCGGCGTCGGCCCCGGCAAGACCTTTGACTTCAAGGACCTTCCGCTGACCCACAAGATTGAAATCGGGCTGGGGATGAAGGACGGCGAAGAGAAAGTTGAAAAGTATCTTGCTAGCGGACAGAAAGACGTAAATGGATGGAAAATCGGATCGCTGTTCGGAGACCGGCAATTCTACAGCGGCAACTGGCTGAAGCGCGCCGCCGCCGCCAAGGGCGGCATCTATGGCAACGACGCGATCGAGGCCGTCTATCCAATGGCGAGGACGCTTGCTGATGGTGAGGTCCTCGACGGCTCCAAGCACAAATACACGCTCACCTTTCCCGCCGGACAATTCCCGCCGGTAGACGCTTTCTGGTCGGTGACGATGTATGACGGCAAGAGCCAATTGCTGATCGAGAATCCGATCAACCGCTACCTGATCAATTCGCCGATGCTGCCCGGCATGAAGAAGAACGCCGACGGCTCTCTCACGCTGTATATCCAAAAAGATTCGCCCGGCGCCGAGAAGGAATCCAATTGGTTGCCGGCGCCGAATGACGAAATCTACCTCGTGATGCGTTTATATTGGCCGAAGACAACGGCGCCCTCAATCCTGCCGGCTGGTGAGGGTTCATGGCAGCCACCGGCGATAGTGCGCGCAGCCAACTAGGCACATCTGGCACCGAATAGCGAAATGGAGGGCTCAGAGACATGAAAATGATTACACGAAGAGGCTTTGTCGGCGGGGTTGCCGTGCTCCCGGTTCTCCGCTTCACGGCAGCGGACGCACAAATTAGCGCGAGCGCCGCCGAGGCGCGCGCCATCGCCAAGGACGCCTACGTTTACGGCTTCCCGATCGTGGACAATTACCGAATCCAGCACGCCTATTGGGTCGATAAAGCGACCCCGGAATACAAGGGGCCCAGGAACCAAATCTGGAACAGCGCACGTGTCTACACGCCCGCTGACACGGCGATCCAGACGCCCAACTCGGACACGCCTTACTCCTTCATGGGCGCGGACCTGCGTTCCGAGCCTCTCGTGCTCACCGTGCCGGCGATGGAAAAGGAGCGCTATTTCAGCGTCCAGCTCATCGATTACTACACCTTTAACTTCGACTACATCGGCACACGCACAAGCGGCAACGGAGGCGGCAGCTTCCTGCTCGCCGGGCCGGGATGGAAGGGTGACGCGCCCAAGGGCGTCAAGAAGGTCTTTCGCTGTGAGACCGAACTGGCGTTCCCAACGTATCGCACGCAGCTCTTCAATCCGGGCGATATCGAAAATGTGAAGAAGGTTCAAGCTGGCTACAAGGTGCAGCCGCTCTCCGCGTTTCTCGGCCAACCGGCGGCAAAAGCGGCACCGGCTATTGATTTCATCAAGCCGCTGACGCCTGCAGAAGAGAAGACCTCGCCGCAGTTCTTCAACATCCTCAACTTCGTCCTGCAGTTCTGCCCGACGGCCCCATCCGAGAAAGCTCTCATGGCGCGCTTCGCCAAGATCGGCATCGGCGCGGGCAAGACCTTTGACGCGAGCAAGCTCTCGCCCGAGATGAAGACGGCCATCGAACAGGGCATGGCCGACGCCTGGGTTGCCTTCGCCGGCCTGAAGAAAGATTTTGAGGAGGGGAAGTTGAACTCGGGCGACGTCTTCGGCACGCGGCAATATCTGAAGAACAATTATCTCTACCGCATGGGCGCCGCCGTTCTTGGAATTTACGGCAATTCGAAGCAGGAGGCGCTGTATCCGACTTACTATGTGGATGCGGCGAAGCAGAAGCTGAACGGTACCAACCGTTACACCTTGCGCTTTGCGCCGGGCCAATTGCCACCGGTCAACGCGTTTTGGTCACTGACGATGTATGATGAGCCGCAGAGCCTGCTCGTCGCCAATCCGCTCAACCGCTATCTTATCAATTCACCGATGCTGCCGCAGCTCAAGGGCGATGCCGACGGCGGACTGACGCTGACTGTCCAAAACGAATCCCCCGGCAAGGACAAGGAAGCCAACTGGCTGCCTGCGCCAAAAGGGCCGTTCTCCATGATCATGCGCCTCTACTGGCCGAAAGAAGCGGCGACGGAAGGCAAGTGGAAGCAGCCGCCACTGCAGCAGGTGACCTAGGAGAGCGGAGTGCTCGGCCCGTCGGCGCGAACGCGGACAGCTCCCTCACGCCGTCTATGATGCGCTTGTACTGAAGACGACAGCGTCCTCGATTCTCCCGGCCAGCGAGGGCTCGTGGGCAACCGCCGGCGATCGCAGTGTCACAGTAGCGTCACGCCAAGCCGCGTCTGCTCGACGCGCCGATTTTGCATAGCGCCGACCAGCGAACGTCCTGCAAATGGACGTTTGGCATCAACGAATGACGGGGGCCCTGCCGTGGTTATTATCCTGTGCCTCTACGTTGTCGCGTTGTGGCTGGTATTCTCCAAACTCAAACTTGTGCGGCGGGGCTGGCTATCCGGAACAGTCTCGGTACTCATCGGCGTAACGCATTTGCCCACAATGCGGGCGTTATCGGTCTCCTCGCGTCTACCTCGTCTGGATCAGTGCTTACACCGCTTATCTGTAACTGCCGCCGAATTGATCGCGGCAAGGCGACGCCCGATCGCGGCGCTTCTTTTGGCATACTGGATGCCATCTCACCCGCGTTGACGGTTCCCGCGCGCGCGAGTTAGACTCAACCGCCAGCGTTGTAACATCGCGCTTCGGAAAGCGTATGACTTTGGCTGCTTCCGGCCGGCTTTCCCCGGCGAACGCGAACGTGAGAATGACCGGCACCCCTGTGATTCATATCGTCGACGACGACGCTTCCTTTCGGACCGCGATTTCGCGATTGCTGAAGGTGTCCGGCTATGAGGTCGCAGACTATGAGTCCGCGACTTCCTTCCTGCGCGCCATTGAAAATGCCAGACCGGGCTGCATCCTTCTCGACGTCCAGATGCCGACCTTAGGTGGCCTGCAACTTCAGGAAGAGCTGACAAAGCTGTCACGCAGCTGGCCAATTATTTTCATGACAGGTCATGGGGATATTCCCACGAGCGTTCGCGCTATCAAGGCCGGTGCCGAAGACTTCCTCCCGAAGCCCGTATCCAAGCAAACGTTGCTGGAAGCCATCGAACGTGCCCTTGTCCGCTATGCGGCGATACAACAGAGCCAGGAACGGCTTAATTCCTTCAGGTCGCTTATGGCGACGCTGACCCCTCGGGAAGCCGAGGTCTTTGCCTGGATGGTTCGTGGCAAGCTGAACAAGCAGATTGCCCATCTGCTGGGCACATCCGAACGAACCATCAAGGCTCATCGGCATATGGTGATGCATAAACTGCAGGTTCAATCGTTCGCGGAGGCAGTCTCCCTTGCGGAGCGCCTGGGACTGTTGGCACCGACACCCTCGTCCGAAGCAAAAAGCGCTCATAGAGCTTTATATTAACGGTCGTGAGCTCTTCGCCCCCGCCGGGCGGTTGAGCAACAACCGATTTGCCCCAAAGGACAATATCGTTCGAACGACTACGGTGATTTGTTGCGCCCGGTTGAGCCAATTCACCGGGTGTTTTCGATGACCATCCATCAATGGGTCGCAACTGGGCCGAAAATGCTCTCCACGCAGGAAAGCAAGCCTTGCCGCGACCTCGTCGAACAAGCGGAGAAGCTGGCTCTCGCTGATTTAGATGAGCCGCTCCACATTTCAGCCCTGTGTCGCGCCCTTGCGGTAAGCGAGCGAACCCTTCGCAAAGCATTCCACAAAACCTACGGCCTCGCACCGTGCCGGCATCTTCGAATGTTGCGGTTGTCTGAGGCCAGACGCGCTCTTTTATCCGCAGATTGCGAGCTGACCACCGTGACAGCAGTTGCGATGTGCTTTGGCTTCGTGGAGCTGGGACGCTTTTCAGTCGAATACCGAAAGATATTTGGCGAAAGTCCCTCGCAAACGCTGCATCGCGTATCCGTATCCCATACCAACACTTTAGCCGCAGCCAGCGGTGCTACCGGCCACCGTGCCAATGTTGGTTTCGGCGCGTGACAATGCCGATTGTGCAGCATTCATATTCGGAAGGACGCATACGCTTTTAGTTCGGAGGGGAGGCTAAAATGGCATCGATTCCTTCACTGCATGAGACGCGACCGACGCGTGGACAGTGGCTTGCCATGGAGAAGATGCTAACCGGTCTTCTGGGCGCAAATGAATTTGGCAGACTATGTCATGGTATAAAAGTTGGCGCCGTGGGCGAGGATGTTTTGAGGATTTTTGCTCCGACTGACATTTGCGCTGCTGACATCAAGCTTAGCCACTTGGACGATTTTGCCGTCGCAGCCGAGTATGCGTTCGGACGGCCCATTCGGATAGTGAACATATTGCCCGCGGATTCGAATTCGGATTCGGTCGCGTGATATTGGGATTGTCTCCGCGCTTCGCGAGTGATGAGCCCAAGCACTAGCCAGCTCAGGCGAGGAAAAGTCATCTTCAAACCGCCGAGCATGTGCTCATTAATTAGACATCGCTTTCTTCAGCGCTGCTGCCCGCTCGGCCGTCGCAGCCATGCCGGGAATGAGGCTTATCCTGCGCAGCGATTTTGGAAGTGGCTTTGATTCTGAGAGTGACTTTAGAGCAACATAACGGGCCGATTTTGCATAGCGCGGATTTACGGCGAGACATCCAATCTATGGTTGATACACTCTGATCTCTAAGCGTGGGGCAAACAGATGACGCGTGACATATCCGAACGAAAATCTGTCCGTCGACTCATCCACTCAAGCATCAGCGCAGCCATGGCGCTGCTCGGCTGTCTGACGGAGACGGCCCACGCCGACGAGAGCGGTATTTCGTTCTGGCTTCCCGGGCAGTTTGGCAGCCTCGCGGCAGCCCCCCAGGTGCCAGGCTGGTCCACGGCCGCAATCTACTATCACACCACCGTAGCGGCGTCGGGCGCCGTCGCCGCGGCAAGAGAGATTCAGATCGGCAGGTTCTCGCCGACAGTTAATGTCAACTTGAACGTAAATTTGCATGCCCCGCCCGATCTCCTGCTGCTCAACTCGACCTACACGTTCGCGACGCCAGTGCTGGGCGGGCAATTGGCCATCGGCATGACCGGCTTATTCGGCCGATCGGCTGCCTCCATCGACGGAACGCTAACGACAGGGTTTGGTCCGTTTGCGACAACCCGCATGGGCAGCATCGGTGACTCAATCACGTCCTTCGGCGACCTGTATCCGATGGCGACGCTGAAGTGGAACGCAGGCGTACACAATTTCATGACCTACGTGACCGGAGATATTCCCGTCGGTGCCTACGATCCAAACCGCCTCGCCAACATCGGCATCGGCCACGGCGCTATTGACGGCGGCGGCGGCTACACGTACCTCAACCCGCAGACGGGGGAGGAATTTTCAGCTGTCGCGGGATTTACCTACAATTTCAAAAACCAGGACACGCAATACCAGAACGGCATCGACTTTCATGTCGACTGGGGCGCTTCGAAGTTTCTCTCGAAACAGGTTTTTGTCGGTCTTGTCGGATATCTGTACCAGCAGGTGACGGACGATTTTGGTCAACACCCGATCTTGGGCGGTTTCCGGTCACGTGTCGTCGGCCTCGGCCCGCAGATCGGATACCTGTTTCCGGTCGGTGACATGCAGGGATATCTGAATCTAAAAGGATATGGCGAATTCGACGCGGCAAACCGGCCATCGGGCTGGAATACGTGGTTGACGTTCTCGATCTCGCCGATGGCGCCGGCCAGCACTGTGGCGCCGACGCGGCGAATGGTGACGAAGTAAGGGAATCGATCCAAGCTGGCTCGGTCTCAGGGCGCGCGTTCATTTATGCCTGCATGCTTTTGCCACGATCGAACTTCGTGTGGAGGCGATCCGGTGACAATCGATCTTAAGGGACGCCGCTATTTGCTGCTTCTTGCAACGGTGATCGCTTGTTACGTCACTGTTAGCTACCTGATCTTGCCCGCTACATGGTCGCGCATCGAGCATGAGCCTGGGCTCTCAGCAAGGCCAATGGTGACTTCGACGGCGCAGGGAATCCCGGGTGATCTCATCAACGTTGGTCTGATCGGAACTCGTGAAGACGTAATTTCCGCATTTCATGGCTCCGGCTGGTATCCTGCTGATCCCATTACGTTGCGGACGAGCCTGGAAATCGTGGGCAGCGTGTTGTTTGATCGGCCCTACAAGGACGCGCCTGTCAGTCCGCTCTTTTTCGAGGGGCGGCCTCAGGCCCTGGCATTTGAAAAGCCGGACGGAGTGAGCGCCGACCGCCGTCAACACGTCAGATTTTGGTTGGTGCTTGCAAGCGGAGCCGAGGGAAGTCCTGTCTGGCTTGGATCTGCAACCTTCGATAAGGGAGTCACTCTGAGCCGCGACACCGGCCAGGTTACGCACAAAATCGCGCCAAACGTTGATGAAGAGCGCGACCGATTGGTAGCCGGACTTAACGATGCTCATATGGTCACTGCCATTTATCAAATGAAGGGGATCGGCCCTACCCTGAATGGGCGGAATGGCGAAGGTGACCCCTATTACACCGATGGGGAGATATGGATGGCGAAGCTGGTTCGTCGAGGGGATAAAGCAGACAAGATTGCCATGATAGAGCCGGCGCCTGCACTAATTCAGATAAAGGATGCGGTATTTTCCTGGAGTTCTCCCGGCCATTGACCGTTCCGTTAGCGCGCTATGACTTCCGCAATTTGCTGAGCGATCGGTGCCGGACGAAGCGGTGGGTGACGTAAAATCCACGCGGTGACGTTGTATTTTTTCCAGCGACGCGCTGGTGGAGAAATGCCAGCTGCCGCTTTCTGCATAGCCATACGCGAAGTGAACTACCAATATTCAAAAATCCGCAAGCAGTGATGGTAACGGCCGAGCGCTTGGAATGAGGAGCATGATGTCGATAAAATTACCGCTTTGGCTTCGCTTTACCCTGCTCGTTGGTGTCCTTATTCTTGCGGCCGGCGCAAGTCTCTTTGCCTATCGGTACTATACTCGTCCGGTGACGCTTACCATAGCGGTTGGCTCGATCGACGGCGAGGCTGCCAAGGCAATGTCAGCCATTGCCAGCCGTCTCGTTTCGACGAACGCGCCGGTGCGGCTTAAGGTTATCGATAGCGGCACAGTGCTTGAAGCGGCTGACGCGTTTGCGGCAGGTAAAGTGGATCTCGCCGTGGTTCGCGGCGACGTCGGTGACCTGTCACAAGCGCAAGCGGTCGTCGTTGTGAGCCATGTGGTCGCACTTATCATCGCGCCGCCGGGATCGTCCATCGACAGCATGAGCAAGCTGAAGGGCCATGCGGTGGGCGTAGTCGGCGGAGTATCAAACTCTAAAATTGTTGATGTGCTGAGCAAGGAATATGGGCTCGATCGCGCGAAGGTGTTTAAGGATATCGCTTTGTCGGATGCCCGGCGAGCCATTCAATCCAAAGAGGTTAGTGCGCTTCTCATTGTGATCCCTTTAGCTGAAAAACATTTGTCGCTGTTGCGAGGCTTCGTTCAGCAGGGCCCAAAAGCATTGCCGGTACTCATCCCAATCGATTCCGCCGGGGCAATCGCAGGGACCGAACGCGCTTATGAAAGTTTCGACGTCCCCAAGGGTACGCTGCGGGGAGCGCCGCCGGTTCCGGACGATGACGTGACGACCTTGAGGGCTTCGCTATATCTTGTTGCGAACAAGAAGCTTGGTTCCGATTTGATCACTACTCTCACCCAGAGGGTCATGAGCGTGCGCAGGGACCTTTTGGCCGAGCAGCCTATTTTCGCGCAGATCACCGCTCCCAGCACCGATCAGGATGCCTACCTTCCGCTGCACCCTGGAGCGGCAGCCTTTTACAACGGCACCCAGCAGAGCTTCATGGATGAGTACGGCAACTGGATCTATTTAACGCCAATGGCCTTGGGGGCCGCGGCCACGGTGCTTGCCGCAGCGTGGAAATTTCTGGGGATCGGCGGGCCCGCAACTCCGCAAGGCCCTCTGGATTCTCTCTATGCCCTGGCGCGTCGGATTCGGAAGGTCGATACAGAGGCCGAGCTGTTGGATATCGAAGAAGAAATCGACAACATTCTCAAAGCAGAACAGGCCAAATCCGCTGACGGAGACGAGAACGCGGTGGATGCCGCGACGTTGAATGTGGCAGCCCACCGGCTGGAGAATTTGATTCACGATCGACGAACCATGCTTGCGAAGAGACCCGTAGTTGCCTCCGCGGCCTAGCCGACGCAGCACCAAGTCGCCAAACCACGCGGGATCGAGATTGACCAAATGATAGACTTACAACCAAGGGAGAGCGGTCATGAAACATCTGATTATTCCTCTATTGCTGGCGGGAGG
>Ga0137362_10002899_pt1 | contig 11324 bp, 17 predicted proteins | sample MadtaG_2_FD_104801 | JGI IMG/M metagenome (GOLD analysis project Ga0137362, IMG submission 104801) | Vadose zone soil microbial communities from Angelo Coast Range Reserve, California, USA - Mad1_100_16 metaG | ecosystem: Environmental > Terrestrial > Soil > Vadose zone | place: USA: California... | reverse complement strand
CACAGGGCATCCTTCTTGGTGTACGAATAACGGTGTACGAATAACGCCTACGCCTACCCTGCCTCACCTTGATCGTGCCTTATGATTACCACATGTACTATACTGACTCGTTCGTTCTGACTCGCCATCCACATCACTATGATGAACGTTTACCAAATATGACCCGACTTCTCTGTATTTAAGGACTGTCGTACCCAGACACGAGCTTTAAACTCGTTCTCATGTACAGTTAGGGTTCTTCACGGGATAACCCCGGGGCAACCCGTGCCCGCACACTGGAAGTCATTCCATAAGACCAATTTTCGCGGCAGAGATTCAAGTTGACACCTCAAAGTTCTGTGAGCGTGACAATTTGAGATACAGGTCATAGATAATTGCGTATGGTGTACATTGGTCCAAACGATTCCTATTGTTACAATATTGAGAGACGACCGCGGATTCATAGCTGCAGAACAAGGACAAGAAGGACTATCTCCGTTGCGGCAACAATGCAAGCAACGAGGGCCACGATGCGTCCTGCAGTTACGAACGGCCGCCCGAACAACTGTTTGTGATCCTGTCCAACAGTACGTATCGCTGAGACATTGGTTGTGTCACAAGCGTCGTCTCTGTCTGCATAATCGTGTCGCGAATGGCGTGCACGGAGGAATGCGCAGACGGATAAGAGAAATGCGAGAGCGGCGTATAGCAGGCCGACTGGTATGATGAAGAGATGAAGAGAAATCAATATCAGGGTGAGAAAAGGGGTACCAAGTCATGCGTACTGCGATAGAACTTGCGATCGAAGAGTCTTAGTACAGTCAGGGAATAGCCTAGGATTCCGAGCGCGGTTCGCACGTAGGCACCGTTGTAGGTGCGTTGGTGAGCACGCAGTTCGACGAGCTCGTCGACATCTGCGCAGATAAAGGAATCACGTCGATGACCGCTGGAGAGACATGTAAACGTGAGAGAGTAAACAGAATATTCTGAACTTACTGATATCTGTGCCGGGTAGTCATAAAATATGAAGACGCGGGATCGACGTCGGCCCGTCGTTCTCTCCTCCATCTCCGTCGCTCGCTCGACTCTGACGCGTCAAACGCGAGCTGCTAGACATTACCAGCTCCTAGACATCAGGGACGCATTCTTCTTTCCAAAAGACCTTATAGGTCACCTACCATGTTGTCGAGACTTCAGTGCGTCGGAGTAAGGTGTGTCCCCAGTCCTCACCCACCAAACTCTCAATTTATAACTTTACTTTAGGTCGACGAGGCGGTATATTGGACATTCTTCAGCGCAACTGCGATCCCATGTAGGCTTATTGTTGAATCGCTGACCCCGCTGGAACGGCGCTGATCACATCCCCAGCGCATCGGCCTTTTATCATGTCCTCCACGAGTGCAAGTCCCACTCGCAACGCGGAGCATATGGCTCTTCTCAAGAAAGACAGAGGCAGCGCCCCCAGAATCAGTGCCACGGGATACCCCCATCCCCGAGCCTGTCTCAGCACCACCAGAGGTCACATCCAGCGCTCCAGTTTCTCGCCCCACACCGACCGCAGAAGTCATTCCTGCTGAGGCTATCGCACCAGCTTCCCCCATATCCCAATCCGACGCCGTTGACACGCTCGCGGCGCTCCGCCCTCCAAAATGGTGACCTCCTAGCGCTAGGGCTTACTAGCTGGTTGCCCGCCGGCCTGTCCTCGTGGATGCTCGAACTCATCAACGTCTCGACGGGCTTACCCTGGTTCTACACTATCATCGCGGGCACGCTCTTCTCGCGCCTACTCCTACTCCCATTCTCCATCAAACAGCTCCGCAACTCTTCCGCGCTCGCACCGCACCAACCGCGCCTGATGGAGCTCAAGGAGGAGCTCAACCAGGCGTACAAGACCGGGGACAAGCTCGCAGTGCAACGTGTCGCGCTCAAGCAGCGCAAGGTGTATGAGGAGTCGGGCGTGAGCATGTTGCCAATGTTGTTGATGCCGTTCGTACAGCTGCCCGTCACGCTCGGGATGTTCTTCGGGATCAAGCGTTTATGCGCTCTCCCTCTCGAGCAGCTCCATTGGAGTGGCGTCTCTTTCCTCCCCGATCTTACTGTCCCGGACCCGTACTACGTCTTACCGATTGCTTCGGCGGTGCTCATGAACCTGCAGCTCCATGTGCGCGCTTCTCTGTTGCCCGTGCAGAGCGACCTCTCTGTCTAACTCCATCTGGTTCTCTTAGGTCAGCGCAAGCGATATGGCAGTGACGGCGGACCGCACGACTGCGGCTCACATGATCAATGGCTTCCGCATCGTCTCCGTCATCTCTATCCCACTCATGGGCCACTTGCCATCCGTATGTGGTCGTTCTACCTTTTGTCACCATTCCTTCCTTGTCGCCTTATTCGTTACCATTTCCTTCCAGGGCCTCAACTTATACGTCTTGACGGGCATCGCCATGATGCTCACCCAAACCTCTATCCTGCAGCGAGACGTTGTTCGTCGGATGTTGCGTCTTCCGCTTCTGCCGAAGAACACGAATATGAAGCCCGTGACGTTCCAGGAGTCCATAGATCATCTTAAAATGTGGTTCCGTGAGCAAAATCAGATAGCGCGGGAGCGCGCTCTGAAAGGTAAGAAGTGGTGAGACACGGCGTCGTTCATAGACAACATTAGGACACCATGACAAGTGTTCAATACCCCCACTCATTCAGCGTCCAAGCATGAACCAGTTGTATCTAGAAGTTATCTTCCTGGCTTGGATATCCCATGTAATCGAGTGATCCCCATCTTACCACATATAGTCCTGGGAAGGATATCACCGGACAATGATCCATGAACATATTCTTGCGCAACCCAATATCGTCGACAATAGCAGATCTATTGCAACTTCCGTCGCCCTGAGGAGAGTCCACTTCCTTAAGCAATGCAGAGCGCTATGTCAGCACACCTTTTGAATGCAATACACAGCCTTGTCGGAGCACAGCGATGAGGGTGCACAGTGTGTCTGCGGCTGCAAGAGGCGGAGCCGAATACTCAATGACTCGCGATAGGTGAGGCGGGTCGAGATGCGGGCTCGTTCGGTACAGCAATGCAGCTGGCGACTACGCCATAGAGCCATTCTCTGCTATCCCTTTCGTTCAAATACGCTGTTGATCATCAAGCAATCGTTGGCCCGGTACTCCAAGGCAGGCAGCCTCCGTCCGGTGTGCCGCACACGTTGGGGATAAGGTGGCGCAGGGGGTCTGTGCATAGGCCTAGTAACTAATTGCATGTAGCTCAGGTACCACTATACGCCGCTAGAGATCGAAGGGTCGAAAAGTCAAAAAGCCTGAGGTGAGGGATGTGGGGCAGGGACAATGTCAGGCCACAGGTTGTGGGGTTGTGGGCGAACTTCCAACGGAGAAGTGAGTATGTGTAGTTAGCAGCGGTTGAATATATGCCGGTGCGGGGATCTTCACTTGCCATTTTTGTAACGAGTAAGTCGGCAGCTGAGTCAACGCCTTTCTTGGCCTTTACATCCGTCTCCAGTCCGCCTCCTCGAGCATTGCCTTGGCCTCGGTCGGTAATCGCGGCAAGGGTGGATGCACACAATCGGCGGGTCCTACGGTACTCACCACGGATGTTGTCTTCGGCCTGTCACGCACATTCAATCTCCCTTAGAGAGAACTCAACATCAACATCATCGTCGTCATACACCTACGAGTAAGGCATCCCACACCGCATTGTGATAGATTTTTCAAGACTGCGGAATTTCACATCCGCACTGAGACATCACCAGCATAACCCAGTAATGCCATTGTTCGTCAAGCACAACAGAGAAATCAGCTAGCATCGCTATCGCTCTACTGGTTCACGGGCGCAGTAACGATCTTTTAGCGCTATTGGATGATCTATAGACCCCCGTCTACCCCCTTTTTCCTTTCCTCTCCTTGGCAAGCCCACGTCATATATGTCATTATCTCCACCCGGTCCACCCGACTCCCAAAATTCGGGCCTGATTTCCGTTCCGGGATACACTGGCATATCAGCTTATCTGGCCACATACTGTCTCCACATAGTTCCACAGAACATTTGAGAATGCCCGGAATGGGTTGCTTCCCTACGAGAAGGTATGGTGTTGGTGTGTGTTGGTGTATTGATCAGCATTCTGGACCGAGAATGCAATGACTCCTGATTATACCAGCACAGCATATCCGCACGCACGCTGTGCATTATTTATCTTGAACACCCCTACCCTCACCCCTTGGTTCCCACCTCCACCCACCCTTGTGCTAACTCACTATGCGCACCACCTCCTTAGTTCCTTTGCTTGCCACACTCATCTCAATCGCCAGTACCTTCCCCATAGGCTACAGTGCTCATCAAGGAGGTGTGGCCGCCAGGGACCCAGCGAGGGTTAGATCCCCTGTGACACCACCCAACTTCGTCCCGCGAGCGAAACCATCGTCAGAGCGTCGCACCCATGTCCCGCGACAAGAGCCATCTCCCGTACATCATGGCCACCGCGACTACAATCCGCGAGCGGCGCCGTCCGCCAGACAAGAGCGGCGCAACTACGCTCCACGCGCTCCACAAACCTCGCCCAGACACGACCGCCGCCGCGAGTTTTACGCTCCTCGAGCGGAGCCGTCTGGCGTGCATCGCCGTCGCGAGGAGCATGTGCCGCGCCATGAGGGTGGTCACACCAAGCGTTCGCTGCGGGATCAAAACGTGTTTGGGAACAAGATCGAAGATGGACTGGGATGGGACGAGGACCAATGCCCTGCGCCGCTCTCGGCCTGCCCCGTTCGTGGCGCTTGCGATGCCGACGCAATAGAGTGCGTCGACTTGGATTCAGATCTGAATAGCTGCGGGGGCTGTGCTGCGGACGACATTGCGTGCGTTTTCTTTGGAACCCCTATATTATTATTGTCACTTTCTTACATTGTATTTCTTTCTAGCTATGATTGCAATGCAATCCCACATGCACTCGGCGTTGAATGTGTCTTTGGCTCCTGCAAAGTACGCTCGTGCATTGAAGGGTACGTAGTCGCGCCACCGCGTGACGTATGTGTACCTGTTGGAGCAAAGTAAAAACCAATTAGATGGAGTCACTTGCAAGGGTAGCGGGTAGCTTGGTGGCCCGGTTTTCGCTTTGTGTAGTAAAAGAACACTGACTTTACGACGTGTATTCCTAGAAAGTAAGGCACTCTTTGTTTGTAAAGTTTTCCACAACAGTAGTACGATATCTGGACGTTTGCTCTACGTTTCTGTGATAATAACCTGTTTCTCATGTTGACAAAATAAGATAAAACCCAGTCATTCAATCGTTCGCATGTTCGTTCGCAAGTTAGTACGATTCGGGTTTCGGGTGCGCTGATGTAACGTTGCACAGTCGTCGTATCGTTGTACTGTAGCTTCCCCTATACCCCATCCTAACTCCGCGCCGCCTCATGTTGTTCAGAGTTGATCCATATAGTACTGTGAACGCTCATTCAGTTGACTGTACATTGCAACCGAGGATTTGACCCGGCAGCCGAATAGCGCCCAGGCTGGCGCGTCGCGCATACAGTAATTACACCTGCGCCGCGGCCGTGCACGACACGGATCAATAGACGTTCCGATGTATCGGCTACTGTAAGAACGAAGCTCTAGCGCACTCTATCGAATCTAGGATGCAGCGGGTCCCTTTTTTTATTGTCCACGACACCCCCCCTTTCGGTTCATACTAACCCCGAAAAACGAAAGATAGCGTGTACAAGTAAATCACGAGCACTCCAGTAAGGTGACCGAACAGCGCTAAAATGGCCGTGAGCGATCCAACTCCGCCAAGTTGGAAGAAGCGCTTTTGATCGATATTAAACCTTGGATACGGGTACAGTACAGTACAGTACCGGCCAGACGCATCATAACTCGGCTCTCGCCAGGCACACCGGCACCAACCAGTTTTTTGTGTTGTGTGACCAGCTGCGTTCCCTCCACTGTATGGATGAGCACTGAACAGGGTCGACGAAAAGTCGCATTGAATTATTAAAGAATCATCCGACGAGAACGGGCCAGTGGTGCTGGTGGTGATGGCAGGAAGCAAGAGAAGCCGGGGTGGTACGACTGCAGAGGAGAGTAGCGGGGATGACCGAGAGGTGTGTCAGCGTGATTATGAATGAAAGGATCGAGGAGTGGTCTGATTTCGTTGCAGCTTGCCAAGACATTTACAGTACGAGGGTCATACAACCTTGCTCATCAATGTCCCCTTCCCACACCCACAACCTTCTTATACTTGGTCCTCATCCACCAGGATAGGCTCTCTTTGCCCGTGGGCGGCAACATCTTTCGATTCCCTAATCCCATCCGGTCCTTCCCCCTGGGTACATTGCCTGCTTGCCCAATACCTCCTCTCAGGTAGCGCGCCCGAGTAACCCCCTTTTGCAGTGGCATTCATTTTGTCTCTCTACCAAGTCCTGCTTCGTTCCAACGATCGTCAAGCTGGCGTGCTTCCTTTTCTCGTTTTCATTTACCTGTATTGCACTCGGCATCTACTGCCCTACCACCAAACGCCTCCTTCAGGGCCGTACCGCTTCATCGCGGCAAATCGAAACGCTGGCTTCCTTTCAGCCCATCGAGGATAGTGCAGATGAGCGGGCCACGGCTTCTCGTAACGATTGGACTGTCGCCGATAGACGGCGCTTCTATGTTAACATCCAGTTCGGTGTGGTGTTAAACTTCGCGGAGGGGGTCGCAGAGGGGGCGAATGCGGTGCGCGGGATGATGAACGCTATGGTTGTGGTTCTACTCGCGCTTGCTGTAGGATGCACAGGCTTCGTTACGGTCAGTTTTTTCTATCCTTGGTGGTGGCTTTGAATCTGATCTTTGAATAGAGTATTGCCGTGCTTTCATTGACGTGGCTCGTTCCTTCTGTCCGCAAACCACCTCCTGAGATAACGAAGAAGCCACATCGGCGCGGGTCCTCCATGCAACCCCGAGAACTGCCTCTACTTCTTACGGGAGTCTACGAGAAGGCTGAGCATGTTCCAAGACCTGTACGCTCTCTGGCGACAGAGTCTGCTCCGTCATCTCCATGCGGTCGTCCCATCCCACTAGCACATTGTGAGAGCCGCTCGGTAAGATCCGAAGTGGTGTCCCATCTCCCCGCATCTGCGCCGGTGACTCCTGACAATTCGCCCCTCTCATCTGCTGAGACGTTAACCGAGGCACCCACCGAGACCAAACGGGTGTTCTCCACTCGTTTCACGCGGATGCTCGCATGGAGCCGCTCCTCTAGCATCGGGGCGACGTCGACGTCGTCATCGACTGCTATCGTCTCGGAATTTGGAGAACAGATCGTCGCCGGTGAAAAGAGAGACACCCGACCCCCAAGAGGGAAGTTTGGATTTTTGAACAAGTCGAGGGCGATCGACATTCGGACTCGCGGCGGTGAGTCACGTTGTTTGTATTAGTTTTTAATATAACTTATTATATTGTCACAGCTGAGCGTGCGAGCAGTCGTCGCCCGGCCCCCATATCCCTCCCTACCCCCGCTTCCTTCACATCGAATATCGTCTCATCGCCCGAAAGGGTTTCCTTTGACGGTGCTGTACCATCACACTTCTCGGCCCAACACCGCCGCGTAATGTCCACTCCTTGTCCTTCCACTTCCTCAAAACTCCGTATCACCAACAAGATCTGCCCCCGCAAGGAAAAGGATAAAGATAAAGCCGCAGAGCCAAAACCAAAATCAAAGCCCGCGCGTACGCAACCGTATGGTCCTCCGTATAATTGGATACCGCCTACACCCGGGGCATGGGCTGTGGCCGAGGTCGCCGGGATCGAAGAAACGGATGGGCATCAGGGGAAAGCAATCGGAAGACGACGAAAACGGGTGAGCGCGCCCGCTGAGTCCAACCTCCCGAGATTTCACACGGCTTGAACCCGAGCGATTGGGGGATGTGCCAGGCTGTATAGTAGGAAGAAGTGGAAGTGTTTCTTTGGCCGTTTTTTATTGGAGTTGAAAATTTTATCCGCACATGTACAATTTGTCATACCATGTCCCTCATTCTTCATTGCCACTCATTCTCCGTGCATATATTTGCTAATTGTAGTACTGATCCTGCGTATTTCGTAATCTAGCGTACCATATTGCACTCATACCTAGTAACCCCCAAGGCCCCACTGCGCCTCGTTGTATTCGCCGTCGTGGGTTTTATCCAGCATTGCATTTATAAAATGTTTGTTTTAAACAGCATCACGGGCCGAGACTCAGGATGGGGCACCTTCGATAATGAGTCATTAGGCGTTGTTGATAACAGCAAGCGCCGACTTATCAGAATCGGCAATCATTCCATTATCGGTGGGTGATACGTGAAAATCAGTTCCTCCGCATTATTGTTGCGGATGTAGGTTGTACTCTATATACATTCGCTTCGCTTCCCTAGAGGGCCAATAGCACCCGTCGGGGTCAGATTATTCTACGAGCTGACGCGTGCATTCGTTGCCATCCCGTCCGTCATCAACAACGTCAACATGGCACCAACCATCGGGCTTTCCGCCACCTCGAGCACCCGTCCACTATCAAACGCACGCAGCATCGCAGCATCTAATAATCGTCTGCCAATGCCAAAGCAAAGAAAGGTGACAATGAATTTGAAATTGATGTCGGAAATCGCGCGGAACGGGATGAATCGATGAATCGAAGCGCACCTGAGTTGTTGGACGAGAATGGCGATGCGGGGCCAAGCGCGCAGACGCAATGTCCCTTCCGTTCGGCCGCCGACCGTCAAGCCACCACGTACATGATCAACGGTGATAAGTCCTCCGAATAGTAGCAGCGCGTACAACGGTACCTAGTTAATTATTTTCGTTGGTTCGGTTCACCACACTCCCAGTAAGCGAGACCCACTTACCTCCGTAACGTCGCGCAGGTACACTTTGTTCTTGCTGTTTTTGATGTTGTTCTTGTTGGCCGTCTCGACACGTTCGGCACTCACGACTATACCCGAGCGCCAGCGCGTCTCGGTGAATAACATGCTTGCCGGGTGTACCCACACACGCCTACCGCGCATGTCCGTCGCTCGCCATTCGTGCGCGCCCGCTTCTTTCGCGACGGTCCCGTTCGCGGTCTGCGAATACTTGATTGCGTTGGGCGGGAGGGCGATACGTGCGACGCTCGGATACAGTGCAGCGAGGAGGAGCGCCTTGAGCAGCGCTGGTTCGCCCGCATTTACGTTCAACTCGGGTGCCGAGGCGCGTTGCCCGACTTGAACAAGCCCTGCGGACGTGAGCGCAGAGAGGAGGTCATTGCGCAGGACGCTGATATCGCGGATCGTCGTGGCGGAGATGTAGTGCTAGTTCAGTCGTAGGGCCGTGAGAAAAACAATTAATTAGATTAGATAAAATTGAACAAAGGCGAAGAAGAGTGAAGGAGGGGCGTACATCCGAACAGAAAGCGCGCATGGCGCCATGCGACTCTTCTTGGCGTATTCGTATACACTCATCGTATGCGTAGGCGTCAGTGAGGATGTCGCTTTTCTCTGCTGCAAAGCGTATGCGTGATCTGTAGGACGATCCAGTTTAGGACATGTGTCTATAGCGAACGGGCTAATACATACGCTGCGGCCTCATCGCGCTTATCCATAGGACTAAGGAAGACGGGCTTCGAGGAAAGACAGGCTGCCATGGTCAAGACGGGATTGAGGCATTGGAAGACGGTCGCGAGAATAAGCATCTGAGAAACCCGGATATTAAAACCGGCCAGCCAGCGAAGCCCCATTGACTCACCTTCCCAAGACGAAGGTCAAGAGGAAGCATGGCCTAGAAAAGGGTCAGTGGGTTGGTCACGATAGATACGAGCTTTCGCACCAAGTGTCGGCCAAGGGCAGTTAGACGGCCGTCCTGATCAATTGTGCCGAGTTCCTCAAGAACAGATAGCGCCTTGTCCATAGCCGTGATTTCTGGTGGATCAATGGCACGGCTTAGGAATCCCTAATGAAGGAAGGCGTTAGAAGCAGCACTAATTAGAAGGTCCAAATTACAAACCTTGACGTCTTCGTTCTCCCGTGTTGCCTTTACTGTCAGGCAGATGCTTTCTAACGGGACGCGCAAGATCTCAGGACGCGAGAACTGTTCCATCCTGCTCTCGCGCTGGCGTGTATATAGCTTATAGCAAACGCCCGGACGCGTGCGCCCTGCACGTCCCCGGCGCTGTCGTCCGGCGGCGCGTGTGATCCATTGTTCAACGAGTTTAGTGAGGCCGCTCTCGGAGTCGTATTGGGTCTCTTTAACTTTCCCCGAGTCAATAACATAGGTAATATCGTCTATAGTGATTGAAGTCTGTGTGGGCGGCAGTGAGGCCGAGTAGACGACGGATAGTACGAAGTACCTCTGCGACGTTCGTGGCAACGACAACTTTCCATTTCGAGGTCGGTGCAAAGACAGCACGCTGCTCCTCGCTCGATAAGTTGGCATGTAGCGGGAAGATTTTGGTCTGTGATGCGGAGGGCGAACCCTGGAGAGAGTCGATGCATTGTCTGATTTCTTGGACACCAGGCAGGAAGACGAGAATCCCCCCTTTGTTTTCGGCCTTACTGATAATGTGATTGATCGTGGCGGTTATTAGCTACCGGAATCAGTGAGACGAGACGTAAGCACATCCGAGTAGAACCTTACCGCGTAATCCACACGGTCAGAGCGGCTAATTGCCTGTACGGCCGTTGCACTGCGTTCATCAAGACCTAAATTGAGATACTCTTCTCTATAGACTGGCAAATCTTCATCGTCCTGTTTCTTTCCGCCTCTATACGCAGAAGGTCGATAATCGAGTAGGTTGATGAAATCCTCGAGGAACCTGTCGTTTATGCTATCAGATCTCCTGTCAATTACCAAAGACAGTCTCCCACATATCCGTCACCGGGTACGTGAACCCAGGAACACTAAGTAGTGGAGCACCGGAGAAGTAGCCAACGAAGGTCTCATGGTTTATCGTAGCGGACATCAGGACGACCTTGAGCGTGGGATTTTGCTGTAACAGTTCCTTTAACTCGAGCAGCAAGAAGTCCCCTCCCACAGAGCGCTCATGAACCTGATCAAGCTCAATAAAAAGTAGGGTGAAACTTCGATGCGCTCGCCCACCTCATCTACAATGACATGTGTGACGTCACTCAAGTCATCTCCAGTACTGAGTCGCCTTAGCAAGACACCAGTCGTACAGAAGAGCAATTTCGTTTTATTGGTCTTCTTGCTTTCTCCACGGATCACGTAGCCGACTGAACCGTCATTCAAACGCTCTGAATGGACTCGCGCAGCTACTGATATTGCAGAAATACGACGAGGTTGGGTGATAAGGATATTTGCGCCGGAACCCCTGCCGGACTCGATAAGAGAATCGAGT
>Ga0137362_10002898_pt1 | contig 11324 bp, 9 predicted proteins | sample MadtaG_2_FD_104801 | JGI IMG/M metagenome (GOLD analysis project Ga0137362, IMG submission 104801) | Vadose zone soil microbial communities from Angelo Coast Range Reserve, California, USA - Mad1_100_16 metaG | ecosystem: Environmental > Terrestrial > Soil > Vadose zone | place: USA: California... | reverse complement strand
CGGGTCAGCACCGGGACCAGCTCCGCGTTCGAGCGGCGGGTGCCGCGAATCCTGGCGCGCGACTTCTCGCCGACCGGAACCGTGGACATCTCGTACAAGGACCAGGAGCTCGAAACGGGATTCGCCAAGCAGCTCGGTGTGCCGCTGTTGCTGGCCAACGTGAGCCAGCAAGTCTACCAGATGGCGCGGGCGGCCGGCCTGGGCAAGCAGGACGGGACCGCCATCATCCAGGTGCTCGAACGGCTCGCGGGCGTGCAGGTCGGCGGCTAGGAGCCGATAGGGAAACCGAGGAGCGCCACGGGTTCCCCGGGGCGCTTCCGAGCGTCAGGGGGCTTGGGGGGCCCTTCGAGGCCCCCCATGTACCCAGACAACAACCTCGCGGACGACGCCCCGAAGATCCATCTCGTACTCCAGGCCGACGAGCGGCGGGCGGCTTGGAAACCAGCGCACCCCGTGAATCGCCGCCGCGCCCGCCGGCTGTAGAACCGTGTCGGCGAGAAACGTGTCGAGCGGCCTGACGGTATAGACGTCAACCGTCGTGACCTCGGGCCAGTCGGCGTCGAGCCCGGAGAGCCTCGCCCTGCATGACGCCCATGACGTGCGCCGCCTTCTCACGCATCGCCTCGGGGGATGTCTCCCCGTGGCGCACGATCCCCTGGACGCCGACGCCGCGCACGCGCATTTCGCCCGCGCCGGCCACGACGAACGTGGGCCGTGGCGTCGCGCCCGGATCGTATAGGCGAACGCGTAGAGCGAGGGCTCGGACGGCGCGCCGACGAGGGGGGCGACGTTCGTGCGCGCGATCGGGTTCTCGCCGTCGACGAGCAGCTTCCACTCGGTCAGCAGCGCGCGGTAGCCGGCGTTGAACGCATCGAAACCCTCGTAGCTGAACGGCGTCGGGCTTCGGAGCTCGATGGCGCACAGCGCGGCGCGCGGCCGGCCTTCCGGGCGGAGATGGCGGTCGAGTGGTCGCCGCGCGGTTCACGGTTCCGAACGTACCACTTCCCGCCGTCCATCCTCTTGACATTGTCCGACGAGCAACTTCTAATGCCCGCGCAGAGCGGTTGCCGACCGACGCTCGCTGGGGAGGATCCCATGTTCCCGTACCGATCTATGCGCTTCGTGTGTGGGCTGATCGCGGCGACGCTGGTGGTGGCCCTCTCGCTCGTGTCGGACGCGCCGGCCCAGGGCAAGAAGCTCAAGATCGGCGTCATCTACGACTACACCGGGCCGTTCGCGGGTGGCGGATCCGAGCTGCACGCCCTCGGCGCCAAGATCATGATCGACTACTTCATCAAGAAGGGCGGCGTCGAGGGCTACCAGATCGAGGCGATCTACGCCGACGCTCAGAGCAAGCCCGACATCGCCATCAACGAGGCGGTGCGGTTGGTCGAGCAGGAGAAGGTCGACATGCTGCTCGGCTTCTACTCGTCGGCGGAATGCGTTCCAGTGGCCGCGCGCGTCGAGCAGCTCAAGAAGTTCATGTGGATCACCACCTGCATCTCCTCGGCGGTGCTCGAGAATCGCAATCTCAAGTACGTGTTCCGGGCGCAGCCGAGCGGCCGGCAATTCGGGCTGATGTCGATGGACTTCCTCGCGCAAAACGCGAAGGCCAAGCTCGGCAAGGAGCCCAAGGCTCTGCGCGTCGCCATCATCCACGAAGACGGTGCCTACGGCGTCGACGTCTCGAAGGGCAACGAGGAGGGCGCCAAGAAGGCCGGCTTCACGATCGTGCTGAAGGAAGGATACGCGGCGACGGCGCCGGATCTGTCTTCGCTGGTGACCAAGCTCAAGCGCGGGCGCCCGGACGTCATCTTCCACACCGGCTATAACCCGGACATCACGCTGTTCCTGCGCCAGGCCCGCGAGCAGGGTTTGCGCTTCAGCGCGCTGATCGGTCACGGCGCCGGCTATGGCGTCTACGACAAGCTGAAGGAGGCGCTCGGTCGGGACGTGAACTACTTCTTCAACGTCGACCCGATCTCGATCTGGCTCACCAACGAGAAAGCGCTGCGCTCACCGCTGCCGGCCATGATCAAGATGGTGGGCGACGAGTACGAAAAGGCGCGGCCCGGCACGCTGGTCAAGTCGGCGCACGTGGGCATGTCCGCCAGCAACACCTACGTGTTCATGAGCGAGGTGTTGCCGCGCGCCATCAAGAAGTACGGCGGCATCGACGCCGACGCGCTCCGGAAGGCGGCGCTCGAGGTCGACCTCCCGGAGGGCGGCACCATGCTCGGCTTCGGTGTGAAGTTCGAAGGTGAGGGCGCGCCCATGTCCGGCCAGAACGATCGCGCCTTCCCGGTCATCCTCCAGTACGTCGACGACAAGCCGTATCTCGTATGGCCGAAGAGCCAGCAGCAGCGCGACCCGGTCCTGCCCCTCCCGGGCTCGTCGCCGTACGCGGCGCAGTGAGCGGCGTGACGGCGCGCTGAACTGAGCCAGGGGCGGGGCCGCGCGCCCCCACATCAATGCTAGCCGTCCATGGCCTCACCAAGCGCTTCGGCGGCTTCACGGCCGTCAGCAACGTGTCGTTCGTGGTCGACAAGGGCGAGATTCTGGGCCTGATCGGCCCGAACGGGTCCGGCAAGAGCACGATTTTCAACATGCTGTCGGGCGCCCTGGTCCCAAGCGGCGGCTCGATCCGTTTCGAGGGGCGCGAGATCGCCGGCCAGGCGCCGCACCGGATGGTCAACCTCGGCGTCGGTCGCACCTTTCAGATCCCACGGCCGTTCCGCCGGCTCTCGATCCTCGAGAACGTGGTGCTCGCGGGTTTCTACGGACAGGGCCGGCGCTCGCGGACGAAGGCCTTCGAGGCGGCGGAGCGGGCGCTCGGGCTGGTGGGCCTGCCGACCGATCGCGGGGCGACGGTCGCCGGACTGGGGGCGGCGGCGCTGAAGAAGCTGGAGCTCGCCAAGGCGCTCGCCACGGCGCCGAAGCTGCTGCTGGCCGACGAGAGCCTCAGCGGCCTGGACGAGCACGAGATGGATCAGGCCGCCGACCTGCTGCGCCGGATCTGCAAGGAGCTGGGCATCACCATCATCTGGGTCGAGCACATCATGGGGGTCCTGATGCGCGTCGTAGACCGCGTGATGGTGCTCGATCATGGCGAGAAGATCGCCGAGGGCCTTCCGGCTCAGGTCGCGAGCGATGCGCGTGTCATCGAGGTCTATCTCGGGACCCAGGCCGCGGCGGTGTCAGCGGTGGCGGCGGCCGCGCGCGCCTGACCGGGACCGTCGCGTGACGTCGGCCGCGCCCATGCTCGAGCTGAAATCGATCCGCGCCGGATACGGGAGCTTCCAGGCGCTGTTCGACGTGTCGCTGGAGGTTCGCGAGGGCGAGGCGGTCGGCGTCATCGGACCCAACGGCGCCGGGAAGACGACGCTGATGCGAGTCGTGTCCGGCCTCATCCGGCCAACCTCCGGGTCGATCGTCATGGACGGCATCGACCTGGCGGCGACCCCACCGCACCGGATCGTGGAGCTCGGCGTGGCCCACGTGCCCGAGAGCCGGCGCCTCTTCGCGCGCATGAGCGTCGAGGACAACCTCAAGATGGGCGGGTTCGTGCCGGCGGCGCGGCCGAAGTTCCGCCGCCAACTCGACGTCGTCTATGAACTCTTCCCGCGCCTGCGCGAGCGCCGCCGCCAGCTCGCCGGCAGCATGTCGGGGGGCGAGCAGCAGATGTGCGCGATCGGCCGGGCCCTCATGTCCGAACCGAAGCTGCTCCTCCTCGACGAGCCGTCCGCCGGGCTCGCGCCCGTCCTCGTAGAGCAGGTGTTCGAGCTGGTGAGGCGCATCCGCGCCGGCGGTTTGACGGTGTTGATCGTCGAGCAGAACGTGCAGCAGGTTCTGCGGGTAGTCGATCGCGCCTACCTGCTCAAGGCCGGCCGCATCCATACCGCCGGGCGGGCCGCCGAGCTCCTGGCGAGCGACAGCATCCGCGAAGCGTATCTCGGAGTCTGAGCGAGGAGGACACGACCTGGGCATCTTCGACATCTTCCTGCTCGAGGCGCTGATCAACGGGATTCTGCTAGGGGGGGTCCTGGCGTTGCTGTCGCTCGGCCTCAATCTGGTCTTCGGCGTCATCGACGTCGTCTGGATCTGCTACGCCGAGCTCATCATGCTCGGCATGTACGGGATGTATTTTCTCTATACGGTCTACCACGTGCCCATCGGGCTGGCGGCGGTGGGCTGTATCCTCGGTGTCGGCATCCTGGGCGTGGTGCTGCACGTCCTGGTGATCGCCCCGCTCCTCGGGGCCGCGCCGATCAACCAGCTCCTGGCCACCGGCGGCGTGCTGTTCTTCCTGCAGTCCGCCGCGACCGTGCTCTTCGGCATCGAGTTCAAGAACCTGGGGCTGCGGCTGCCGGTGCTCCAGGTGGCGGGCATGTTCGTCAGCTACTCCCGCCTGCTGGCCTTCGCCGCGGCGCTCATCGGCATCGTGCTGGTCTACCTGCTGCTGACCCGGACCTACACGGGCACGGCGATCCGCGCGATCGCCCAGGACCGCCAGATCATGCCGCTCATGGGCGTCAACAGCCGCCGGATCTACCTGATCACCTCGGGGCTGGGCGGCGCGCTGGCGGGCCTCGCCGCGTGTCTGCTGGTGTTGCAGTACGACGTCCATCCCTTCGTCGGCCTCTCCTTCGGGCCGATCACGTTCCTGATCTGCGTCCTCGGCAGCCTCGGCAATTTCGTCGGTGGCTTCGTCGCCGCCTTCGTGTTCGCCGAGATCATCTCCGTCGGCGGTCTCTACCTCGACCTGGAGTGGGGATACGTGTTCGCGTTCGTATTTTTCATCGTGATGATGTTCGTGCGGCCCGAGGGCTTGATGGCCCGGCGCTCGTGACGCGCTATCTGCGGTGGATCGGCGGCGCCGCCCTGGTCGTGTTGCCGTTCGTCTACCGCTCGCCCTACCCACTGCACATCCTGATCATCATCCTCATCTGGTCGTTCGCCTACACCTCGTGGTCGGTGATGGGGCGGTTCGGCCTGGTCTCGCTGGGTCACGGCGGATTCATGGGAATCGGCGCCTACGTCACGGCACTCGCGTGGAACTATGGGCACGTCAGCCCCTGGATCGGCATCCTCCTGGCGCTCCTCGCCGGTGCCGGGCTGGCGGCGCTGGTGGCGTATCCGTGCTTCCGCTTCCGGATCACCGGCCACTACTTCGCGCTGGTCACGCTGGCCCTCTCGGGCATCGTCCTGCAGGTGATCACCGCGACGCGCGACTACACCGGGGGCTCGCTCGGCTACACGCCGGAACGCTACCGCGGAGGTAGCTCGCTGTGGGCGCTCCAGTTCAGCGACAAGACGACCTGGTACCTGATCGCGCTGGCGGTCTGGGCAGTCGGACTCTACGTCTGGCATCGGGTCGACCGGAGCATGCTCCGCTACGCGCTCGAGGCGATCTCGGAGGACGAGGACGCGGCGGCCGCGACGGGGGTCCACGTGACCGCGGAAAAGCTCAAGATCACCGTGCTCAGCGCCGCCATGACGGCCCTCGCGGGAGCGCTCTACTGCCAGTACCAGATGTTCATCTCGCCCGACACGGTGAGCGGGATCTCGGTCTCGCTCCAGATGGTCTTCGCGGTGGTGGTCGGCGGCATTTACGTATCGCTCGGGCCCACGATCGGCGCCGTGATCACGATCTTGATGGCCGAAGTGTTACGCATCTCGTTCGGTACCAGGGCGGTCGGCTGGGACAATCTCGTCTACGGAGTCCTGCTGGTGCTCTTCATCGTCTTCCTGCCCAAGGGCATCCTCGGAAGCCTGCTGGATCTCCGGCGGAGAGCGACATGGATCTCGAGCTGAGGGCTAAGGTCGCCGTCGTCACGGGCGCCAGCGTCGGCATCGGACGCGAGATCGCGAAGGTGCTGGCCTCCGAGGGCGTGCAGACGGCCGTGATCGCCCGCCGGGCGAATCTGCTCGCCACGCTCCGGGAGGAGATCGAGCGCGCGGGCGGGCCGCGACCGCTCGCCCTGCCCATCGACCTGTACGGGCCGGACGCCGCGGCGCGGATTCGCGATGCCGCGCTCTCCGCCTATGGGCGCGTCGATATCCTGATCAACAATGCCGGCGGGTCGCGGACGATCCCGTGGGACTCGCCCGACGCGGCCTGGGACGAATCGTTCTCGCTCAATTTCACCGCCGTGCGCAGGACGACCCAGGCGCTCTTGCCCGGCATGATCGAGCGGCGATGGGGCCGCATCCTCTGCGTGACCGGGAGCGCCGAACCGTCCACCGTCAATGCCGCCGTCGCCGCCAAGGCGGGCGTCCACGCCTGGGCCAAGGGGCTCTCGCGCGAGATCGGGCGACACGGGATCACGATCAACTGCCTGGCGCCCGGGCGTATCCACAGCGAGCAGATCGATATGCGTCTGCACCCGACGCCCGAGAGTCAGGCCGAGTTCGCGCGGAACATCCCGCTCGGCTATTTCGGCGATCCGTCCGACGTGGCGTTCTTCGCGGCGTTCCTGTGCTCGCCCAAAGCGCGCTACATCACCGGTGAACGCATCCACGTCGACGGCGGCCTGCATCGCTCCGTCTGAACGCGCATGACCCACGTGACCCGTGAGCTCTTTGGCTTTCTCCGCGAGTTGCGGCGACACAACAACCGCGAGTGGTTCAACGCGAACAAGGAGCGCTACCTGGGCGAGGTGCACGACCCGCTCCTCGCCTTCATCCAGGCGATCGCGCCGAGGCTCACCCGGATCAGCCCGCACATCGTCGCCGACCCGCGGCCCTCGGGCGGCTCGCTGCTGAGAATCTATCGGGACACGCGGTTCAGTCGCGACAAGACGCCCTACAAGACCAACGCGGGACTGTCCTTCGGCCTTGATGCCCCGAGAGACTTTGACGCTCCTGGCTACTATCTCCACCTGGCGCCCGGGGAGGTCTTCATGGGCGCGGGTATCTGGCGCCCGAGCGCCGATGCCCTGCGCGCGATCCGCGAGGCGATCGTCAAGGACCCACGTGGATGGAGACGAGCGAAGCGGTCGGGCCTCTCGCACGGCGAAGCGACGCTGAAGCGGTCGCCACGGGGCTTCGACCCCGACCACCCGCTCATCGACGATCTCAAGCGGCTGAGCTTCACGGCTGGCGTGGAGTTCAGCGAGCGGCAGGCCTGCGCACCGCAGTTTCCCGCCCGCTTCGTCGCGGCCTGCCGCGGTCAGGCCCCGCTGATGAAATTCCTGTCGCGGGCGATGGGTCTCTCCTTCTGACCCGGTCACGCTGATCCGGTCTCGCTCTTACGGGTCGTCCGGCGTAGCATGGGGGCGCCGTGAGCCCTGGGGAATTCGCCACGACCCGGATCGCCCCCTCGCCCCTGACCCGGGAAGAGCTCCTTCGCCGAGCCGGCGAGCTCGTGCCGGTATTCAAGGGACGTGCGGCTCGCACCGAGCAGCTCCGGCAGATACCCCTGGAAAGCGTCCAGGATCTGTTGGCCTCCGGGCTCATCCGAATCGGTAATCCTCGTCGATACGGCGGCCACGACGTCGAGGTGGACACGGCCTTCGACGTGGGATTCGAGCTGGGCCGCGGCTGCGGGTCGACGGCCTGGTGCTACTCCCTGTGGACGGCGCACAACTGGTGGCTCGGCCATTTTCCCGAGCAGGCCCAGGAAGAGTTCTTCGCGACGGGGCCGGATACGCTCTTCTCGAGCGGCTTGAATCCCGCGGGCGGCAAGGTCGAGTCCGCGAGCGGCGGGTTCCGAGTGTCCGGTCGCTGGGGCTTCTCCAGCGGCTGCGACGCGGCCACCTGGGTCATGGTGGCGGTCCCCGGCCCTCGTCCCAACGGACTGAGCTGGCTCCTGCTCCCGCGCTCGGACTATCAGATACTCGACACGTGGTTCGCTTCGGGGATGCGGGGGACAGGGAGCAAGGACATCGTGATCAAGGATGCCTTCGTTCCGGCCCACCGAGTCGTGGATCCCGAGCGGTGCGGTGCCGATGACATGACCGGCTGGAAACTCCACGGACGCCTCAGCTATCGCGCGCCCCTCAGATGTCTGGCCGGGTGGGATCTGGCGGCTCCGCTCGTCGGCATCGCCCAGGGCGCCATCGACGAGTTCACGTCGCGCCTGCAGCGCGCGTCGGGCCCGGGCCGGACAGCGGATTCCGTGGCTCTGCAGCTACGGCTGGCCGAAGCCGGCGCCGAAGTGGACGCCGCTCGCTCGCTGCATCGCCACGACATCCAGGAGATCCTCGACCGGGCGGCGCGAGGCGAGCCGTTCACCGAGCTGGACCGGGCCCGCTACCGTCGAGACAAGGCCTTCGTCGCGCGGCTCTGCGTCCGCGCCGTCGATCGGCTATTCGAAGGGAGCGGTGCCCGCGCCGTGCTGGACACGGAGCCGATCCAGCGCTGCCATCGCGACGTGCACGGCGCCTCGCACCACGCAGCACTCAGCTGGGACCTCGTCGCCGAGCAGTTCGGCCGTCAAGCTCTGGGGCTCCCACCGAGTCCCTAGCACGATGACCCTCTCGCCCAACGAACCGCAAGCGAGTCGCGAGGTAGGCGGAGGAGCACCTCCCGCGCGTTCGCGGGGGCGTCGAGACGCGGGCGGAGATGCACGCCCCGCGGACACGCAGGGGCGTCGAGACGCGGGCAGAAATGCACGCCCCGCGGGTACGCAGGGGAGTCGAGAGGGGGGCGGAGCCCCCCTCTCCCAAAAGGAGACCCGATGAAAGTGGTCGATGCGATCGCCGAGATCATGAAGCGCGAGGGAGTGGAATTCCTCAGCACGTATCCGACGACGCCCCTGATCGACGCGGTGGCGGCGACCGGGATCCGGCCGGTGCTCTGCCGCCAGGAGCGCGTCGGTGTGGGCATCGCCGACGGCTTCAGCCGGACCACGAACGGCCGTCGCCTCGGCGTGTTCGCCATGCAATACGGCCCGGGCGCCGAGAACGCCTTCGCGGGAGTCGCCACGGCGTATTCCGATTCGGTGCCGATCCTGGTGCTGCCTCTGGGGCACCAGCGGGATCGCGCGCAGGTATTCCCTCTGTTCAGCTCGGCGCGCACGTACGCCTCGGTCACCAAGTGGGTCGAGACGCTGAACCAGCCGGAGCAGGTGTCGGAGGTCATGCGGCGGGCGTTCAATCTCCTGAAGATGGGACGCCCGGGACCGGTCATGGTCGAGATCCCCGCGGACGTGGCCGTGGCGGACGTGGGTGACCAGGTCGTGCTCCAGTACAAGGTAGTGAAGGCCACCAGGCCGTCGGGCAACCCGCGTGACGTCGCGGCGGCGGCGCGTGTGCTCGTCGAGGCCGACAAGCCCATGATCCACGCCGGCCAGGGCGTGATGTACGCCGAGGCCTCCCCGGAGTTGCTCGAGCTCGCCGAGCTCCTGCAGATTCCGGTCATGACCACGCTCGAGGGGAAGAGCGCCTTCCCGGAGGATCATCCGCTGGCGCTGGGCACCGGGGGTGGTGGTGTGATGTCGGGCCCGTCTCACCACTTCCTGTCCCAGGCGGACGTCGTGTTCGGGATCGGTTGCAGCTTCACGCGCCACGGTATGGCCACCAACATCCCGGCGGGCAAGACCATCATTCACGCGACCAACGACGAGCGCGATCTCAACAAGAACTATGCGGCGGACCATCCGATCCTCGGCGACGCCAAGCTGGTCCTGCGCCAGTTCATCGATGCGGCCAGGGACCTCCTGGGCGCCCGCCCCCGGCGCGACGGCGCCGCCGCGGGCGAGGTGCGGCAGGCCAGGGAGACGTGGCTCAAGGAATGGATGCCCAAGCTCACCTCGAACGAGGTGCCCATCACGCCCTACCGTGTCATCTGGGACTTCATGCAGACGATCAATCCCCGCGACGCGATCGTGACGCACGACTCCGGCAGCCCGCGCAATCAGCTCGTGCCGTTCTACCGCGCGACCGCCCCGCGGGGCTACATGGGTTGGGGCAAATCCCACGCACTCGGCACCGGCCTGGGCCTCATCATGGGCGCCAAGCTCGCCGCCCCGGACAAATTCTGCGTGAACTTCATGGGGGACGCCGCGTTCGGGATGACGGGGCTCGACTTCGAAACCGCCGTACGCTGCGGCATTCCCATCACGACGATCGTCCTGAACAACTCCGCCATGGCGATCGAGCGGCACGCGCTCGTCGTTTCCCACGACCGCTACCGGACCCGGGATATCGGCGGGAACTACGCCGACATGGGGCGCGCGATGGGCGGCCAGGCAGAGCGAGTCGAGAAGCCCGCGGACATCGTCCCGGCGCTGGAGCGCGCCCGGAAGGCGAACGCGGGCGGGCAGGCCGTGCTGCTCGAGTTCGTCACCAGCGAAGAGATCGCCTTCTCCCACCGGCGCGCCCTGTAGGGCGCGCGGCCACGGAGGACGGGTGCAGTTCGGCTGGTTGACGCTCGCCCACTCCGCGTCCCCCGAGGGGGACTACGGGGCGATCCACGAGCTGGTCGCCCAGGCGTGCTTCGCGGAGACCATGGGCTTCGACGGGCTCTGGCTCACCGAGCACAACTTCACGGGCGAGAGCGTGTACTGCGATCCGATTCCGTTCGCCAGCGTCGTGGCCGCGCGCACGTCGCGGATCCGGATCGGCTTCGCGGTGCTCCAGCTCGCCCTGCGCCATCCGATCCGCCTGGCGACCGAATTGGCGCTCCTCGACAACCTGTCGGGCGGCCGACTCGACGTCGGCGTCGGCCACGGGACCAACTTCAACGAGTACGAGTTCGTCGGCTACGGATTGCGGAGCGCCGACAGCCGGGAGCGGATGGAGGAGACCCTCGAGGTGATGATCCGGGCGTGGACCGAGTCGCCGCTCGTTCACGACGGCAAGTTCTATCGCCTCCGGCTGCCCGAGCTTCGCCCCCGAACCCGACAGCGACCCCATCCGCCCGTCTGGCGCAGCGTCTCGTCAGCGGGCTCCGTCCGGGAGTGCGGCAGAACAGGCTCGCCGATCATGATGGCGCGTATACCGGCGGCGCGCGTCCCGGAGCGGCTCGCGCTCTACGAGGCGGGGCTCGCCGAAAGCGGCCTCGACGGTGAGCGGCAGCGACGGCTCCGCGAACAAGCGGCCCTCTGGCGCTTCGTCCACGTCGCCGAGAGTCAGGCCCAGGCCGAGGACGAGCTGACCCGGGCGCTTCTCTTGACGCGGCGCCATATGGTCCATGCCCGCGAAGCCCACAACCCCGCCGACTTCCACGTCGAGGCGACGCGAGTCAACCCGTGGAACGATCCGCGTGTGTCGGACGAGGACGGTGTGCGTTACTCGCTCGAGACCGCCACGCTCTGCGGCACCCCCAAGCATGTCGCGGACCGTCTCGGCGAGCTCCGCGATGCGGGCGTTCACCACGTG
>Ga0137362_10002893_pt1 | contig 11331 bp, 10 predicted proteins | sample MadtaG_2_FD_104801 | JGI IMG/M metagenome (GOLD analysis project Ga0137362, IMG submission 104801) | Vadose zone soil microbial communities from Angelo Coast Range Reserve, California, USA - Mad1_100_16 metaG | ecosystem: Environmental > Terrestrial > Soil > Vadose zone | place: USA: California... | reverse complement strand
TGCTCGCAGTAGTGCCGCTCGTCCTCCCGCCTGAGCAGTATGCGGAAGTACTGGACGAATTTGCCGTGCGCGGAATCTGCCGGCTCGAGGCCGGCCCGGCCCGGCTCACAGCAGGCAGTCAACTCGACGCGATCGGTGGGGAATCCGTCCCGGACGAGCGCGACGCGCACCCGCTCCGCCGCTTCGTAGTCGTTGAACACAGCAAGTAAGACGGCGCTCATCTTTATTCTCCTTCTGCTCGGCTTAGCGCCCGCCACAGGCGTCAGCGGCTGTCGGCAGCAGTGGTCCCACGGAATCGAGTGTCATGCCCAGGGCTTGGTCATGTAGGGCACTTCACTCAATCCCGTGGGTGGTCTTGTAGCCGGGCCAATGCCGTGCGCGAAACCAGGACATTCCCCGACGGCCAACTGAAGTAGAGCTGCACCCGGCGCTCACGCTTGTTACGGCGTCCCGTTCTTGTTGTCGCCCAATCACGCATCCGTCCCACAGGAACGCAGACTCTGCGGTCTCGGCAATCTCAGGAGTCAAAAGCGCCACTCCTCCGCCGGTTGCTCTTCGAACGCGTGGGTTGCGGGTGCAGCCCGAAACCAGACTCATACGACCTCACGCTAGCGCGGCCCGGCGGCAAAGACCCTGGGGATGAGCGCGTAGGACCGGTGGGGGTGATGCCGTAACCTCAAGGTGAAGCACCCTGCCCCACTCATGTGAGCCTCCCGGGCCCGTTGCGCACTGCGATTTCGCCCCCGCGGGCAGGGTGGGCCCGTTTCTTGCTGCGAGTGCGTTGCTGCAGGGGCCGCGGGGCAGTCACGTGATTCAATTGACACTGATCGGGGAGCACGGCCGGGCCGTTCCCGCGGAGTGTTCCGCCTACTTTCGCATTACCGGTGGAGCGGTGTGGACCCTGCCGGGAGATCGGCCCCTGGTACGATTTACAGGCGCGGATTGGCAATACCAGGGAGCGCTGTGGCCGGGTATGCGGTTCGAGGGGGCGTGCCGGGTCATGTTCGGCGTGCCCTGTGATCCTGCGGACGTTTCCGATCTGCATGAGTCGATTTCGATCGTGCGCTGTACCCTGTTCGCCGACAGCGTTCCGTTCGCGCGCTATGAGCCCAGCCGCGATATGTGGCGCGCAGCGCTTACCGATACCTGGTGGCATGCATTCCGGATCGAAAGCCCCGGGCTGAGAGAGCTCGCGGCCAGACCTACCTTGCGCGGGGACCTCATGCCACCGCTCTGACCGGGCGGCGTGCACATCGCGACATCCTGGTAGCTCCAAGACACGCTGGTTCAACAGCCGGAGGGCCTGGAAGCCTCTGTGGTAGGATGCGCGCCCACTCCCGGCGGACCACTGGTGCGGGGCCAGATCCAGTGCGCAATCCGGGGGTTCACGGCGCGCCCGTAGCTCAGTTGGATAGAGTGCCTGGCTACGAAGAAGTCAACGGATGGTTCGAATCGGGCGAATTTCGCCGAAGGATGAGGGGCTTAGGGGAAGGGGAATTTCCGCAGCGGAAGCGGAGTGACCAAGCGCCGATGCGGGCGGGTCGGCCGGTCCGAAGACAGATTGGTAGAATCGAAAGACGCGCCCGTAGCTCAGTTGGATAGAGTACTTGGCTACGAACCAAGGGGTCGGGAGTTCGAATCTCTCCGGGCGCGCCAACTTCATTAAAAACAGCGGGTTACGCTCAGACCGCGCTGCAATGTCGTTTCGGGGATGCATGCCTGACAGCGGTATCCGACCCCTGCTTCCACGCCGCTCTTCCTCGCATTGGGCGGGTCTGCGCAGCGCGACTCACGCGCCGTGATCGTCATTTGCGATACCCACGTCTGCATCCGCGACACGCATCTTCTGCGCAAGAAGGGCGGCCCCACCCTTATTGAGTTCCTGCGCTCGACAAAGGGGCAGCTCTTTGTTCCGGAGCTACTACGCGAAGAGTACATGGAGCAGTTCGTCGAGATGGCACTCGGGGCGCACAGGATAGCCCTTGATGGAAAGCAACTGGATGCACCTCAAGAAGTCGGTAATGCGCATCAGGATTATGAATTGCGCTCTGGCAATATCCGGGATGTCAGCAATTCTCTTACCGGCTATGGACTCCTGAACTTTGAACGCGAGGTTATAGACATCGTTTGCGTAGTTCAGATGATCCCTAAACTCTGGGAACAGTTTATCGGATGCAGCTCCTTCTTCCTGCTGTATCGATTTCATGGTGCCATGCCGTCGTTATTCGTCTCATCCTTCGGCGCAGGCTTCGTACGCAAGCCTTCCAGCAGATGCAATGGCGGCGGCAGGCGGTAGTGCCGACAGGCGACGACGATGAGTGGCCACCAGCCGAACTTCACCGCAGACAGCTCCTTGAAATGCGGCGCTTGATGGCACTCGCCGAACACCTGCGCCAGAAACTCTTCTCTTGGCCGATCAACAGCGACGCGCGAGAGGACCGCGCCGTGAGTGTCGCTGTTCGTATAGAAATGTTCCTCGGAGCTGTCATCTGGATACCAGAACTGAAAATTGCAGTGTTCCAGATGCTTGCGCTTGAGACGTGGAGAAATGCTTATACGAAGTTTCCGGCTCATCGAGCATAGCCAGCGACTTGCGAAGATGAGAACGCGCTTCCTTGGGAAGTAGATCCTCGCGCAGAAAATTCCACTGGATGTTAAGAGGCGAGCTTGTCGCCGTTCCATTCCTCGAAGGAAACCTTGCCCTTCGTGTTCTGTTGTATGAAACCTTCAAGCGGCGGCCTGACCGGCTCCAGAATGTCCCCGCCGCAGCAGATGCAGATCACAACATCCTTGTCGCGATGCTCGCTGGGAAGGCGGTTTGGAATATAGGCGTCCAGAATTTCATTCAAGGAAGGGCGGACGGACTGAACATCACCGTCCCACGCCGCGCGCGTGAGGTCACCCGGTTTTATCGTGAACAGATAAACCTTTTCCGGGCCGCCATTAAGGCTTCCGACAGCGCCGACATCGACGCCGTCCTGCCGCGTTCCCCTGCCGGGGCGTGAATAGACGTTCAGACCCATCTGACTCAGGAGATCGGGTAGCACCGCGTCCAGCTCGCCCCGCTCACGCAAGGATGACAGATACTCCCGAATGATGAGCTTCATGTACGGAGCCGCTGTGTTCTGAAGACTCGCAGCATGTAATCCAGGCCATAGGGATCGATCTGCTCCATGCGCGGGAACTCGATGCTCGTCCCGTGGCTCTTCAAATCCGTTTCCATGCGCTGAGACTGTCCACCGGGGCCGTACACGTAGTCGATGGACTTGCGCCCGTAAAGCAGGATGCTCTTCGGAAGCAGGTTCAAAAGAACTGATTGTGCTTCAGCGTTTTTCCATGACTCCGCCATCGTGCGCGAGAAGTTCCTGTGCTGTGCCTCGCGCTGTGCCTCTCCCGGATGTAGTGCCGGGAGCGAGCCGACCGACCCCAGTACGTCGAGATAGTCGTGAATGGTTTTCAGCGCCCTGTCCATCGTCTCCTTGACCTTGCCGGACTCGAGACCTGACTGGCGCTCGACGTACTCACGCGCGGAGCCGGTGAAGTTCAGAAGGAGCGGGTCGAAGAGGAGTGCCCCCAGCTCGTTGAGCGTCTCGTCATCCAGGGCGTGACGCATGAGGGAGATCAGGACGCTTGCGGCACTGACCGGCTGGAAGAAGAGATAGCCGAGCGCCTTGTGCGCCACGAAGAGAATGTGCGCCGCGTCCAGCGGCTCTAGTTCCGCCGGATCGATTTCGAAGGTCACGTTGTTGCCGTGATGCGCGGAGGCGATCCCGTTTATGCCATCGCAAAGCACGCGGTCGCCGCGAATAAACCAGCGCGTCAGAACTTTATTCAGAAGCGGGGGGCTGCCATGAATCTCTCCAGCGGCGCTGTCGAAGGTGTTGAGCGTCAGCGTATCGGGATGGGCAAGCAGAAAGTCCTCCAGAAAGCGAATGGCCTTTTCCGCGTTGCTTGTCTTGAGCAGGTGAGAAATCCCGTAATCGATCATGTCGAGCGTGCCCTTGTTGGTGGGCTTGACCCGCACGAGATGAGGAAGCAACGCGTCGGAAATAGAGTTTGGAAGCTCGTTTGTATAAAGACCGAAGATTTCAGACGCGGCATGAAGCGTGTATTCATCTCCTTTTGCCACGGCGCTGGCGATGAGCGCGACGATCCGGCCTTCCTGCACCTTGTCTCGTTGCCAGAGCGCGAAAGCCGACTTCACGATTCCGCCCAGGATTTGATCATCCGTCTCAGTTGCGGCGGACGTCTCCAGCGCGGCGAAAGCAGCATCAGTCACTATCGCGCCCTCCGGCCAGCTAAGTCTTCCCACCGCATACACTGCGCGTCTTCTGAATTCGATGTTGTTGTCTTCGGAGAAACGGATCGCTTCCGCCAGATACTGAGGGTTATCAAGGCGGGAGCCAGCGGAGAGTGCCGCCGTCAGCAAGTCGACGAATGCTCCGGGGTTCGCTTCAATCTCTTTCAGCGCTTCGCGCGGTCGGGACGGATCTTTCGCACAGAAGCCGACGAATCCTTCAATGATCGCGCCCGCCATCATGTCCTGCCCCGCCTCCCGAAAGAGCTGAAGCACGCAGCTCATAACAGGTGAGACCGGAGCATTCAGATGCGGCAGCGCCTTTTCAAAGATATTCCGCGTGAGGAAGAAATCCGGGCCGCTCGCTGATTTGTTTTTCAGCTTCTCGAAGCCAGCAACAACATCGAGCAGCCCTTCGTTGTGCAGGGCTGCGAGTTCAAGGGACAGGTTCTCGTGCTTGTCGCGGTCCGCCCGCGAACAGGCATGGACCGTTTCCAGAAAGTTTCCAGCCTTGAAAGCTTCTACCAGCGCGTCCCTTCGGTCACTCACACCAGTCATCTCCTCGAAAAAATGTATGTCCGTCCTCTATAAAAAACGGGAAATAAGGCTGGACCTGATCATCATTCAATCAGTCGCGCGCCGAGCCGCCGCGCAGCGCGGCTTCAAGAATGGGCTTGGTCCACTCCGGTGCGCGCTGCAGTGCCTTGAGATCGTCGGGGGCAGGAGAGATGACTTGACCGTTTTCCATCTCGAGCACGAGCAGAGGGTCCGGCACTGTACCGTCGGCGGCCGCCTCCGCGCTATTGTCGTAGACCTTGATATAGGCCACATGCGGCATAAGTTTGATGAGGTTCAGCTGTGCCAACGGATAGCGCTCGCGGATCTTCTCCTCTGGAATGGGATGGCCGCCGGCCGTAACGCGCGCTTTGACGCGCGCGATGTGCAGCTCTGGCGATGACAACCCGCAGAACCAAATCAAGACGTCATGCGTTTTTGTGGCCTCCAGAATCTTTGCGGTGACGGTCTTGCCCCCGAGTGTTGTCTCGAAGGCGTGGTTCACGCCCTTAGCGATGGCTTCGTCAAGGCGCCGCATACCCTCCTGCCACGCGTGCGCGTTCGCTGTTTCCTGGTCGCATCCTGTTGCAGCCTTGAACTCCCGTGCGAACGTATCGGGGTTGAACCAGGTTAGTCCGTCGCGCTCGAGGAGATGACCGCCGATGGAACTCTTGCCGGCTCCGTTTACGCCGGCAAGGACGTAGAGAACGGGGCGCGTCATCAATAACCGGAGCCGGCCTTCACTTTGCCGCCCAACTTTGCACGACCGCGAATGGTCGACTGCAGGCGGCTCGCTGCGGAGCCCGCCTGAAGTACCGAAAGACGATCATCAAAGCTTCTCCGCAGTCCTGCCAGCGCCGATTCAGTCTGAGCCTCCGACTGCTCTACGATCTGCATCAGGGCGTCATACTCCGCGACCGGAATGATGACGGCCTCGGGCTCGTCGTGATTCGTGACCAACAGCTTCCCCTTACTGCGCAACCTATTCATCATTCCCCGCCACCCGAGCTTTTTGAGATCGGAGGCGGGCGTGCGAGGCAGTTTCGCAAGAGGCACAAAGGCGCCAGTTTTTGCTGAAGTGGGCATGGGTCTTTCCTGAGGCTTGGGACCATAGGAGACCAGTGTACCCAATCGGTCCATTTTTCTCCATTTTACCCATTTTGGTCCATTTAGCCCACGAACCGGGAGAGCCTCAATGGACGCCACGGTAGCCGGGGAAGGGGTGCGTTACCCTCGGCTAACTCCTTGAAAGGCGAAGTAATACCTGGCTGGTCGGGCATAGACGGGAGTATCGGTCATGGCTACGAACCAGGAGGTCGGGAGTTCGAATCTCTCCGGGCGCGCCAAATCCAACATGTCTATTCCGGGTAGATGGGTAACGTTCCATACCGGCGGGGACATGGGTAGCGCGTCAGCTCGAGGTGCCTACAGACCCTGTCGAACACGAGGGGATGGGTCGGCGACGTCCCCAAACGCCGCACAGACTACTTAACCTCCCCCGCCAGGACAGAGGTTCCATAGTACTCACCGACGCCATCGACCGCGGCACGCGGCCTCCCGCTGCACCGCGTTAACCTCGTGCTGAGCCGATCGCCGTCCACGAAGCACTGTCGCGGCGACAGCGCAACCTGGAACCCCTTCACATTTGCGACGGTATACCACCGGGACACCTCAAGACGGGTGTAAGTCTCTGAAAGAGAATTAAAACTCTGGCCGAGAGAGGGATTCGAACCCCCGAGACAGGGTGCGGCCTTCGAGCACTCGGCCAGCTCTTCGCTACCCGGAAACACTTGAGTCATCAGACAGATTGACTGTGCCGCCATTCAACCTCATTGCGCCCGTAGGCACGCTCAGACCGGCTCGTGCAGCGATTTGGCCAGTTGCGTGAAAAGTTTTGGGCCGGTCTCGGTCATGAACCAACAATCCTCCAACCGGATACCGAATTCTCCGGGAATATAGATGCCCGGCTCGTCGGAGAAGCACATCCCGGCCTGCAGTGGCGTCGCATCGCTACGCAGCAGATAGGGGGGCTCATGCACGTCCAATCCAATCCCGTGGCCGGTCCGATGCGACAATCCCGGCAAACCATAGTCTTTGCTCCAGCCCTTCTGCTCGTAGAATGCGCGCACTGCCCGGTCGATGGCGCCGACCGCACTGCCGAGTTTCGCCGTCTCGAGCGCGATCTCCTGGCCTCGCTTCACCGTGTCCCAAACCTCCCGGTGACGAAGCGAGGCGTCGCCGAATACCCAGCTTCTGGAGATGTCGGACTGGTAACCGCTAACGCTGCAGCCAGTGTCGATAAGGATGACGGACCCCTTGCGCACTTCTTGCGGTTTGACGGACCCGTGCGGATAGGCGCTGGCCTCATTGAGCAATACCAGCGAAAACTCATGCGAGCCGCCCAGCTGCTCAGTCGCCGCGATCAGCAAGCTCAAGATGTCGGAGCGGCGCATGCCGGCTTCGATCCGACCGTGCACATGTCGCAACGCTGCAATCGTGACGTCGTTGGCTGCCTGCATCAAAGCAAGCTCCGCTGATGACTTGACCATTCGGCAAGCACGGACAAGCTCGTCTCCCAGAACCACCTCTCGTCTGGTGCCCGATGCCTTCACTGCGTGTTCGACGATAAAGAAGCGCGTGGTTGCCTCCACGGCCAGCGGCCCGTCGATCGCGGCGTGATCGCGCAGTGCGCCGGCGATAAGGTCAAACGGACTCTCGTCTTCCTTCCAGGGCCGAACGTCGGCCGTTATCTTCAGTGTTTCGCGGATGGAAGGCTCTTCGAAAAAAGGAGTGACGACGACCACCCGGCCCTCGGCAGGAATCAGGGCTGCGGTCGTCCTCTCGGACCTCCACCAGTGGATGCCGGTGAAATACTCGAGCGTGGATCCCGCCTCGACCAGAAGTGCTGCGATCCGTCGCTGCTGCATCACGGTTTGCACCTTGGCGATGCGAGCGCCGTGCTCCTGCGCCGTGATGGGCTGGACGCCACTGGTTATCGAACTCAGGCTGGGGACTCGTGCCTTGGTCCCCCCGACCTTCGCGCTGCCGGCAAGCGCGGCGACTGCGGCCGGCAATCCAAAGAAAGCGCGTCTGGAAACTATTGTCATGGATTCTCCGCACGCAGACGAACCGCGTTGGGACACGCAAGCAAGCAATCTCTTTCGGCCGCTCCAGCGGCCGTTCCACTCCCAACCTGCCTGTGCCGCGATTGTGACCCTCGGTATGCTCGGCGTTGGCGAGCACTGCAAGTGGTTGATTTCAAGGTACAATCAATTGTACCAACCAGCCCACGAACCAGCAGGTCGGGAGTCGCGCTGCGGCGCCGACCGTTGAGTCCAACCTGGACGACTCACGCACAATCGCCCCCTGCGTGTAAAGGTTACAGCACACATGACCTTCCTGCGGTCCGCAGCACTTTCCGTCGCATTGACTCTGCCCGCGCTTCCCGGCTACGCCGCGGGTACCGGCGTACAAGGTTCCCACGGCATTGTGGCGACCATCGATGAGAAGTCGGGCCGCTATGAGGTACGAAGCAACGAGCTGAAGTGGGTATTCGCGGGCAAGCTCGGCGGTGCTGCAGGGGACGTCAGCGTGAAGGACGGGCAGGACCGGTTGGGTGCTTTCCGTGAGCTGAGGTTTCGTTGGCGGGACCAGGTGCCGCTGGGCGGCAGAATCCGGACCTACGTCGACCGCCCGGTGCTGCTGTTCGCCATCACTGCTGACGAACCGATCGCCGATGCGGCGCTGATCCGTTTTCCGCGGTTTACCGAATTCCCGAGAAATCTGCGTGGCTTCAGTTACGCGAACACTGCGTTCGCTCCTCCGAGCTTCGCACTCGAGGAGAACGCAACGCCCTGGCTGCTCTACGACGACCAGACGCATGCCGCCGTGCTGTCGCCCGCCGCGAACTACATGATCGCGAGCATGCGCGGTGACGGGAGGGCCGAGATCGCAAGCGGCCTCAACAAGGGCGTCGCCGGTCTGCCCGCCGGCTTCACGCACACAACGCTCATGGCCCTGGGCATCGGGGTGAATGCAACGTGGGACGCTTGGGGCACTGCGCTCACCGAGCTTCAGGGCACTCATCGGCCGGCGAACGATGCGGACATCGGCCTGCGCTATCTGGGCTACTGGACCGATCATGGCGCTGAGTACTACTACGACTACGATCGCAAGCTCGGTTACGCCGGCACGCTCCAGGCGCTGGTGCAGCGTTACCGCGCCGAGGGAATTCCCATTCGCTACCTGCAGCTCGACAGCTGGTGGTACTACAAGACCTTCACGGATCCGAGCGGCAAGACAGGCAAACCCGAGAACGACCGTCTGCCGCTCGAGGAATGGAATCGCTACGGCGGGCTCGTCAAGTACCAGGCGCATCCCGGCCTCTTCCCCGAGGGTCTCGCGGCATTTCAGCAGACAGTCGGGCTGCCGCTCATCGCGCACAACCGTTGGATCGATCCCGCCAGCCCGTATCATCAACGTTACCGCATCTCGGGGCTCGCGGCGCTCGACCCGGATTGGTGGCAGGAGATCATCGCTTACCTGTCGGCCGCAAACGTCGTGACCTATGAGCAGGACTGGCTCAATGTCATCTACGAGTACTCGCCTGAGCTCGCCGCGAGCCTGCAGGCCGGTGATGCCTTCACCGACGGCATGGCGAGTGCCGCGCAGGACAAGGGCCTGTCCATGCAGTATTCCATGGCGTTGCCGCGGCACTTTCTTCAGGGTGCCCGCTACGGCAATCTCACGACCATTCGCGTGAGCGGCGACCGCCTCGAACGATCGAAATGGGACACGTTCCTGTACACCTCGCGTTTGGCGAGCGCGCTGGGGATCTGGCCGTGGAGCGACGTGTTCATGAGCACGGAGGCGGACAACCTGTTGATCGCGACCCTGTCGGCGGGGATGGTCGGCGTCGGCGATCGGAGCGGGTCGGAGAACAAGGAGAATTTGCTGCACGCTGTGCGTTTGGACGGCGTGATAATCAAGCCGGACACGCCGCTGCTGCCGATCGACGCCATGTATACGGTACGCTCCAAGCGGCCGATGATTGCATCCGCCCACACCGATCACGGCGCGTTGCGAACGAGCTATGTCTTCAGTTACGGCCGCGGGTTCGAAGTGGAGAGCGTCGCGTTCACGCCCGCTCAGGTGGGAGTGCCCCGCGACGTCTACGTGTACGACGCCCGGAACCGGACCGCGCGGCGATTGGGAGCCTCAGACGCGTACACCTTCGCTGTCGCTCCGAATGGCACGGCGTATTTTGTGGTGGCTCCGGTAGCGCGCGCGGGGATCGCCCTCTTCGGTGACGAAGGCAAGTGCGTCCCGGACGGCCGCAAGCGCATCGCCTCCCTCGGCGACGAGCCGGACCGGCTCAGCGCCACCGTGATGTTCGCTCCGCAGGAGAAATCCGTGCAGCTGTTTGGCTACGCGACGCGACGACCTACGGTCACAGCGGCGACGGGGTCTGTGGGTGAAGTCTCGTTTGACAAGCGAACCGGGCGCTTTGCAGTCTCGGTGTCCCCGAGCCCTGACCAAGTGCACGAGGGCCCGGGCAATGACCTTGTGCGTCAGGCGATCATTTCCCTGCAGAGCAGGTGAAGTCCCACGCCACCCCGCCTGCACGGCAACCGTACTTATGGTTGCTGACGCCTGGCGCGATCGGACCGTGAAGTTGGCTCAAGGCTGCTTGTAGATCACGCCGTCCTTCATCACGAAGGAAACGTCCGCTAGCGCTTCAATGTGCTGCGTCGGGTCGCCCGCAACCGCGACCAGGTCAGCAAGCATGCCGGTCCGGATGCGTCCAAGCTGCGCCTCCTGGCGGAGGATTTTCGCATTGGTGGCAGTCGCCGCCACCAGCGCCTGCACGGGCGTCATGCCGTCCCGAACCATCCATGCCAGTTCGCGGTAGTTTGTGCCGTGCGTGAACACCCCAACATCGCTCCCGCAGCCGATCATCACGCCGGCCTGCATCGCGAGCCTGAAGGATCGTGCGGCATGCTGCATTTCCTCGGTAGCCGGGGTCTGGCCGGCCCGGTAGTGCTGGAAGTACTGCGCATAGGCTTCCTGGGCCGTCAGCGTGGGCAAATAGGCTACGCGGCGCGCGGCCATCAGCTTGAACACTTCTTCGCTGCCATCGTAGGCGTGCTCGATCGAGTCCACGCCGGCCAGCACAGCGCGGCGTATCCCTTCGGCGGAGGTGGCGTGAGCAGCCACGGGCCGGCCGGAAGTGTGCGCTGCATCCACCAGCGCGTTCAGCTCATCCTGAGTAAAGGTGGGTCGGACACTGCCCTCGAGCCCCCAACGGTAGTCGGCGTAGACTTTGATCCAGTCCGCACCCCGACCGGCCTGCTCACGAACAGCTTTGACGATCTCAGGGATGCCGCTCACCTCCTGCGCACCTTGTGGTGTACAGCAAGCGTCTGGCCGGAGGCTGCGGGGCGCAGGCCCGTAAGCGCCAGTCGCCACGATTGCGCGTG
>Ga0137362_10002890_pt1 | contig 11339 bp, 7 predicted proteins | sample MadtaG_2_FD_104801 | JGI IMG/M metagenome (GOLD analysis project Ga0137362, IMG submission 104801) | Vadose zone soil microbial communities from Angelo Coast Range Reserve, California, USA - Mad1_100_16 metaG | ecosystem: Environmental > Terrestrial > Soil > Vadose zone | place: USA: California... | reverse complement strand
CGTGAGCAACTGGCCGAGCGTATGGTCGCCAAGGCGCTGGAGTATATCGGCTGGTGTGAAGAATTGGACTTCCATGAGATCAAAGTTTCGTTGAAATCTTCCACGCCTCTGACCGCCGTTGAAGCCTACCGCCGCTTTTCGCAGCGCTCGGACTATCCTCTCCACCTTGGTATTACCGAGGCGGGAACCCTTGTGACGGGCGCGGTCAAATCCTCGGTAGGTTTGGGCTTGCTGCTGGCTGATGGTATTGGTGATACCATGCGTGTAAGCCTGAGCGCTGAGCCTGAAGAAGAGATCCCCGTCGCCTATGAAATACTGCGCTCGCTCGAACTGCGCAACCGGGGTGTCACCTTCGTCTCCTGTCCCTCCTGCGGGCGCGTCGAGATTGACGTGATCGGTGTAGCAAACGAAGTTGAGAAGCGGCTTGCCAAAGTGCAGACTCCCATTCATGTTGCTGTCATGGGCTGTGTCGTCAACGGTCCTGGGGAATCACGCGACGCCGACGTGGGACTTGCCGGCGGCAAGGGGCGTGGCGTAATCTTCCGCAAAGGTGAAGTGGTCAAAACCGTACCCGAAGATCAATTCCTCGACGCGGTGCTCAAAGAAGTGGCGAGCCTGCTGCCCGAGCGCGAAGCGAAGCTGGTCTATCCAGAAGGCGGTATCAAGGAAACCGCCGGTGTCCACCGCACCCGGGACGAGGGTATCGGGCTGTCGGTGTTGAAATCCTGAAACGTTATTGGGAGATACCACCGAGTTGTCACAGCACGCCTGGAGCCGTGCGAGTGCCTTTACACACCCCACGACATCAACGCGCTCGCCTATCAACGACAAGCTACCCGGTAGGCATCAAGGCTGAAATACTTCTTCATGGAGTTGAAGTTCATGGCGTTCGCCTTGGGACAGAACTGGGACGTACTCAGGTTGTACTCGACTTCCATGACGGCTTTGTTGGCCTTGATGAATGGTACGAGTTTGTTGCACTCCTGGTATTGGAAGCACTGTTCATCCAATACCCAGTCGAAGTACGGCAGGAGAGTCGTTACCTGGTCGAGGTCATTCTTTAAGGCAACCGGGAGACCGCGTGTGTGTGCCGCATTGGCCAGGAAGACATTATAGCTGAGTTGCTCGCTGGCGGTGAGAGGGAAGCCGGTATTGTTGGCATAGCCATCGACGTTGTCGAACTCAACTCCGTTAAATCCTTTCGACTTGCAAAGGTCCATACGTGCTTTCATAATCGGGTCAAGAATTGATGGCTGGCGGATATCCAGCCATCGTTCGTTAGAAAATCCACTCACCGAGTTGCCTTTCACCGATTTAGGAAACTTGTTGGCATCAGGTCGCCAACTCTCCCAGGTACCTGCGTCAATGTAGCAGATGACAATATGCCCCGCCTTGTGCAGGGATGCGACCACGCTTGCAGAAGTGTTGAACATATCGACGTCATACATCACCACATTTAGTGACTGATTTATAGTGCCCTGGAGTTGCCATTGCCAGCTCACCTTGAGAGCCGGGTGCCAACATCCTGGACAGCTCACGGGAGGAGGCAAAGATGGTGTTACTACGGAGGCAGCAGACGTAGCATGGGCTGTGAAACCGCAGGAAGCACTCAGGACTGCAACCAATATGAGTGCAATGAACCAGCCCATTACCCTGATCCTTGCTGTACAGACACGTTTCATAGAAGTTGATTCTCTAAATTGGGTGAGAATAGGGGTAGTATGAAACATCCCAAGTCTCCTTTGCTGTAGGTTTCACTTTACATAAAGATCAATAGTGGAATACCAGGGTTAAACGATAAATGCTACATGACCAAGGAGAAATCAAAAACAACCCGGAAAAGAATAGATCGAAAGATAGATTACATCAAAAACACAACAATTGCAACATACAATTGGAGTTGCTTTCCTGCACTACTTTAGCCTCTTGTAAAATGCAGCAAAAGGTGATTGGTATGATGCACGTGATGTCAGTTGGATCAGAGAACGAAAATCAGTGAGCCGAACAACGGATGATTTCTCCTCTTCTTCCATTCTTTGATATATTATGTTTTTTAAAATTTATTCATTTTTAGAGTTCACTGTCTCATCAACAGTTAATATTATTGTAGAGCTTCTTATGGTTGAAAAATATTAACATAAAACACAAAATAACTACCAAATCATAACCACGTCAACATGATTTCCATCTTAATCTCCTTGTATAATAAGACCAAGATAATCAATGGGAAGTTTTTGGAGCACCCAGCTCCTAAAGGCTTCTTCGACAGTTGTATATCTACATTTTTGAAGACACATTATTAGTACAACAAAGAATTCATAATTAGCATTACCCCCGTTTTGATACAAAGGGGCATATACAAATTAACATTATCCCCCCATTTTGTATATAAAGGGGGGACATATACGAGTGCTATGAATTCGTTGATTTCGTGAGATGTTGGTGATGGAAATAGGGGAAAAAACGTCAAATGGAAATGCCTCTTCAGCAAAGTTTTAGAGACCCGCTTCCCAAAGAGCCGAATACCAGTGTATCCAGAGCACATGAACAGAAAGAGAACCTCTGGCCTTTTTCGCAATACCTGCGTGAGATATTTGAAGTAACTCTTGGCCTCGGCATCACAGTGATAGCGAGTTGGTTCATCCCAGGCAACTGGGCACCATCTGTGCTCATTTTTTGCGCATTTTTTCTTGTTGTTTTCGCTATTGCTGTTCGCTATCGGCGAGCCACCGCGTATAGTGGCAGTGTACTTGCAGCGGTAAGCTATAGCCTATTGCTCTGGCAACGTCCAGAAGTATACGCCCCGTTTGGCATTCGTTACATGTTCATTGGAGCGTTTTTACTGCTTACCAGTGGTGTGTTTATGAATGATCTTTTGCGTGCCCAACGCCGGCGGTTCATTATTGCCGAACAACAGCAGGCACGAAAAGATGCGATCTTGCAGGCAACTGCCCACAAATATCAAACGGCTGTGACGATCAACGCGGAACTGGAACGGCAGATAGCCGGGCAAACCACTACCGTTACTACGATCATTGACAAGATGGCGCAACTCTGGAAACTCAAAGGCGATAAGCGCTATACCGCCATTCTGGACACAGTAATGCATGTTCTTGAAGCGCAATCCTGCGTTTTGTATTTGCAACGGAGGGGCGAGATGCACTTCTATGCGTGCCAACCAGCAGGAGCATATACCTATGTTCCGGCCTTGAACCTGGATGACCCATTGATCAGCAGCGTTATGCGCCAGCGCCAGGTTTGTACCATTCGTGATGTGCTGGCTCAAGGGCAGACCGTATCGCAGAAGGTAGCGGTGATGGCGGGTCCGCTGCTCGATGATCATAAGCAGGTCGTGGGGATAGTGATTATCGACAATATCCCGATGTTGAAGTTTACGCCCGCTGCAGTTCGTCTCTTCAGCTCAATTCTGCATATGGCATCCCTCGTGCTGCAAATAGCTTTACCCAAGGGAGAAACTGATCAAAATGCGTACCGCTCTTCGATCTCTCTCTATCCGGAGGAGCACGGCATTTCTGCTGGACCACATACTCCTATTCCTGACGTCGATATCAGCGAGGAAGAGTATCGCTCTTTGGTCTCCTTCTATCCAACGGAACACATTATTCCTGTTGTAAAGATAAGCTAACGTAGGATGCGAACAATGCAAGATAGACAGGAACAGAATCGACTTCAGAGCTGGACTGGCAATGTTCTCTTCACCCTTGGCCTTCTAGGGGAGAGTGCCATTGGTGTGTTTCTCTTGGTCGGGGCAGGCATGCAGATACTCCTACTGCACATTCCTGCTGTTCTTCTTTGGGCGTTAGGCGTCAACCTCGTTGGCAAGCAACATGTGCATGAAGAGCAGGTCATTCGCATAGGTCGCATGCGTATGCATAAATGGAGTATAGCGGCCCTGCTCTTAAGCTGGTGTACATTTCCGGGCTTTGGACCGCTCGCGTACAGCATTGCCCTATTTATCACCAAATTCTTGCATCAGGGGGCGACCATAGAGACGCCAGGGGTGACAACTTCGGCACACGAGATACCTCCACCACTCGATTTGGAAGTGCAGCCACTGATCGACGTCCTACATACATCGGATCTCGAGATGAAGCGTGCAGCAGTTGCGGCGCTCGGTCGTCAAGTCAATCCAGGAGCAATGCAATTACTGCGACAACTGTTATCAGATGCTCAGCCTGAGCTTCGTAGTGATGCCTCAATCGCATTAACTCGTCTTGAGGAAGAGCTTGCTGGCGCCCTCAATGCTGCCCTTGAACTATGGAAAGTTAACCCGGCAGATAAGGAACGAGCACTCAACCTCGCTGATCAGTACTACGAATATGCTTGTAGTCACGTGCTCGATGAGATGAGTCAACACTGTTATTTCGCCAAAGCACGTGATGTATTACAGCAATGCATTACACAGGGTAGCATGAATGCTGATCTATGGTTAAAACTTGCACGTATTCGCCAGCATCTTGGTGAGACGACGCAAGCACTGCAAGATGTTCGTACGGCTCTCCAGCTCCAACCCCATTCTGCCGAAGCATACCTGCTGGCGATGGAGCTTGCCTTTTGCTTGCACGCCTGGGAGATCCTCATCTCCCTTGCTCGTGAGGGATTGAGGACATTACCCTCTACTTCAGAGACGCGAAAGACTCTACAGTGGTGGGTAACACTTCATCCAGAAGTACGCGGAGGGAGATGGCATGGCTGATATCTGCCTGATAGTTGAAGGCGCTTATCCCTATGTCACGGGTGGAGTGTCGAGTTGGATCCAGTCCCTGGTGACAAATTTACGCAATGTAACCTTTGCCATCATGTATATCGGCTCCATTCCCGATCCTCAACGCAAGGTAGTATACAAAATGCCGGGCAATGTCATTGAGTTTCGTGAAGTGTTCATCAGTGACATCAACCGGGTGCGTAAGCCCAAGAGAACAACATATGCAGCTTCTGCCTGGCATGAATTCTATGCATTGCATGAAGCCATTGCTATGGGTAAGCCTTACGATGCTCATCGTTTGCTCCCCATCCTACACCAGTCAGGCTTTGCCGGGCTGACAGCATCAGATCTTTTTCATGCCCGTGAAAGCTGGGAGCTCCTGGTCAAGCTCTATGAACTGTATGCTTCTGACCAATCATTTGTGGATTTCCTCTGGACGTTTCGTTTCACCTACTTGACAATGTTCTCCATATTCGAGGCGACCCTGCCCCAGGCGCATGTCTATCACGCGGTGAGCACCGGCTTCGGTGGTCTCCTGGGTGCTCTGGGAAAGATACGAACTGGCCGGCCTCTTCTCGTAACTGAGCACGGCCTCTACACGCGGGAACGCGAGAACGAGATCATCCAGTCTGCCTGGATGGGTCAACCGGCATCAAGTCATCGCATTGATAAGCGACGCATGGGCTTCTTCCAGCAATGGTGGTTCAACATGTTTCTCTTCATGGAGAAGCTCTGCTACGATTCAGCAGATGCCATCATTGCGATCACTGGCGTCAACCAGACGTATCAATTGAAACGCGGAGCCGATCCACAAAAAATGCAGCTTATTCCCAACGGCATCAACATCCAGCAACTGGCACATCTTCGTCAGCAAGAAACCCAGGCCGGGGCCCAGAAAGGGGATCTTGCTGAACTCAGTGCTATCGAAGCCGTCGCTACGAGGGAATTGCAGTCCATTTCTCACGAGCTCAGTATCCAGCAACTGGCGCATCGTCGCCGGCGAGAAGACCAGGTTTGGGATCGCTCTACGCTTGTGTCGGTTGACCGCGTTGTGCCCAAGAAATTGCAGGTCAGACTGAAAAGGTTGGATATCCAGCAAACGATACATCTTCCGCTACAAGAAGCCCATGCCCTGGGCTCGGATCATTTCCTGGTCGGTTTCGTTGGTCGCGTCGTTCCAATTAAAGACGTCAAAACATTCATTCGCGCCCTCAAGATCGCCAGTCAGACTATTCCCAATCTTCAAGCCTATCTCGTCGGTCCTACCGACGAGGATCCTGAATACTTCCAGGAATGCCAGCAACTCGTCGAAATGCTGGATTTGGCATCTGTTCTCCGTTTTACAGGTTCAGCAGACGTGAAGAAATATTACAGCCAAATCGATGTCTTAGTGTTAACCAGCTTGAGCGAAGGACAACCACTTGTTATCTTGGAGGGAAATTGCGCTGGAGTCCCAGTTGTAGCCACGGATGTCGGTGCCTGTCGTGAATTGCTGATGGGTGTATCACCTGAAGACCAGGCCCTGGGGGCAAGCGGTCTCATAACCCCTGTTACCAGTCCTCAAAAGACCGCCGCAGCAATCATCCAGCTTTGGCGTGACGAAGATTTGCGTTTGCGAATGGGGCGTGCAGGTCAGGAACGCACCCAACGCTACTACCGCCAGGAGCAACTCTATCGTTCCTACACCAAACTATATCAACGCTACCTATCGCAAAAGGAGCAGAGGTAAAACTATGGCAGGGATAGGATTTCGTTTGCAAAACCTGGTAGCGAAAGGGTCATACCTTGAAGCTGCCACTGCATATGTTTCTTCTGCGGTCATTACCACCGGTCCCTGGCTATCAGGAGTGGTAGCACTCGTGGTACTAAACATTTCCACCTCAAGGTATCTTCATGAAGCCGACCGTTCATTACTCTTCGCCACCATTGTTTCAACATTTGTCGCCAGCCTGCTCATAGTTGGTGGCCTGCAACTACCTGTCACGCGCTACTTAGCTGATCGCCTCTACCTCAAGGATACTGCCAGCGTTGCACCAACGTGTACCGGCGTCTTGTGCCTGGTCATCCCTCTTTCTATCGTCGCATCACCATTTCTCGTGTTCGCCCCGTTTGATATGCGCTATCGCTTCCTGGTATTCACACTCTTTCTAACGTTGAGCACGAACTGGATGGTCATACTATTTCTTTCAGCTGCACGCGAATACATACGCATCGTGCTGATTTTGACGGGCTGTTATGCTCTGGGTATCAGTGCATCCATCTTGTTGGGGCAATTGTACGGACTTCTAGGGAGCCTGGCTGGATTTACCTTTGGGCAAATGACCTGTCTCTCGTTACTGATTGTGAGCGTCTACCTGGAGTTTCCTTCCGTACACACTATCAATCTTGCCTATCTACGCTATATCTTCAAGTACTGGGATTTATTTATCATTGGCACACTATACACTGTCGGTATCTGGGCAGACAACATAATTCTCTGGATCTCTTCCCGGGATCAAGTGATTTCCGGTTTCTATCACCTCTTTCCCCCTTATGATACCGCTAAATTTGTTGTGTCTCTGTCAACAGTTCCTGCAATAGTAATCTTTATGATTCACTTGGAGACCAACTTTGATCGCTATTACCAGAACTATTATCGGCTGATTGATGCCAAGGGTACCCTGCGCGATTTGGTTCGCGCCAGGGAAGGCATGCGAGAGGCAGTCCGAACGGGATTAGGGACGATCATCAAAGTTCAGAGCTTCGTAGCACTATTTCTTTGCTTGATAGCTCAAGACATAGCATCGTTTGTTGGGTTAACACCCAAATGGGTGCCGCTCCTGCGTATAGAAATATTCGCATGTACAGCACAATTCTTTGTGCTCGTTATGATGGTACTCCTATTGTATATCGATCAGCGACGAGCAACGTTGTTCTTCATTGCAGTATTCGCGATCTGCAATATCGCCTTGACGCTGGTGTCGGTACACCTGGGTGATGTACGTTTCTACGGCATCGGATATCTGGGAGCGTCCATTATAGGAGCTATTCTTGGATGGTTCTTGCTCAACGACCGGCTCAAACGCCTGGAATATCTCACCTTTATGGCTCAACCTTTAGGGGGAAGCTAAATACATTTTAAGCATTATTTTTCAATGAAAGGGTTAACGCAATGAAATTGTACCATCGCAAGGCGATACTGAGTTTCAGCTTCCTGGCTGTTACGAGTATCAGTCTCATCGTGTTACTAGCATCGTCAGTATTGACATCAGCTTCCCCTCCACGAGGAATAGTAAGACCACAGGATAGGACACATCTGACAAAAGGATCTGTTGCGTGGCCGGTGAAAAAGTCGCAACCGCTTCATCAGCCAATCAACGCACCCAAATCACCCAAAGGACGTGGGCTTCACCAACCCACCAATCCGAGCAAAAGCGGGGGGTATGCGGTAACTGCGAGCGCTGTGCCCAGTGTCTGTACGTCCACGACCATCGATTTGAAGGTGCTGGTCCTGGCCGCAGATGGTAACGAGGCTGATCTGCCAGCTATCAAACAGGCCCTGGATTACCTGGGGATCCCCTACACCGTCTATATTGCTGCTCAAACGCCCAATGGGTTGACACCTGACTTCTTGAGCAATGGCTGCCATGGCTATTATGAAGGCGTCATTCTCACCAATGGACTCCTGGCCTACTACAACGGCAGTGACTATGTCAGCGCGCTCTCACAGGACGAGTGGAACACTTTGTGGAGCTACGAGGCGACCATGAGCGTACGCGAGCTCAGCTGGTATACCTTCCCTACTGCTGATTTTGGCTTTCAAGCGCCAAGCAATGCGTTCGATACCTCGACGGCGCCGGTTGCGATGAATCTGACATCTCAAGGGGTGCCAGACTTCCCGTATCTGAATAGTACTACCACTATTAATATCCAGTATGCCTGGACGTACCTGGCGCAGCCGCTGACCGACGGGACGACGACGCCGCTGTTGAGTGATGCAAGCGGCAACGCGCTGGTGGCCGTCCACACCACGCCAGATGGGCGGCAGGCACTCTCCCTGACGTTCGACAGCAACCCCTACCTCATCCACGACATCGTGCTATCCTATGGCCTGGTCAACTGGCTGACCCAGGGATTGTTCCTGGGCTCGCGTCACGTCTACATGTCGGCACAAGTCGACGATCTCTTCATTGACGACAGTGAATGGGTGCCTGCTACCCCCTGTGGCACCAACGTCGATAACACCGGCTACACCTACCGGATCACGGGCAGCGACCTGAAAGCGGTGGTCGCCTGGCAGAAAGCCAAGAGAGCGGCGAGTGTATCGGCCAATACCACCCTTTCGCTGGCCTTTAATGGCTCTGGGACGGTTGCCGGTGCCTATACGCCCGATACGTTAACGCCAGCTTTGACCGGCAACCAGGCCCAATTCAACTGGATCAGCCACACCTACGACCATACCAACCTGGACAATGTGACCTACACGACCGCCAACTCGGAGATCACGCGCAATAATCAAGCGGCGAAGAAGCTGGGTTTGTCGCACTACAGCACGCTCAATATGGTCACGCCCGATGTTTCCGGCTTGGCCAATCTGGCTTTCCTGCAGGCGGCCTACAACGATGGCATCCGCTACCTGGTGACGGACACCTCGGTGGCCGGAGGTACCAATCCCTCGCCCAATGCGGGAATCTACAACACATACCAACCTGCGATTCTGATGCTTCCACGCCATCCAACCAACCTGTTCTACAATGTCACGACGCCCGCCGAATGGGTGGCAGAATACAACTGCATCTACCAGAGCTCTCTGACCTACCAGCAGATCCTGGATGTTGAAAGCCAGTTTCTCGTCACCTACCTGTTGAAAGGTGAACTGGACCCCTGGATGTTCCACCAGGCGAATCTGCGGGCTTATGATGGTACCCATACGTTGCTGGGTGACCTGCTCGATATGACCCTGCAAAAGTACGCGCAGTACTACAATCTGCCCATCCTGAACCAGGCGATGAATGTACTCGGCCAGACAGTTGCCAATTGGATGCAATATACAGGTGCGGGCGTGACGGCGAGCATCGTTCCCGGGGTGTCGATTACGATTACAGCGCAGAAGGCGGCAAGTGTCCCAGTCACCGGATTGAACACAACCGGTTCGGAAGTGTACGGGGGCCAGCATATCTCGTATGTCAACCTGACCGCTGGTCAATCAGTTACGCTGCCATTGACCTAAATGGAGAAACCATTCTGTATGCCCAGCCTTGTAACGCGGACAGTCATGTTGCTACTCATTGCCACGGTTGTGGTGATGGGTAGCAACGCTTGTGCTTACAGTTCTTCCAAGGTAGCTACGGGGGAATCGATGCAACCACACAATTTGGGCACATCAAAGTCCAGGAACTCGCGGCGACCATGGAATGCCGTGCACAACTGGACCTACTGGTTAGACAATCCCGACCTCAAGCAGATAAGCGCAACCAATTTTGAATTAGTAGTCATCGATTACTCGGCTAATGGCTCCTCCAAAGAGGCTTTTACTTCTGGGCAGATTGACACGTTGCGTCGCACATCGTGCCAGCGACGTGTTGTCTCTTATCTCAGTATTGGGCAAGCGGAGTCCTATCGGTGGTATTGGCAGCAGGGATGGAAGGAAGGTAATCCGACATGGCTGGGCATGCCTGATCCCGATTGGGAACAAAACTACTGGGTGCATTACTGGGACCCCGCCTGGCAACGCATTATCTATCGCTATCTCGATGCCATTATTGCGGCGGGTTTTGATGGCGTCTATCTCGACCGCATCGATGCGTATCAAGAGAGCTATGCTGCTGGTCATGAAGAGGACATGGTGCAGTTCGTTGCCGCTATCGCCCATTATGCGCGTTCGCATTCACCTCTAGGTGAAGATTTCGGCATCATCGTGCAGAATGCAGAAGAACTGGCAGTGCATCATGCAGACTACCTGCGTCTCGTCACCGGAATTGGCCGCGAAGAGGTGTATGTCCAGGCGACGAATATGCCAACCTCGCCACAGGAACGCGCCAACGCCGAGAGGTATCTTGACCTTTTCCGTCAAAACAGCCGCGGCAAGCTCGTCTTGACGGTCGATTATGCCAATCGTGCGGATTTGGTGCGCACTGCATATGAACGGGCGCAGGCCAAAGGGTACATACCCTATGTGACAGGTGTCGATCTCGACCGCCTTCAGATAAACCCTGGCTATGAACCAATGTGTCATCCAGTACCGTGAAGTGTCAGAACTGAAAACACAAGCTGGCATAAAGACGGCTCCTCTGGTTGGGGTGCCCACCAAAGCACATCAAATAAACTGTGACAGAGCAGCAGTTTGTTTTTCGGAGGAAGAGGATATGTATGCGGAACAAAAGCGGAAATGCGCTTGGAATCATCCCGCTCAAAGGGAGCCAACCGCGCTTTTACACAGTGAGTAGCAGGATGCGGAGAGTGAACCGGGACCGCACGGCAAACAAAAGGCCATTCAGCCCTCGCATTATTTGCGGGGGTTTTCTGGGACATCGTGGTAATCAGGATACAAATGAGAAAAGCGGCTTCGCAAGAAGCCACTTTTTTAGTGGGCGATACAGAACTCGAATCTGTGACCTCCACGATGTCAACGTGG
>Ga0137362_10002887_pt1 | contig 11345 bp, 10 predicted proteins | sample MadtaG_2_FD_104801 | JGI IMG/M metagenome (GOLD analysis project Ga0137362, IMG submission 104801) | Vadose zone soil microbial communities from Angelo Coast Range Reserve, California, USA - Mad1_100_16 metaG | ecosystem: Environmental > Terrestrial > Soil > Vadose zone | place: USA: California... | reverse complement strand
GCGCGGGCGGTGTATCTCATTCGGTGGGAATGGATACTGAACGCTACGATCTTCCATGAAAAACCCAAGAACCTCGAAAAGATCGGGTTCCGTCCTGTTTGACCGACCAGCACGATGCTCTCATCAGCACAACGAACGATGTGAGCGAGTTCAGCGGGCTATAGCGCGCTACCGGGTGACGCCTCGAATCCCGCCGGGGTCACCACTTCGGTTCGGGAGTCCAACAACGTCTAACACCCCTCACGAGGCTCGGTGAGCCAGACCGAACTGGCAACCGTGCGTTGATCGAACTGCTCGGCCGCGTGCCCTGACAGACGCGTGGCCAGCGGCAGCGCCAACCCGGGGTACAGGAATCCCCTCTGGAAACCCGTCCAATAACTTCGCGTCTCTTGCGTGCCGGCCACGGAAGACCATCCTTCAGACACAACACGGCACCCTGGAAGCGCCGGGCCTTGACGGGATTGAATCGATCTGGGGCTTTCGGCCGATCCACCGAGGCGGCGACGTGGCGGGATTCATCGCGGTCGGCACGCCTCGAGCAGGGATCGTGGCCCGTGCAAACCGTCTTCTCTGGCGGGACCTGGCGATTCTCGCGTTGGTCGCGGCGAGTGCGCTCGTCGCCGCCCGGCTGGTGGCCCGCGCGCTCATCATCCGGCCCGTCAACGCGCTCCTGGAGACGACCAAAGAGATCGCCGCGGGCAGTTTCGCGTCGCGCGCCGACACCCGGTCGCGCGGCGAGCTGGGACGCCTGGCCGGCGCCTTCAATCGGATGGCCAATACGATTCAGAAGCGTCAGGCCGAGCTCGACGCCTCCCTAGAGACGCTGAGACAGACCAACGAGAAACTGCGCAGCCTCGTCCAAGCGTCGCCCCTGGCGATCGTGCTCTACGATGCGGCCGGCCGCATTCAGCTCTGGAACCCTGCGGCGGAATCCATGTTCGGATGGCGCGAACACGAGCTCTTGGGGCAGCCCCCGGACCGGCAGGGTGAAATCGATGGGCATCGGGTGCGTTCCCTGGGCGGCGAGATGCTTGACGGCGTCGAGACCGTGGGGCAGGCGCGCGATGGTCGGCATCTGGACGTTCGCGTCTTCTCGGCGGTCCTGCACGACGCGAGCGGGCGAGTCAACGGCGTGCTCGTTGTGTATGAAGACATCACGGCAAGAAAGCGGGCAGAGCAGGAGGCGGCTCGACAGCGCGAAGCCCTCTTCCGCAGTGAGAAACTGGCCGACCTCGGCCGGCTGGCCGCGGGGGTCGCCCATGAGCTGCGCAACCCCTTGACCGTCGTCGACGGACGGGCCCAGATGCTCAAGCGGCTCGCCGTCAACGGCCCGGTAGGCCCGGACACCCTGGGCTGTCATCTCGACAGCCTTGAGGAGGCCGTGAATCGTATGCGGCGCATCGTGCATGGCCTGTCAACGTACGGAAAGCCGGAGCGGATCGACCGGGCCCCGGTCGACCTCGGCGATCTCTTGACCGCCGTGACCGAGCTCATCGGGTACACCGCTCGAAACGGAAACGTGAAGGTCGTGCGTCAGATCGCCAACCAGCTCCCCAAGATCGTCGGCGACCGGAGCCAGCTGATGCAGGTCCTGGTCAACCTGACGACCAACGCGATCGAGGCGATGACGCCGGCGGGAGGGCTGCTCACGTTGTCGGCCTACGTCAACGAGGAGACCGAGGCCCACACGGTGGTGGTTGAAATCGCCGATTCAGGGCCAGGCATTGCCCCTGAACAGCTCGAGCGCATCTGGGAAGCGTTCTATACGACCAAGACTGAGGGGACGGGGCTCGGGCTTTCCATCGTGCGAGCGCTGGTCGCCGAGCAGCCGGGCGCGCAGATCGGCCTCCGAAGCACGGTGGGTGTGGGGACGGTGTTCAGCCTGACGTTCCCGAGCGCCGCGTTGCCGCTGCAAGCGAATCGCGTCGTTCAGTGAACCTCAGCGCCGACGTCGAAGAGTTCGTCGCGCTCCACCGCGGGCACGGACCTCTCACGGCAGACGCGGGCGAACCAACCCGGACGGCTATCGCCTTGAGATCGCCTGCCCCTGTGGAGTGACGTTCGAGCGGTGGGTCACGCAGCAGGACGCGATCGCCACGACCTGTTGAGAGAACACTTACGGGCCGAGCGAGACTGAAGCGAGGTGCCCTTGACGCTCCCCGCCTGACGCCCTACTTTTCCGGCAATGGAACTCCTCGGACTCATCCTCGGCTGGCTGCTGCTCTCCATCGCCGCTGGCTACTATGCCGAGCGACTTCATCGCAGCAACTTCGGTTGGTTCTTCGTCAGCGTGATGACCTCGCCACTAATCGCCTTCGCGCTCCTTTTCGCTTGAGGGGAAGGCCGGCAGGATGAAGACGATGGGGAAGACGACGCCGTCGAACGCAGGCCGTGCCCATACTGCGCCGAGCTCAATCAAGCCAGAGGCGATCAGGTGTCCGTTCGGCCGGAGCGACCTACCCCCCGACCGCGCCGCTGAGCGCCTCGCACCGCGCCGCCCAAGATGAGCGATCCGGCTTGGCAACACCCCTGGCTCCGCATCGAGCGTGTCATCCCGGCCGTCCCGGACAATGATGAAATCAGTCCCGGCATAAGCTGGCGCCTCACCGGGACGGCCCGAGGCGCTGGTGAACGCAGTGATCCAGGCGGCGTCTGGGCCGCGGGTGGCGTTCAATACCTCGCCGACAGATACGGCGGCGGCGATTGGCGCGTTTGACGAAGCCGCGGGCGGTCCGACGTTACCGTTCCGGGCAGGCCGCCCCGGAATCCGCCCATGCGTGCATCAGGGCGCCGAACGACGCCTGAGTCCCGGGTGCGGGTTCGCGGCCGGCTCCCGGCTTCCAGGCCCAGCCGACCAGCGAATCGCGCGCCGCGTGTTCCATGATCTGGTTCAGCGTCCTACCGCCGTTGCGCGAGGTGTCCTTCAGCTGCATGCAGATGTCGACCAGCGACTTGTGCTGCCACGCCATGGATCGCGGCGCCAGGTGCCATTCGGGATGACCCGGAATTCCAGCGGGATCGAAATTCGCTTTCTGGTGACAGGTCGCGCACCGCATCGCGGTGACGCCGTGGCCGTCGTCGCCACGCTGAACCGGTGGTTGATGCGGATAGGCGTCGCCCTGCGACGGACGGTCTCCGTCCGGATGGCAGTTCAGGCAGCGCGGATGTCGGAGCACCTTACCCGCTTCGATGAAAAGAGCCGCGGAGCGCGCGGTGGGATCGGCGATGCCGGCGAACGTATCGGGAGATCGAAGCGTGCGCTGTTCGTCCGCGCGCGACGTGGGGGCAACGATGATGACGGCGAGAACGGCGACGAGCGCTATACGTTGGGTCATATGGTCCGCGTGCCGGCGGGTGACAGCCGTGCGAACGGCAGCCGTCGCACTCGCTGACCGCTAAGGTGGAAGAACGCGTTCGCGACGGCGGGCGCGATCGGCGGCACGCCCGGCTCGCCAACGCCCGTCGGGGCCTCCCCCGACTGCACGATGTGGACCTCAACCGCCGGCATGTCGACGATTCGAAGCGGACGGTAGTCGTTGAAGTTCCGCTGCTGGACACGTCCCTGGACGAGTGTGATCTCGCTCCACAGCGCCGCAGCGAGGCCGAAACCGATGCCGCCTTCCATCTGTGCGCGTACGACGTCAGGATTGATCGCGGTGCCGCAATCGACAGCGCACACGACGCGCTCAACGCTCGGTAAGCCGTCCGGGCGGCGCGAGACCTCCGCGACCTGCGCGACGACGCTATTGAATGACTCGTGCACGGCGATGCCGCGTGCACGGCCGGCTGGGAGAGCTTGATCCCAGCCGGCCTTCTCGGCGGCGAGATTCAGCGCTGCGAGATGTCGTGGGTGCTTGGCGAGTAGCGCGCGCCGCAACTCGAGGGGATCGCGGCCCGACACGTGCGCCAGCTCGTCAAGAAAGGTCTCCGTTGAATAGGCGGTGTGCGTGCTGCCAACCGACCGCCACCACAGTATCGGCACGCCGACCTTCGTCGTGTGGAGTTCCACCGTGAGGTTCGGGATGTCGTACGGAAGATTTGCCGCACCCTCGACCGACGTGGGATCGATCCCGTCCTTCACCATCGCCGCTTCGAACGGCGTGCCACCCAGGATCGATTGTCCGACGATGCGCTGCTCCCAGGCCACGATCGCGCCGCTCGCGTCGAGACCCGCGCGCAGGCGGTGGACGTAGAGCGGCCGGTACTTGCCGCCCCGGATGTCGTCCTCGCGCGTCCACATCACCTTGACCGGCTTTCCGTCGCCGATCGCTTTCGCGACGGCGGCCGCTTCACTGGCGATGTCGCCATCCGGTGTCGCGCGCCGCCCGAAGCTGCCTCCCGCGAGCAGCGTATGGATGCGCACCTTGTCGGGCGCGAACCCGGCGACCTGCGCCACGACCTGCTGGTCGATCGTCGGCGCCTGAGAGCCTGCCCACAGCTCGGCGCCACCAGCGCCGATCCGAGCGACCGCGTCGAGAGGCTCCATCGGAGCGTGCGCGAGATACGGGAACTCGTAGACGGCTTCGACGATCTTCGTCGCGCCGCGCAGGGCGCCGGCGGTGTCGCCGACTCGCTTCGCGGGCTTTCCCGGGCGGGCGGCCAGGATGCGATACGCGGTGTAGAGCTCCTCGGTGCCCCGTCGTTCCGCGCGGCTCTCGTCCCACGTCACGCGCAGCGCCTCGCGTCCCTTGCGCGCGGCCCAGAAACCGGTCGCAACGACGGCGACGCCGCTCGGAACTCGCACCACGTTGGTCACGCCCTTCACGCGTCGGGCGGCGGTGGCATCGACCGATTTCACGGTGGCGCCGAAGCGCGGCGGTCGCGCGATAAGGGCGGTCAGCAGACCCGGCGCGGTGAAGTCCGCCGTGAATTGCGCCGAGCCGTCGGTCTTCGGCTTATTGTCCACACGCGCGACGCGCTTGCCGACCAGCTTGAAGTCCTTTGGGTCCTTCAACGTCACCTGCGCGGGCGGCGTGAGCCCTCCGGCTTTCGAGGCCAGCTCGCCGAACGTCGCCCGTCGCCCTGATCCCGAATGGGAAACAACACCGCCGTCGACGGTGATCTCCGAGGCCGGCACGCCCCACTCTCTCGCGGCGGCCTCGACCAGCATCGCGCGCGCCGTCGCGCCGGCACGGCGCATCTCGTCCCACGCTTCCGCCATCGAGGTGCTGCCGCCCGTCATCTGCACGCCACCGGCCAGCCGGTTACCGTACCGCTTGGCATCGACGGGCGCGGGTTCCACACGGATCTGCCCCCAGTCGGCGTCCATCTCTTCGGCGAGGATCGTAGCGAGCCCGGTATAGCTGCCCTGTCCGAGCTCGGTGTGCTTGCTGATGATGGTGATGGTGTTGTCCGGCGTGATGCGGATGAACGCGTTCGGTGCCAGAGCCTCGGCCGCAGTCGCCGGACGACCATCCAGTCGGAATCCGACGACGAGCGCGCCGGCAAGGAGCGCCGTAGTCTGCAAAAAGGAGCGCCGCGTCACCACGGTCACGCCCCGAGCGTCTTGGCCGCTTCGTGGATGGCGGCGCGAATCCGGACGTACGTGGCGCAGCGGCAGACGTTGCCCGCCATGGCGACGTCGATGTCGGCATCGGACGGACGGCGTATCTCCGACAGCAGGGCGATCGCGGACATGATCTGGCCCGACTGGCAGTATCCGCACTGGGCGACGTCGAGCGTGCGCCACGCGTCCTGCACCGCTCGCGCGACGGCGCCCGAGACCCCTTCGATGGTGACGACGTCACGACCTGGAAGCGCGGCCGCCGGTGTCACGCACGATCGTGCGGCGCGGCCGTCGATATGGACGGTGCAGGCGCCGCACTGGGCGACACCGCACCCGTACTTGGTGCCGGTCAGGTGCAGCTCGTCACGTAGCACCCATAGTAGAGGAATGTCGTCGGCGGCGTCGACCGTCCGCTCCGTGCCGTTGATCCGGATCGTCGCCATGGCCTTGAGCCTATCAGGTACCGCAAGACGCCGGGCCCGCCTCGCCGATGCCTCTGCCGCATATCGACCTCTACCGGGCGATGAGGATCGCACTCACCCAAAAGCTGCGCCGCATCCTCGATGAGGGTTCGGGCTACAGCCTCGCACTCCAAGGCATCAGCAACGCTGACGTCGGGGGGCGCCGCCACCCAAAAACGAGTTGAAGCCGCTAGCCCCTTTCGTTTACCCAGACTTGTCACCGTTCGGTCGTTAGCGTTGATGGGTCTTCTGCCGCTCACTATCCTCTCCAGCGTCTACGACTCCTCACGTGACCCAGCCGGCGAGGTAGAGGTGGTTTCCGGAACCTGCAAATAGAACGTCAGCCCGTGATCCGCATTGCGGCGAGCCCAGAGCCGTCCTCCGTGCGCCTGGGCGATGGAACGGCCGATCGACAAGCCCATTCCCAAGCCGTCGCGCTTCGTCGTGAAGAACGGATCGAAGAGTTTCTCGAGGTGATGCTCGCCCGCCCCGACACCGGCATCCTGCACGGCCACGAGGACGCCGCGGCCGCCGTGGACCTGCGCGGCTTCGCACGAGACGACCAGACGGCGTGGGCGCGCCGTTACCTCGGCCATCGCGTCGATGCTGTTCATGATCAGGTTCAAGACGAGCTGCTGCAGCTGGATCCGGTCTGCCACCACCGGGGCAAGACCCTCGGCCAGCGCCTGCTGCACGACGATCTCGTGCTTCGCCAGCTCAGGCTGAACGAAGTGAAGCACCTCGCGGATCATCTTATCGACGTCCACGAGGCTCTTGTCGCCATTCGACTTCTTGACGAGCGCGCGCGCGTGCGCGACGACGTCACCGGCCCGCTCCGCGTCCCGAATCACGAGCTGCATCGCTTGGGTCGCCTCGTCGATCGCCGGCGGAGTGCGATCGAGCCAGTTCAGGCTCGCGGTCGCGTTGGCGACGATCGCGCTGAGCGGCTGATTCACCTGATGCGCCAGCGAGGCGGTCAGCTCGCTGACGGTGGTGAGCCGCGTGAGGTGTGCGAGCGCGTTCCGTGTCTCCTGCAGAGCCGACCAGGCCTGGCGCTGGTCCACGATGGCGGCCTCGAGCTGCATCGTCCGCTCGACCACCCGCTCCTCGAGCTCGCGGTTGAGTCGAGCAATCTCGGCCTTGGCTTGCGCGAGCTGCGGCGTCTCGACGACTTCCCAGCGGCCACGACGCTTCGCGACCGCGAACTGGTGCGTGGCCGTGACGTAGAGGAACTCGGTCGCGGCCGCCGTCGCGAGCGGATACGTGCACAGCACGAGCATCGGCTGGTCGCTGATGCCCCGGTTCAGCTGGGCTTCGTATTCCATGAAATCGCGCCACTGCTTCTGTTCGAGCCAGGCCGTATTCCCGCTCACGCGAATGCCCTCATAGCCTCGGACCAGCGCCGCCTTCAGCTTGTCGTTCCAATTGCCGATGATTCGATGGAGATCGATCTCGCCTCCGGCCAGATACACGTCGCGGGCGTTGAGAACCTCTATGCTTCGCTCGGACACGTACCGGTTGAAACGGGGAAGCGCCCGCTCCAGTGCTTGCCAGACCCCGCCCTCGGTCAGGGGCTCCGAGACGACCCACGCACAGAACTCGTTGGATTCGAGACCTGCCTTGAAAAAGGGCACCAAGGTTTCCAGCAAGTCCTCGGCGGTCTCATAGAAATGGGAGAAGTGAGTTCCCCACGGCATCTCGCCGACGGGCTCGATTCCCGTATTCCGGAGCGCGGTTGTCATGACGACCTCCACACCAGTGAATGGGACGGAGACGACGTGGGTGACGAACGCGGCGCTCGGTTCGGGTACCACGCGGTCAGCCGCCGTGCCGAGAATCTTCCCGAACCAACAGCGGGTCAAGTAGCCTTCGGCGAGTAACTAGAATTCGGGAAGGCCGATCAAGGCGCCGACGGCCGGTCAGAGCCTCGGCGGCGACCGCTCGTACGAGCCGAGTTCATCGCGCCCCGCGCGTCGCTGTAATTCCTGCAATTCTCATCGACCGCCTCGAAGCTCGCTCGTCGGGCTCGTACCTGGCAACCAGCGTTTTCACGCACCCCGCGCATCCGGAGTCGCAGCCGCTGCATCACAAGTATGAGGTAGGTTGAGATGGGCAAGTTAGTTCGGCTGACTGCATTGATCGGAGTCTTGGTCCTCGCCAGTGGCGCGCCGGCGTACGCACGCGGCGGCGGCGGTGGCGGCGGGCACGGCGGCGGTGGTGGTGGGCATTTCGGCGGTGGCGGTGGTCTCGGAGGTGGGCACGCCGCCGGTGGGCCGCACGGCGGATTTTCCGGCCAACACGGATTCGCGAGGCATCACTTCGACGGACATCACGGCTTCGAAGGCCGTCACTTCGATCGGCATGGGCGTGCATTCATCGGGATCGGGCCCTATTGGGATCCGTACTGGGATCCGTATTGGGCGTACGGGCCGTACGGCGCCTACGCGTACGCGCCGTCGTCGCCGACCGTTGAGGCGCCCCCCGTATACATCGAAAAACCTCAGGCGGGATACTGCCCGAGCGGACAGGCGAACTATCCTGGCGTGCAGTCGTGTGCGCAGCCGTGGATGAGCGTCGCTCCGCACGCCGGATGATGGCGATGAAGCGCTGGCCGTTCGCGATCGTCGCCGGGTTGCTCCTCGCGGGCTGCGCGAGCGTGCCGAGTGGGCCGATAGTCATGGCGCTTCCGGGTTCCGCGAAGAGTGCCGACGACTTTCGCGCCGACGACGCGGCGTGCCGACAGACCGCCGCGGTCGACGCGAAGGCGCCGAAAAAGTGGCGCTATGACATGACGTATCTACAGTGCATGTACGCCAAAGGGAATCAGATCCCCGCTCCGAGTGGGATGTTCGCGCCGACGACCGCACCCGCTCCTACGACCGCTCCAGCGAACCAGCCCGCGAAGTAGGATCGAACAGACCCTGGGCACGCTCGCCTCGCGGCAGGCTTTACGGCGCTCTCGACATGCCGTGGGCTACGCTCGTCGGCCAGATCGCGGAGGCCTACGTCAAGTAAGCGCGATCGTCGCCGATCGGCGCGTGCCGATCGGCGAGCCTCTCCGGCGGCTTAGCTCTTGCCGGTGACGCTGATCTTCGTGCTCTCGTCGCTTGTATCGCTCCCGGGGGACGAGCCAGTTCCCCGCGGGGTTAAGCTGGTCCACGACGGCAGGCCGCTACAACCCCATCGGCGAATACGGCGTCATCGGCGACCTCTACCGCGCCGCCCTCGTGAGCATGGACGGCTCGATCGACTTCCTCTGTCTGCCCCACTTCGACTCGCCGTGTGTCTTCGCGGCCCTCGTCGACGTGGAGCGCGGCGGGCGATTCCAGATCGCGCCGCTCCTCGCGGGCGCCGCGCGCAAGCAGCTCTATCTGCCTGACACCAACGTGCTGCTGACGCGCTTTCCTCGATGCCGACGGTGTGGCCGAGGTTTCCGATTTCATGCCGGTGGAAGACGCGGGGCAGGCGCACACCGTGGTGCGGCGGGCGAAGACGGTGCGGGGCGAGGTGCGCTTTCAGATGCGCTGCGATCCACGCTTCGACTCGAGGTGGGGCAGGACCTCCTCGGGCAGCGCGTGACGGCCGTCGAGCCCTCGGGCTCGAGCTCCCGGGCGCGAGCGGTCAGCCACCGCATGAAGGCGCCGGCCTCGTCCGTGTAGCCGAGGCGCATGAGCGCGTAGAGGGTGAACGAAGAATCGCGGATCCAGGTGTAGCGATAATCCCAGTTGCGCCCGCCTCCGAGGGCTACATGGGATCCCGGCCGGTCCGCGTCGGCAACGCTGCCTTCGACAACCTCCAGCTCGACATCTACGGCGAGCTGATGGACTCCGTGTACCTGTACGACAAGTATGGCTCGCCCATGGGGTACGACGCCTGGACGAACCTCGTGCGGCTGATGGACTGGCTCTCCGCGAACTGGCACCGGCCTGACGAGGGCATCTGGGAGGTGCGCGGAGGCCGGCAGGAGTTCGTCTTCTCGCGAATGATGTGCTGGGTGGCCTTCGACCGGGCGATCCGCTTGGCGACCAAGCGCTCGTTTCCGGCTCCGCTCGCGAAGTGGTACGAGACGCGGGACCGGATCTTCCACGACGTGTTCACCCGGTTCTGGGACGCGGGGCGTGGGGCGTTCGTCCAGCATGTCGGCGCCACCACCGTCGACGCGGCGACGCTCCTCATGCCACTGGTCCGTTTCATATCCCCGACCGACCCGCGCTGGATCTCGACGCTGCGCGCGATCGAGCACGAGCTGGTGAGTGACTCCCTGGTCTACCGCTATCGCCTCGCCGGTGGATTCTCCGACGGGCTCACCGGCGAGGAGGGCACGTTCTCGATGTGCTCCTTCTGGTACGTCGAGTGCCTCTCCCGTATGGGCGACCTGCAGCAGGCGCGGTTCTTCTTCGAGAAGATGCTCGGCTACGCCAATCACCTGGGGCTGTACGGCGAGGAGCTCGGCCCCCAGGCGCAGCATCTCGGCAACTTCCCGCAGGCGTTTACCCACCTGGCGCTCATCAGCGCCGCCTTCGATCTAGACCGTCGACTGTCGGCCGCCGGCCACGCCGGGTGAGCGATAGCCCCGTACAATGAGGGCCATGGCGCCGGATGGCCTTTCGGACCTCCTGGCATGTGTCGCGGCCTTCGGGAGCTCGCTCGGGCAGAGCTTCGACCCGACGGGAGTTCTGGCGGAGTTCTCGGCCCGGACCCAGCCGGTGGTCCCCCACGACTACATGCTGATTGCGGTTCGGGAGGACGATGGGCACACGTACTCAGTCTTCGCCGAGTACGCCGTGCGTGGCAGCGTCGGCTGCGACAACAAACGGTACACCACGGCCTTCGAGCGCGGTGGCCGAGCGGCAATGGACAGCTTCGCGCTGGCGCCGGTCTTCGGTGGAGAAGCGGAGCGAGTGGCCGACATGGCGAGCGACGACCGGCTCGGGGAAGCGTCCGCGTGCCGCGCGACGCTGGACGAGCTGGGGCTACGGTCGAGATTGGCGGTACCACTATGCGCCGGTGGCCACGTCCGCGGTGCGCTCATCGTCATGAGCGCGACCGTAGGACTGTATACCGAGGCCCACGCGTTGGCCTGCCGGCAGGTTTCCGACCTTATCGGACCGTTCGTGCACACCGCTGTGGCCCTGCACCGCGAGCGCCGCCGCCGCGAACGCCTGGCGGCTGCTACAGCGCTGGCGCCGATCCTGGGAGCCAGCCTCAAGGTGGGCGACGTTCTCGAGCGACTGGGCGAGGCGATACGGCCCCTGATCGATTTCGACACGATGGGCCTCGCCCTCCGGGCCGCCGACGGGCCTGGATTCGAGCGCAGCGGGATCATCGGCGTTCGCCGCCCCGGGTACGCGACAACGCCGGCCGTCGAGGATTATTCG
>Ga0137362_10002884_pt1 | contig 11348 bp, 9 predicted proteins | sample MadtaG_2_FD_104801 | JGI IMG/M metagenome (GOLD analysis project Ga0137362, IMG submission 104801) | Vadose zone soil microbial communities from Angelo Coast Range Reserve, California, USA - Mad1_100_16 metaG | ecosystem: Environmental > Terrestrial > Soil > Vadose zone | place: USA: California... | reverse complement strand
CACGAGGAGCATCGCGCCTGCCGCCAGCAGTGCCGCGCGGTATCCGGAAAGGAAGGACGCGAGCGCGGGCTGAGACGTCTGCGGCCCGAGGACGGCCGCGACCATGCGCACTTCGCCGCCGGCCACCCGTTGGACGAGGGCCCCCGCTTTCGCGGCCTCGACCGAGTCGAAGGTGCCGATGTGGGCGCGCCACGCCCGTGACGCCGTCACGACGGCGATCGAGCCCAGCACCGCGAGGCCCACCGCGGCGCCGACCTGGCGCGCTGAATTGAGGATACCCGAGCCGACCCCGGAGCGGTCCGCGGGCACGGCGGCCATGGCTGCCGCGGAGATGGCGGGCACGAGCAGGCCGTAGCCGAGGCCGCTCAGCAGGTAGCACGGCCAGACTGCCGTGTACGAGGATCCCGCGTCGAGGAGGGACAGGCCGAACATCGAGACGCTTCCGAGCACGAGACCGGCGGCCACTGGCATGGCGGCGCCGGTGCGCTTGACGATGCGGCCGGCAAATGGGGCGACGGCCAGAAAGGGGACATTGAGCGGAATCCACGACAGGCCGGTCTGGAGCGCGGACCACCCTTTCACGTTCTGGAAGTAGAGGGTGACGAAGAAGAACATGCCGGCAAGGGAAGCATAGGCGAGCGCGTAGACGGCGTTGGCGGCGCTGAAGATGCGATCGCGGAAGAGTCCCAGCGGCACCATCGGATGCGGCGTGCGCCCTTCGTGAACGAGAAAGGCCGCGAGCGCGGCGAAGGCGACGGCGCCGAGCGAGAGCGTGTACGTCGAGAGCCAGTGGTGCACGTTCGCCTCGATGAGGGCAAAGGTGAGCACGAACAGTCCCAGCGAGATCAGCACCGTCCCGGCGGGATCGAGCGAGCGGGCGCCGGGATCGCGCGATTCCCTCACGGAGACCGCGGCCAAGGCGAAGCCGACGACACCGATCGGTACGTTCACCCAGAAGATCGCGGGCCAGCCGAACAGCTCGATGAGCAGGCCTCCCACGATCGGTCCAGCGCCGAAGCCGAGACCGGCCACGCTCGCCCAGATGCCGATGGCGGCGGTGCGGCGCTCGGGCGGATACGCGTCGACCAGGATCGCGAGGCTGAGGGGCGCCAAGATCGCGGCGCCCACGCCTTGCAGGCCGCGGTTGACGATGAGCGCGAGGTCGGTCTGCGACAGCGCGCAGCCCGCGGAGAAGACGGTGAAGATCACGAGGCCGGCGAGGAAGAGCCGTTTGCGGCCGTACCGGTCGCCGAGCGTGCCGCCGAGGAGAATGAGCGATGCCAGCGCGAGCACGTACGCATTGACCGTCCACTCGAGGTTTCCCGGGCTGATGCGGAGCTCGTGCTGCATGGCGGGCAGGGCGACGTTCACGATCGTGTTGTCGAGCAGGATCATGCCCTGCCCGATGCAGGTCACGACCAGCGTCAAGCGCCGTCGGTGTACACCGAGCTCGCGGTCGGGCGGAGCCATCTAGCCTCCCTGGTTCGGCGAGTCAGCGCGCAATGCGACTGCGGAGCTTTTGCACCCGCTCCAGTGCCGCGGCGAGCGCTTTCGGTGAGAGCCGGCCTTCCTTGAGGGCCCGGTGGATCGCCGCGACGACGCGCTCAGCCGCGCTCTGCTCGTAGCCCCCCTGGTTCTGCGAGACCAGCAGCACGTCCACCGTGGCCTGGAGCGCGAGCACCGCGGCTTCCTCCACGCCGTAGCGCTGGCGGATCGCGCCCATGAGGAGGTCGTCGGAGACCACCGGCCCCGTGTAGCCGAGTTTGCCGCGGAGATAGCGCTTGATGGTGTAGCGCGACAGCGTGGCGGGCAGGGTCATGTCGAGGCCGCGGTTGAAGACGTGGGCGGTCATGACGCTGTCGGCGAGCCCTTCCTTGATGAGCACCCGGTAGGGCTCGAGCTCGACCTTGAGATCTGCGGTGTCCGTCACGTCCACGAAGCCGTGGTGCGAGTCCGTCCGGCTCGAGCCGTGCCCCGGGAAGTGCTTGAGCGACGTCAGCACCCCCGCCTCGTGCATGCCCTGGATGAAAGCGCGCGCCTGCGCGACGACCTGCTTGGGATCGGAAGAGTAGGTGCGGCCCAGGGTGACCACGGCGGGATTGAACGGGTTGACCGCGACGTCCACCACGGGCGCGAGGTTCCAGTTGATGCCCGCCTCGCGCAGGGTGGCGCCCATGCGCCGCGCCTCGAGCTCCGTCTGCGCCACGTCGCCCTGGTCGCCCATCTCCTGCGGCGCGGGCGTCGCCAGGTAGCCGAGGCGCGTCGAGAGCCGCATGACGAGGCCGCCCTCGTTGTCGGCGGCGATGAGCAGAGGGCGGCCCGCGCATCGAAGGGCCAGCGCCTGGAGATCGGCTGTCAGCTGCTTCACCTGCTCCGGGCTCACGATGTTGCGCGACTGGCCCGTGACCGCGTCGCGCTCGAAGAGAATGAGGCCGCCCACCTTGAGATCGCAGACGAGGGAGCGAATCTCTTCGCTGCCCTCGACCTCGGAGCCGCGGAAGCCCACGAGGAGGAGATCGGCCACGGGCAGGGGAAGCTTCGAGGCGGCACCGTCGGTGGTGGCGGTGGCCGCGCAGCCTTCGATGATGATGATCAGCAGCAGGGCCGCGAGGCGAGGTCTCAACGCTCTCCCGGGAAAGGCATGGCAAAATCGTAGCACGCAGGAGTATAGTGACCAAGACATGGCGCACTACGAAGGGTCCGCGCCATCGCGGATCTTCTACGGTTGGTGGGTCGCGGCGGCGCTCTCGCTGATCACCTTCCTCTCCACGGGCATTCGCTTCGCCGTCGGTCCCTTTCTGAAGCCGGTGGTGCGCGATCTCGATCTCGACCGCGGCACCTTCTCGCTGGTGATCTCGCTCTCTCTCTTCCTGTACGGCGCCTTCATGCCGCTCGTCGGCCCGCTCGCCGACCGCTGGGGCGCGCGCATCGTGTGCTCGCTGGGGGCAGTCGTGATGGCGGGTTCGCTCGTGCTGACGGGCACCATGACGTCGCTCTGGCAGTTCACGCTGTACTACGGCGTGCTGGGCGCCCTCGGCCTCGCGGCGACCGGGCAGGTGGTGGCGCTGGCGACCCTGACGCGCTGGTTCGCGAGGCGGCGGGCCACGGCGGTGAGCCTGCTCTCGGTCGCGTCGATGGCCGGCATCTCCCTCCTCGTGCCCATCGTGATGTGGTGCATCCTGCGCTTTGGCTGGCGCGCGAGCTTCATGATCCTCGGCGTGGCCTCGCTTCTCGTCACGCTGCCGCTGGCGATGTGGGTGTTGAGGGACTCGCCGGAGGCCAGCGGGCTCCATCCCGACGGCCGGGCGCCCGAGCCGGTGGCGGCCGGTCGGGCGCCCGCGATCGAGCGCACCGCCACGGGCGACGCGCTGCGGACGCCGTCCTTCTGGCAGATGGGCGGCGGTCTTTTCTCCTGCGGGTTCTCGATGAGCCTCCTCTCGGCCCACGGGGTGCCCATGCTGACCGACCACGGGTTCCACGAGATGACGGCCTCGTCGGCCATCGGATTCCTCGGTTTGACGAGCATCGGCGGCGGCATGCTGCTCGGCATTCTCGCCGACCGCTACGGCCGCAAGCCCATGCTCGCGTCGGTCTATCTCATCCGCGTGGCGGCTTTCACCCTGCTGTTCCTCGTCCACGATCCGGTGGCCCTCATGGTGGTGGCCGCCTTCGGCGGGATCGGCATGGCGGGTAGCCTCGCCCTGACCTCGGCGCTCTCCGCCGACATCTTCGGCCGGTTCTCGGTGGGCTCGATCTTCAGCCTCATCTTTCTCGTCCACCAGATGGGCTCCGCCCTCGGCGCCTGGCTCGCCGGGTTCCTCTTCGACCTCTCCGGCGGCTACGGGCCTGCCTTCGGGGTGTCGTGCGCATTCCTGATCGTCGGCGCAGGGCTGTCCTTGACCATCAACGTGACGCGGCGACCACGGGTGCGGGCCGAGCTCCACCCCGTGGCGGGAGGGAGGTAGGCGATGGGCTATCAGGCGCTGCTCGTGGACCGCGTCGACGGCATCGCGACGGTCACGATGAACCGTCCCGAGGCGCGCAATGCGTTGAACCTCACGATGCGCGAGGAGATGCTGGGGGCGCTGGACGAGATCGAGCGTGACTCCGCCGTGCGCGTGATGCTGCTCACGGGGGCGGGCGGCCACTTCTCGGCCGGCGGCGACGTCAAGAGCATGCAGAAAACGCACACGGCGGCCGAAGGCCGGGCGCGCGTGGAGATGCTCAACCGCTTCGTCCTGCGCCTGTTCAACTTTCCAAAGCCGACGATCGCCATGGTGGACGGCTTCGCGGTCGGCGCCGGGTGCAACATCGCGCTCGGGTGCGACCTGATCGTGGCCTCCGACCGCGCGAAGTTCGGCGAGGTCTTCCTCAAGATCGGGCTCGTTCCCGACGGCGGCGGCACGTGGCTCCTGCAGCGGCTGGTCGGCCTGGCGAAGGCCAAGGAGATGGTGCTCACGGCCGAGATCATCGACGCGACCGAGGCGCTCCGGATCGGACTCGTCAACCGGGTCGTGCCCGCGGCAGAGCTCGAGAACGCGACCCGCGCGCTGGCGGCGAAGATCGCGGCCGGTCCGCCCCTGGCCGCAACGCTGGCGAAGTCGCTCCTCAACCGGGCCGCCACCGTGGATCTGGCGGCGGCGCTGGAGGGCGAGGCCTTCGGTCAGTCGAACGCGATCACCTCGGAAGACCACGCCGAGGGTGTGCGCGCCTTCCTCGAAAAGCGCCCCGCGAAGTTCACCGGCCGATGATTCGCGCCCGGATCACCGGTACCGGGATGTCAGTTCCCGACTCTGTGGTGGATAACCACCTCCTGTCGCGATGCATGAGCACGAGCGACGAGTGGATCGTCAAGCGCACGGGGATCAGCGAGCGTCGCGTTTCGCCCGACACCTACCGCATGCTCCTGCGCATGGCCGAGGCCCCGGACAAGTCGGCCTTCATGCGCGAGGTCCTGGCGCGGGGCCTCGACGGCAATCTCGACTCCTCGCTGACGGTGTCCGATCTCGCGGTCGAGTCGGGTCGCATGGCCCTCAGGAACGCGGGCCTGACCCCTGAAGATATCGACTGCATCGTCGTCTCCTACACGCTCCCCGACCTGGCGTACCCAGGGCCCGGATGCGTCACGCAGGGCAAGCTCGGGCTGACGTCGACACCCGTGTTCAACCTGGCTCAGGGCTGCGCGGGGTTCGTCTACGGATTGTCGCTGGCCGATCAGTTCATCCGGGGCGGGATGTACAGGAAGGTGCTGGTCATCGGCGCCGACCTGCTCTCCTCCGCCTTCGACTACACGGATGCGGGACGGGACATGGCGGTGCTCTTCGCCGACGGCGGGGGCGCCGCGGTACTCGAGGCCCACGAAGCGTCGGGTGCCGAGCCGCGCGGCTTGATCTCGCACCACCTCCACTCCGACGGCAGCGCGCTCGAGGCGCTGTCGGGGGAGCTCTGGGGGTCGTCCACGTTTCCCCCCGTGTCGAAGAAGAAGATCGACGACGACCGGGCCCGGCCGCGGATGAACGGTCGCGCGGTGTTCGTGCACGCGGTCAGGCGCGTGCGCGAGGTGGTGCAGGAATGCCTCGACGCCAATGGGCTCCTCGCCGACGACATCGACTTCTTCATCTTCCACCAGGCGAACCTGCGGATCGTCGAGGCCATGGCGGAGTCGTTCAAGATCTCCGAGTCGCGCATGCACAACAACATCGATCGCTTCGGGAACACCGCCGCGGCGTCGGTGCCCATCTGCCTCCACGAGGCGGTGACGGGTGGACGCATGAAGGAGGGCGATCTCGTCATGCTCGTGGCCTTCGGCACCGGCTTCTCCTGGGGCGCGACGCTCCTCAGGTGGTGAAGGCCGCGCTGCTGCGCTGGCTTCAATGGTTCGGGCCCCCCGCAAAGCGCGCCCTGGTGTTGGCGGGAGGCGGGGTCATCGGCGGCATGTACGAAGTCGGGGCGCTCGCGGCTCTCGACGAGTCCCTCCCGAGCTTCCGCGCCAACGAATTCGATCTCTACGTCGGCTCCAGCTCGGGGTCGGTGGTGGCCGCGCTCATGGCCAACGGTATCCGGCCGAGGGAGCTCTACGATATCCTGGTCGAGGAGCGCGACGACCCGCTCAACTTGCGGCGTGGCGCCGTCTACGACCGGACCGCCTTCTCCATCGCCGCCCGCAACCTGGCCCAATTCGTCTGGGCCATCGGCAAGAAAGCGGTGACCGGCTTTCGACTCGAGTGGCCAGACCTCCTGGCGCGGAGCGGGGCCGACATGCCGGCCGGCTTCTTCACGGTCTCCCCGCTCGAGCTCTTCGTGCGCGAAGCGTTCGCCGCCAAAGGGCTGCCGAATAGCTTTCGCGAGTGCCGCAGGCCGCTCCTCATCCCGGCCATCGACCTCGACAGCGCCGAGCGGGCGGTCTTCGGAGCCGAGCCTCTCATGGATGTACCCATCTCCCAGGCGATCGGGGCATCCTCCTCGATCCCGGGCTTCTTCGAGCCCTACCGGATCGCCGGGCGCGACTATGTGGACGGCGACGTCGGGCATACGGGGCACGCCGATCTGGCGGTCGAGCACGGCGCGAGGAGCGTGGTGGTGATCAATCCGGCGGTGCCGCTCCGCATCGGCAGTCCCAAGGAGCCCGACGTACGCTCCGGAGGCCTCTACGCCATCATGGAGCAGGCGGGACACATCACGAGCCTGAACATTCTGGTGCTCGGGCTGCGCGAGCTGAAGCTGCGGCGGCCCGACGTGGAGTTCCACTTGATCCAGCCCGAGTTCAAGCCGTCGCCGCTCGTCGGCCCCTCCATGGGCTTCGAGGCGAGCCGCGCCGCCCTCCGGTACGGCCACGCCTCGGTCACGGAGTGGCTTGCCGGCGAAGGCGCGCCCGTCGCCATCCGATTCAAATAGCTCCCGAATCGGAGCGCCTAGCGGTGGAGAACTTCCTCGACGGTGTAGCCGGCCGCGTGGAGGTGGCGCTTGATGGCGTCGATGTGATCGCGCCCGGACGTCTCGAGGGTCAGCTCGACTTCGGTCTCGCCGAGGCGGGCTCGGGAGAAGGCCCGGTCGTGGCCGATGTGGAGCACGTTGGCGCGCGCCTCGGCCACGAGCCCGGTCAGCCGTGCCAGAGATCCGGGCCGGTCGCGCAGGAGCACGGTCAACCTCACGGTGCGACCGTCCTTCACGAGGCCGCGCTCGATGATGCGCGCGATGAGGTTGACGTCGATGTTGCCACCGCCGAGCAGGAGCACGCAGGTCTTGCCTTCGAGGCTGACGCGTTTGTTGACGAGCGCCGCGAGGGCGACGGCCCCCGCACCCTCGACCACGGTCTTCTCGATCTCGAGGAGGAGGAGGATGGCATTGGCGATCTCCTCCTCGTTCACCGTCACGACCTCGTCCACGAAGCGCCGCGCGAGCGCCAGCGTGTGCCGCCCCACGCGTCGCACGGCGATGCCGTCCGCGATGGTGGCGGCCGCGGGGACGGTGACGGGCTCCCCGGCCTGGAGCGCGGCCCGCATCGCGGGCATCTCTCCGCTCTGCACGCCGATGACCCGGACCGCGGGCTTGAGGGCCTTGAGCGCCACCGCCACCCCGCCGATGAGCCCGCCCCCTCCCACAGGGACGACGACGGCGTCGAGATCCGGGACCTGCTCGGCGAGCTCGAGGCCAATCGTGCCCTGGCCCGCAATGACGCGCGGATCGTCGAAAGGATGAATGAAGACGAGATCACGCTCGGCTTCGATCTCCCGCGCGCGGGCGTAAGCGGCGTCGTAGTTGTCGCCGTGGAGGATGACCTCGGCGCCGTGGCGCCGGGCCGCCGTCACCTTCGTGAGCGGCGCCCACTCGGGCATCACGATCACGGAGGAGACGCCGAGCCGCGCGGCGTGGAAGGCCACCGCCAGGCCGTGATTGCCCGCGCTGGCCGCGACCACCCCGCGCCGCCGTTCCGCGTCGCCGAGGGACAGAAGGACATTGGCGGCCCCGCGCTCCTTGAAGGAGCCCGTCATCTGGAGGTTCTCGAGCTTGACGAAGACGCGCGCCCCGGTCAGGACGGACAGCGTCTCGGAATACGGGCAGGGCGTGACCGCGATCAGGGCCTTGAGCCTCGCCTCGGCCGCGCGGACGTCGTCGATCGAGACGTGTTGGCTCAAAAGTTGAGCCCCGGAGCGTCGCGGCCCGGAGCCATGAAGCCGACAGGCATGAGGGGCGTCGAGTGCGCCCAGCCGAGCCGGCCCCTCCAGTCGATGCAGATGAGCCCGCCGCTGCCCCGACCTTCCTCCGCGAGCACGTCCAGGGCGATCTGGCAGGCGTGCATCGGGTCTCCCGCCGCCTTGAGGATCTCGATGGTACGGCGGGCCAGCACGACACGAATGGCGGCTTCTCCATTGCCGGTGCACGACACGCCGCCCGCCGTGCTCTCGGCGTACGTGCCGCACCCGATCAGCGGCGAGTCGCCCACGCGCCCCGGCGGCTTGCCGGCCATCCCACCCGTAGAGGTCGCGGCGGCGATGAGCCCCCGGCGATCCAGAGCGACGGCGCCGACGGTCCCGCCCCCGGTGTTCCCGCGCGTGTTCCCCCCGCTGTTTCCGATGACGCTCTCGAGCTGCGTCCGCTGGACATCTGTGACGAGCTCCTCCGGATCGCACAAGGGCACGCCGAGGGCGCGCGCGCGCGCCATGGCTCCCTCGCCGACGAAGAAGGAGTGACGCCCTTCTTCCAGGATGAGGCGGGCCAGCGTCACCGGATGGCGTATGGCCGTGACGCAGGCGACGGCGCCGTTCGTGAGCCCGTCGCCTTCCATGATGGAGGCGTCCATCTCCACGGTGCCGTCGGTGGTGAGGGCGGAGCCGCGCCCGGCGTTGAACCGCGGGTTGTCCTCGAGAACGCAGACGGCCGCTTCGACCGCCGCCACCGCTCCGCCTCCGGCATGAAGAACGGCCCAGCCCGCCGCGACAGCGTCGCGTATGCCCGCGCGCAGCTCCTCGTGGCGGAAGGCGGGGTCCGCGCCGGCGCCGCCGTGAATCAGCAGAGCGGGGACGCGGCTTGTCACGGGAGGATCCGCGCGACTAGAATCATGGTGTGATTGTCAACGAAGTCGCCGCGGAGGACAACGGGAACGTCAAGGGGAAGCTCGCCGCGCTGAACCGCCGCGTCACGAGCTGCCGTCTATGCGCGCGCCTGGTGCGGCATCGCGAGGCGGTCGCTGCCGAACCGCCGCGGCGGTACCACGGGCAGCGCTACTGGGCGCGGCCGCTCCCGGGTTTTGGCGATCACCGGGCCCGCGTGCTGGTGGTGGGGCTCGCTCCCGCCGCTCACGGCGGCAATCGCACGGGGCGCATGTTCACGGGGGACAGGAGCGGCGACTGGCTCTTCCGTGCGCTGTTCGAGGCCGGCTTCGCGAACCAGCCGACCTCGCTGCACGCCGGCGACGGCCTGACGCTGAGCGGAGCGTACATCACGGCGGCTCTCCGCTGCGCGCCCCCCGCGAACAAGCCGCTTCCCGGCGAGATGCACCGCTGCCAGCCGTACCTGCTCGAGGAGCTGGCGCTGCTCCGCGAGGTGCGCGTGGTCGTGGCGCTCGGCAAGATCGGCTGGGACGCGTATCTCCGAGCGCGCCGGGAGGCCGGGCTGCCGCTGCCGCGCCCATTGCCTCGCTTTGGCCACGCCGCGCGCTCGGCGATGCCGGACGGCACCGTGCTGCTGGGGTGCTTCCATCCGAGTCAGCAGAACACGTTCACGGGCAGGCTCACTCGCCCGATGCTTCGGCGAGTGTTCGCGACGGCGCGGCGGTTGGCGACTCGAGGAGCTCGTGCCCGTGGGGCCCGCGCCGGCGGGGCCGGGGGGGGCTCCCTCCCCGGACCACACTGACTCGCATCCCGCTTTCCGCTCTCTACGCCGCCACGAGATTTGGGTTCTTGGCTTCGAGAATCCCCGCAGAAGATATGGGTCCGGGGAGGGAGCCCCCGGCCCCGCCGGCGCTACGGTTTGCCGGTATGGATAATGAGGCCGCCGAGCACGATGAGGGCGCCGCCGAGCCAGAGTGAGAGCGACGGGCGCTCCTCGCCAGCGAGGAAGGCGACGAGCTGGCTCACGATGAAGAAGACCGCGATGTAGAGGCCGAGAGTTCGGCCGAAGCCCCACGTTGGCTGGTTCACGAGTAGGCCGTAGCCGGCCAGGACGAGGGTGCCCGCGACGAACCCCCAGCGCCGCCCGCCGAGTCCCATGCGCATCAGGAAGTCGCCCGAGACCTCGAGGACCGCCGCCAGGGTCAGATAGATGATCGTCACCCGATACCTCCGCGTCTAAAGTTCGCACAGCCGGCGCCGTGGTTGCCGCGCGTCGGGGGCCGTAGCATAATCCTTTCGTGCCCTTTCGACACACCCTCCGGGCTTGCTCGCTTGCCCTGGTCCTGCTGGCCCCTTTCGCGGTTCATGCCGCCACGGCGCCGCCCGTGACGGAGGCGACGCTCGACAACGGCCTTCGTATACTCGTTCTGGAGGATCACCGGAACCCGATCGCCACCGTTCAGACGTGGTACCGGGTCGGCTCGCGCAACGAGATCCCGGGGGCGACCGGGCTCGCACATTTCCTCGAGCACATGATGTTCAAGGGCACCCCTTCTCACGGCAAGGGCCAGTTCTCGAGCATCGTGGAGGAGAACGGCGGGCAGGACAACGCCTTCACGTCGCACGACGTCACCGCTTACTACGTCGATATCGCCGCCGACCGCGCGGATCTCGTGCTGGGCCTCGAGGCCGACCGCATGCGCAACCTCCTCCTCGACCCGAAGGAGATCGACTCGGAGCGGCAGGTGGTGGCGGAGGAACGGCGCACCCGCACCGAGGACGACCCCGATGGCTATCTCGAGGAGGAGTTCCTCGCCGCGGCCTACAAAGCGCACCCCTACGGCTGGCCGGTCATCGGCTGGATGGACGACATCCAGCGCATCAATCCGCCCGAGCTGCGCGCCTTCTACAACCGCTTCTACCAGCCGGACAATGCCCTGCTCGTCATCGGGGGCGACGTGGACCCACGTCGCGCGATCGCGAGGGCACGCGAGACGTTCGGCAGGATCCCGCGGGGCCCGACGCCGCCCCCGATGGACGCCGTGGAGCCTCCGCAGCTGGGCGAGCGCCGCGTGCAGGTCTACAAGGCCGACGCCCGCGCCCCGATCGTCTACATCGGCTTTCACGTGCCCAACTACCGGTCGAAGGATGCGCCGGCCCTCGAGCTGCTCTCGACCATCCTGCAGGAGGGACGGGCTTCGCGGCTGTACCGGAGACTCGTGTACGAGCAACGGCTGGCGCTCTCCATCGGGGGCGAGTACGAGTACCTCTCGCACGACCCCAACCTCTTCTGGTTTT
>Ga0137362_10002883_pt1 | contig 11352 bp, 12 predicted proteins | sample MadtaG_2_FD_104801 | JGI IMG/M metagenome (GOLD analysis project Ga0137362, IMG submission 104801) | Vadose zone soil microbial communities from Angelo Coast Range Reserve, California, USA - Mad1_100_16 metaG | ecosystem: Environmental > Terrestrial > Soil > Vadose zone | place: USA: California... | reverse complement strand
CGCTCGATCTTCTTTCCTCCTGGTCGACGATCTGCTTTTCATGGTGAGCGATAACGGAGTCGTTTCCTGCTTGGAAGCCAAGAGCGGTAAGGAAGTCTGGCAACATCGAGTGGGAGGAACCTACTACGCCTCGCCGATTTACGCGGAAGGGCATCTTTATTTTTTTGACGACGGCGGCGATAGCCACGTCCTAGAAGCCGGTCGCCAGCCCAAAGTCCTGGCCCACAATCACCTGGACGCCGGCTGCATGGCGTCCCCCGCCGTGGCGGGGAAAGCACTATTTGTCCGCACGAAGACGCACCTGGTAAGGGTTGAATAGTGCTGATTTCCCTTCCGTTACCAACCCGCCGCGTTAAAATTGCTTTAATTCCTTCCATTCATTGCGGGATCAATGCCGATGCCCAAAGCCACGACCATCAAACCGACTCACAAGGCCCTTAAGAAATACTACGCCGCCCTGCAAAGCTACCGCGACCACCAGGTAACGCATGAAGGCGCCCTCGAAACCGCTTTCCAGCGCCTTCTCGAAGAAACCGCCAAGTCGCATGGCTGGAAACTCATTCCCAAACAGAAACTCAAAGTCGGCAAGCAGACGATCTATCCCGACGGCACCCTGCGCGACATCTTCAACATGCGCTGCGGTTTCTGGGAAGCCAAGGACACCGACGACAAGCTCGACGCGGAAATCCAGAAGAAGATCGACAAGGGCTATGCCGAAGGAATACCGTGCGTAGCGGCCATGGCGCATTACGACAAACAGTCGATTCATAGTTTTGCCCGCATGGAAGGGGTAAAGGGGCAACAGCAAACATCGTAAAGGTTGAAAATTCAATGACTACGAACGAACCGATGAAAATAATGTACCGATACAATTCTCTTGAAGATTTTCTAGCGACCAATCAACTGTCAGCGGACGGCCAAGCCGATGATGGTGGCGGAGCACTTTTCCCGGTCAAGGGTCGGGAAATAAATGCAACCATCCTCTTCTCGGACATCACAAGTTTTTCAAAGCGAACTCTTAATCTCTCACCCACCGAAACATTGATCTTCGTAAACAACTTTTTCTCATGGATTAGTGCCGAGGCCTTGCGAGGCCGTGCGGGCATAATAGACAAATATATCGGCGATGAAATCATGGTGGTTTTTTCGGATGAGTTTGGCTCGGCTGATCCGTTCGTGGAGGCAGTGCAGACTGCACGGTGGATGGCCGAAAATGATCATCTGGACTTCTGTCCTCACATTGGAATTGCGAGTGGCCGTGTAACGGTCGGCTATGTGGGCACACCCATCAAATATGATTGTTCCGTATTCGGAGCGGCCGTGGCGATGGCAAAACGTTGTTCCAGCGTCGAACCTGAATCACCTGACGATGTCAGTGTTTCTAGGTTCGTATTTCCAGCTTCCGAGTGGGCCAACAGATCCTTTGACGAGATATTTCCCTCGGGGAACTGGAAAGGACCGACGGGAGAAACAATACCTCGACTATTGCCGTGGGAGTTACGACCCATTCGGAAAGTCGAGATGAGAAACATCGGCGACGTCGAAGTGCGAGAAGTCTACAAGCTTACGAGGAACTACCCATTTGGGTTTACAGCAGAAAGCCGGGCCCAAGAAATCTTGAAGGCCATTCAGGAGCAAGGACGCTATTGGCCACAAGCCAATCCTCATGGCTAGCTGCAAAGGGGAAAGCGGGGGCAGCATAGGAGTCGGGGGATTGCTGATTTGCCGCAGGAAGAGTGTTTCAGAATGTGCTCGTGCTGGTTGTCATGCGGGAAAATCGGCTACAAACCTACTGGCGTATCGATGAGCGTCAATAACGTCCTCTGGCTTAACCAAGGCGCCTTTCCCGTGTGCCGCGTCATTCCGTGAATCGGCAATTGCCTGAATCCGACGCCACGTGACCTGGTCATACAGTTTGTCTCGAAGGATATCGTTGTATTTCGCGAGTGAACCGCTACCACTCCACGTAAGATTCTGTGCGACGCAAAGTTTCGAGAGATGTTCTTCGAGTACCCCGCTGATGAGCACCATTGCAGCAACATGGTAATTGGCTGTCAGGAGTTCGTCGGCCTGAACCAAGAAGTCGTCGTAAACGTTAGCTCGAATGTGTGTCTCAAGTCGCACGAGAAGGCCGCCATCAACAGCCCGACGAAGGGCGATGAGGGAGCCCGTGATCGAAGGGATGTAGTTCTCTCCAGGTCCCGTAAAAGTAAGACGATTGGGCTTTTTTGGAAGATGTTTATAAAAGTTGGTGTCCTGGCCGGCTATGCGCTCTATAGCGGATACGGCCAAAGTCGCAAACGCTTGAACTTCGACCTCATCCAACATCGACGAAGAATTGCCCCATTCTTCAAGTTTGAAGGAAGCTACGATTCGTTTCCCTTCCTCAATTAAAGCTTCTAGTTCTTTCAGGACGTCATCTCGCATCGCCGCCATGTCTCCTGGCCAGTGGGGTCGGATTTGGCCAGGATGGAAACGACCCCTGAGGCAGTGGCAATGTGGCAAAGTACTCGGTGGGAAGTTGCAAGTCATTGGTAAATATAACGTTAAGATCGCCGAGTACTTTGCCAACCGGTCCGCGAAGTTGGCAAAGTGGCAAAGTACTCTGGCAGCGTGGCCGTGCATTTGGCGGGCGGGGTTGAAGAAATCCGCGGTGATTTCGCCAGCCGTGAAGCCAGGCCAGGCTCCGTCCGAGGGACAACCCGTAGCCCCGGAAGCGGCCGCGGCGGCCACCTCGCAGAGTGATGCGAATCGCTTCATGCGGGCGCGGAACGTAACAACGTCAAGGAATCCTTCCGCCCACCGCGCGATCCAGCTCCGCCCGGCGACGGAAGTAATCTGCCAGCACTTCATAATAGCGATCGCGCAAGCTCACCGCATTGCGCTGAGCCTCGACCAGGCTCAGGAAAGGAATCTTGGTGTTCGTGTAAGCAGCCTCCGCCGACTTGACGTTTTTCTCAGCGGCGGGAAGGATCGTATCCTGATAAAGACGCACGGATTTCTCGCTTTTTTGCGCTCTGGCATAGGCTTCTTGAACTTGCAGGTTGACTTGGTCGGAAAGCCGGGCCAGCTCGGCCTTCCGCTGAGCGAGGCGGGCCTCGGCTTCGGCCACCGCGCCTTCGCGCCTTCCCCGATAAACCGGCAAGTTTATTCGCACGCCAACCATAGTCGCCAAGTCACGATTGTCTGTCACATTACCCATGAAGCGGTCGTACATGAAGAACGGCTCGAAGTCCGGGTAATATTCCTTGCGGGCAAGGTCGAGAGACGCTTCCTCGGCCGCGATGCGGTCCGCCATTGCTTGCAGATCAGGACGCCTGGCTAAGGCTGCCTCGCGAAGAACCTGGGCATCAGGCAGTTTCTCCGTAATTTGCAGTTCTTTGGGCGGCGGCGGCAGGGGATTGTCGGGGGAAAGGTGCATTAAAGTGTTGATCCGAGCGACGGCAATCTGTCGCATTTGTTCCAGCTCCAGCCGCCGATCTTCCTCCTTGCCGATTTCCACGTCGGCTTGAAGCATGTCCTGTTCCGGAGCGAGGTTGGTGGCATAACGGCTCTGAGCGTTCTCTCTCAACCGACGCAGGAGCTCCAGGCTGTCTTTGTTGACTGTGAGCGCCCGATCCGCCAAGAAGTAATCGTAGAAGGCGCTGCGGGCGCTTTCAGCAAGCTGCAGGCGCATGTCGTCCACGTCTCGCTCGGCGGCGCTGGCCTCGGCCAATGCGCTTTCGCCCCGCAGCTTTAGCTTTCCTGGAAAAGGAAGCTTCTGCGAGATCTCCAGGCGATATGCGAATTCCACTCCTCGATCGTCCGGCGCGATCGTGCCCGGCCCGATGGTTCCGGCAAACATCGGATCTTCAAGCGAGGTCACTTGCGGATAACGAGCGGAAGCCGCTTGCCAGACGGCGTTCATCTGTTCCAATGACGGGTTCCGCGCCAACACTTGTTGAATCAAGGCGTTGACCGACAACTCCTCCCGCCCTTCAAAAGGGGAGCCAGCGATTTCCGTCCTGGTCCGCCCCCTCACCCCACCCTCTCCCCCCGGAGGGAGAGGGCGGGGTGAGGGGGCTGCGGTAGCCGACACCAGGGCAATTTCTCCGCGCGTCGGCGGCTCAAGAGCTTTGGCTGATGATGAAATTGGCAGCGCAGCACTCGATGCCGGGCCTCGGAGACTGCCGCAGCCGCAAATGATTCCGCAAAGCAACTCCGTGCCTAACAGCGTCAGTAATCGCCGCCGCGCGCCCATCTTATCTTCCTTGATTGCACCCTTACCCTGCAACGTTGCCAGAAATTCGCTTATCTTTCTTATCGGATCGGCAAATTCGACGTCTTGAGCAAGATCGGAAAACTTTGCCCGAATTCTCATCTTTGACGCAACTTGGGCTTAATCAGTCTTTTTTGCTAAAATTGGAAGACACTCCCAAGCTTGGATTTGGGCAGGTTTTCAGTTCCAGGAATTTGAAAGACGAGGTGCAAGGTGAAGATGCCAAGAATAATCTTGTCGAAGAGGGCTTTTTCTTTGCTATTGATTGCCGGGGCATTCGCTTTAGGGCCAGGCGATTCCGCGCACGCCGACGATTGGCCGCAATGGCTCGGTCCGAAGAGAGACGGCGTCTGGCGCGAAACCGGCATCGTCGACAAGTTCCCCGAGGGCGGGCCGAAGGTGCGCTGGAGACAAAAGATCGGTCCTGGCTACAGCGGCCCGGCCGTGGCTCAAGGTCGCGTCTACCTCATGGATCGTGAGCTCGCCCCCGACGCTAAAAAACCCGCCAATGACTTTGCCCGCGGCAACATCCCGGGCAAGGAACGCATTATCTGCCTCAATGAAGCCGACGGCGCTGTCCTTTGGACCAAAGAATATGACTGTCCCTATACGATCTCGTATGCCTCCGGACCCCGAACAACGCCGATTGTTCACGACAAGAAAGTCTACACGCTTGGCGCGGAAGGCAATCTCTATTGCCTGGATGCCGAGAAAGGTCAGGAGATTTGGTCGCTCGATCTCAAGAAGGAATACAAAGTCAAATCGCCGATATGGGGCTTCTCGTCTCATCCGCTCTTGGACGGCCAAAAGTTGATTTGCATCGTTGGCGGCGAAAACACCACCGCCGTCGCTTTCGACAAGGACACCGGCAAGGAGATTTGGCACGCCTTGACTGCTCAACAGCCGGGCTATAGTCCCCCAATGATCTATGAAGCCGGCGGCAAGCGCCAGCTCATTATCTGGAATGGCGAAAAGGTCAACGGGCTCGATCCGGAAACGGGCAAAGTCTACTGGACCGAACCGGCCGACACGCACATGGGCATGGCCATCTCGACGCCGCGGAAGCTGGGCGAATGGCTCTTCTTGACCGGCACCTTCAATCACTCCAAGATGTTCCATTTCACCTCGGACCAGCCAGGCGCCAAATTGGCCTGGAAAGGCACGAAGGAGACGAGCTTTGACAGCGTCTTCGGGACGCCGTTTGCCGAGGGTGATTACCTCTACGGCACCGACAGCGATGGGAATCTTTGCTGCATCCAGGCCGAAACCGGAAAAAGGCTCTGGACCACCCTCGAACCCAATCGCGATCGCAAAGGCGTTCGCTCCGCGGATATTTTCATCGTGAAACTCGGCGACCAGGGAGACCGATTCCTGCTCTTTAACGATCTGGGCGACCTGATCCTCGCGGAAATGACCCCCAAGGGTTACCAACAGATCAGCAGCGCCCATCTGCTCGATCCGTCCAACAAAGCCTTCGGCCGCGACGTGGTCTGGTCGCACCCGGCCTTCGCCAACCGCAGCGCTTATGCTCGCAATGATAAGGAGATTATTTGCGTCTCGCTGGCGAAGGAGTAGGGAATCAACCGATGGCTTTGCCTGGCAGGCCTCCTTCGTACCAGGTAAAATGGTATGTGAATCATTGCTTCGGAGGGAGGCCATGACAATTCAACTAAACTTGCCTGCCCAGCTAGAAGAACGGCTGCGACAAGAGGCCGACCGGCAGGGATTGGCGCCGGATGCGGTCACGCTGAAAATTCTCGACCAGCATTTGCCAAAAACTGTAGATGATCGTCGCGCGGCCGCCATTGCAATGTTGCAGCAGTGGATGGAAGAGGACGCCAATGCCAATGGGGATCCTGAGGAAGCGGAGCAGTTTTTCCGCGATCTGGACGCTGCCCGGACTTCAAATCGGCCCCTGTTCCCGCCGGAAAAGAAAGGGATTTCCTGGTGAGTGTGGTGTTTCTTGACTCTGGGCCACTTGGCCTTCTTTGTCATTCACGCCGATCACCAGTAACGAATGCTTGTCATGCCTGGCTGGCGTCTCTTAACTCATCCGGATATCGCGTGATTGTCCCAGAAATTACCGACTACGAAGTTCGTCGGGAGTTGTTGCGAACTGGACGTTGGTCTTCGATTCGGCGTCTCGATGCCTTGGCCAAAGCGACCGAATATCTTCCAATAACAACTGCCGCCATGCAGCGCGCCGCGGAGCTTTGGGCACAGGCCCGACAGCAAGGTCAACCTACCGCCGGGGACAACACGATCGATGCCGACATGATTCTTGCGGCCCAAGCTCTCACACTGGGAGTCCCACAAGTGATCGTTGCCACGACGAATGTCGGCCACCTTTCACGCTTCGTTCCTGCTGATGATTGGCAGAATATCGTTCCTTGATTGGTTTGACTTAGGAACCCTGCACATTGAAAATGGCTTTCCTTGAAAGGATCAATTCGGTTTCCAGGGCGCGCCTTATTCTTGTTGAAGTTGAACGCGGAAGGAGATGTACTTCCAAGTAGAGTTTGGTAAATCCGTGTTCCCAAAGCCAACGAGCCAGGCTCTTATTGTCAGAATGGTCGAGATGTTTCTCAAGGCGCTTTCTCAGATTTGTCGCTTCACCGACGTAAAGGGTTTGCTTGGACTCCGGATCATAGAAAATGTAAAGGCCTTGCCTACTTGAAATACTAATCACATCAAGGTTCGTAACGAGCCCTAGAGAGATTTTCTCAGCCGGTGCGACTCGTGAAAGAAGCTCCGGTTTTAGTTTTTTCGCTTTTCGCAAGTTGAGAGCCGCCCAGCGATACTGAAACGGTGTAAAGCCTGGCGCAAGACTTGTGGCGATTGCGTCAAATTTTTGGACTAAATCGGGGTCACAAATGATCTCATCAACCGTAACGCCCTTTTGACGTTCCAAATGCCTGGCAGCAATTTCAGTTGCAAAACGGTATTCGTCCTGATTCCTAAGCGTTGTCCGGCATGATCTTGGAAGCCCTTTCAAATCGCTGGCTTTTCGCAAGTTTAAGAGTTGCTGATTGAGGCTCTTGGTGGAATCTGCCAGACCCAATCGCCGGCATTCGGCAATATATAGCTTGTTTAAATCAGGATCCGCAACGACACGGCCAGGAGAGAAAGAATTTCGCACGGCGAGAAAGGCATTACGGACCAGAGCCTTCATAAGGCGCCTAAGTCTAAGTAGTTTAGCTCGGGGCTGTATTTGCGAATAAATAACGATTGAAGACCGCATCGATCTTTAAAGTCTTTTTGCTCCATTACGGCAATTTCTGGGTTCTGCTGGGTGCTCGACCACGGTCCCTCTTCAAGATGAATCAGCAACCGTTTGCCAAGATCAAAGGTAGCGCCGACATAAAGCATCCTTTCGGAGCGTGCCTTGGCAAGATAAAGACCAGAACTGCCGTTCCATCGCTCAATGTCTAATTCCGGAAGAGAATGAAACTCTTGGAATTCTGTACGCTTTAGGGAGGAATCAAGATTCTGAGACCACTTACGCCAGTTCTTGGCCCGCTTGCGAATGGTCAGCGCCGCCCAGCGGTATTGGAGGGGCGAAAAACCGGGGGCATATGAACAAGCGATTTCATCGAATTTTGCGGCCAACTCAGGATCGCATAATACTGCGTCCAAGCTTAAATTAGTTTGATCCATAAGCTGACGCATTGCAATTTCACTGGCGAAAAGATATCGGTCGAGTTCATGCTCAGGAAAGGTAGTTCTGCGGGATTTTGGCAAGCGTTTTAGCTTGCCTGATTTTCGAAGCAACATTAGAACCCAATTCCATTCTGAGATCTGTCCAGGCAGTTTGAAATAAAGACACTTTTTCCGGAATCGCTCATTAAGCTTGGGATCAACAACGACCCTATCCACCGAGCATCCTTCATTGACAGCAAAGAATGCTTCAATGATAACGCGGTAAACAGCTGACCTAAGCCACATTTTATCTGACTTCCCCGGGGTTCGGGGCGCACTCATAATTGGTTCAGCGGCTCCCTCAAGGCGTTCGCCGTTCTTGACGTGTGCAATGCGGTCAGTTGAGCGTTTCCTGTACTCCTTCGACAACTCAAACCCAATCCACTTTCGGTCGAGCTTTTTGGCTACTGCCAACGTTGTTCCCGAACCGGCAAACGGATCGAGAACGACTTCACCCGGATTTGAGCAAGTTCGAATGATTCGTCCAAGGAGCTGCTCCGGCATCTGACATCCATGGAAGCCCATTCTTTCTTTGAACGTGCCGGCCACGCGCGGGAAATACCAAGTGGACTGATCCGGAGTAAAGCCGTTGGGAACATCCTGAGGACGCAGAATCCAGGTGTCGTCGGGGAGGCGGCCAGCGGGATGCGCCCGGCCATCGGCATACACAAGTTGGCGGGCCGAGCGAACGCAGATTTCATTCTCGTTAAACGTGTAGTTCGATGGGTCCTTGACGAAATGAAACAAATGAGCGTGCGAGCGATTGAACTTCTTGGTGCAGTTAACCCCGAACGTGTAATACCAGATGACCCAGCTGCGGCAGGCGAGCTTTAAGTCATTTTGCGCGAGCAGCTTGATTTCCGCGGCGTATTCGTCGCCGATGGCGATCCAGAATGTGCCGCTGGGTTTGAGGACTCGGCACACTTCCGCCATCCATCGGCGCGTCCATTCGAGATAGCTATGATAATTCTGCTTGTCGTTGTAAACGTCGTATTCGTAGCCAATATTGAAAGGCGGGTCGGCAAAGGCAAGGTCGACAGTGGCCGAGGGGAGCTTTCCTAGCCCCGCAATGCAATCGCCGTGGTGAATCGTGTTCAAAGCCGGTTCCACCGGTGGAACATCCTGTGCTTGGTTACACGGACGGTCAGTCTTAATCATTGCTGATTCTAGGGACTTGTTCGCTTTCAATCCAGGGTCGTTGCCTTGCAGAGATCATTCCCGATTGAAGGAGGGGCTATGGACCGCGATCGCGAGCTTCGAGATCACGTCTTATATCACTTGCGCGGCGGAGGGGCGCATTTGAACTTTGACAAAGCCGTGGCCGGGCTGCCAGCCAAGCTGTGCGGCGTCAAGCCCCCCGGCGTGCCGCATACGCCGTGGCGACTCGTCGAGCATATGCGATTAGCGCAGTGGGATATTTTGGAGTTCAGCCGAAATCCCCGCCACGTTTCTCCTGAATTCCCCGAAGGCTATTGGCCCAAAGGCGACGCCCCGCCTAACGCCAAGGCGTGGGACGCCAGCATCAAAGCGTTTCGAAATGATTTGAAGGCCATGGAAAAGCTGGTCGACGATCCCAATACGGATTTGTTCGCCCGCATTCCGCATGGAGAAGGTCAAACTATCCTGCGAGAAGCCCTGCTGGTGGCGGACCACAACGCGTATCATCTGGGTCAACTGGTTGTCATCCGTCGCATGCTGGGCGCATGGAAGGAAGAATAATGTCATTTTTTCTTTTTCCCAAACAAACAAATGCCCGACCAGAATCTCGATCCTTGGGGGCCTTTGGATTCCGGAAGAAACGACATGAGCCGCAAGAAAAACGGCAGGCGTTGAAGCCGGCCGGCGGTTTTGAACAGAGAACGAACGTCGAGCGGTTTCCAGCCGAAGGGGATTAGGAAATCCGGTCCTTCGGGCGGGCCGAATTGGAAGGGGGCGCCGGCTTGGCTCAAGTGAGAGCCAATCTTTTTTTGCAGCATCTTCAAAAGTCCGGGCGACATCATATCCAAAACCCAGCGCTGGAAACTGGGGGGAGCGGCCAGGTCCTTGGCCAGCGCGCCGACCTCGTCCGGGGCCAGATAAGTGACAAAACCTTCGGAGACGATCAGAACACGTTTCGCTCTCTTGCTCAATTTTTCAAAAAGCTCTCGCCGAGCGCTAATGTTGGCCAAGTCCAGCTGAACCCGCTCCAATGCGCAGGCCGTTTTTTGACCGGATAAAATCTCTTCCTTGTAGGTAAGGATTTCGGGCAGGTCCACTTCAATCCATTGGAGCGAGGAAGGCAAGGCCATGCGGTATGGCCGTGCATCCAGACCGGCGGCCAGGTTGATGACCATGTCCACGCCCTCCTTTACCTGCTCGGCCACGAATTGATCGAACAAGTAGGTGCGGGTCACCCAAGTCCAAAGATTCTTATTGCCGTCCGGGATGGTATTGGCGATATGTTCGCCGCGCGCTCCGGCCAGGCGGCGAGCAAAAGGATCCCGGAAGAGCGCGTCAGGCCGATCCGTCTCCCGGGCGCGGTAAATGGCTGCCCAGCAGGCTGTGTCGGAGATGTTGCGGATCAGTGGTTCGGTTGAGACTTGCGATTGATTCATCGTATTGGCCTCAGTCTGGGACTTCACTTACCAGGTCGTCGGTGTATCCCTCGCAGCGAACCCGGAGTTTGTCTCCGTGCTTTAGCTTCCAGCCGTCGAGCTCGATCCAGCCCACCGTGATCGAGTCGAGCGGCTTGATCTCGCGATCAATGCGGTAGGATCTCTCCTCTTTATCATCCTTGCCTTTTACAAACACGGCAATCACTTTGACGGGTACCGTAGATGAAGGATTGTTGATTCCGGCAACCATACCCTGAGCCGGGATTTGGGATTTACGGAAGCTTAATTTCAAAGGAGGTGGACCGGGCCTGGGGGCGGGCGGCGCCTGTTTGCATCCGACGAGGACCGTGGCCCCAATCCATGCTGCCAGCAAAGTAATCACCATGCGCATCAATTTGCACTCGCCTCCGGACGCTAAGCCAATCCGGTTCGCCAACTATGAACGCTTAGCTGCCTGGGCCCGTTTCATCATCTCTTCAGCCGAGACGTCCTCCTTGTGGGTAGCAATCCACCATTGATTGCCGGATGGATCCATGATGCCGCCATGGCGATCGCCATAAAACTGATCGGCCGGCTCCGAAATGCTCGTGCCGCCCGCTTGAAGAGCGCGGCGGTAGACGGCATCGCAATCGGGCACATAGACGTAGAGAACCGCCGGCATGGACCCGGATTTGGCGCCGCTGGCGTCGCCCATCATAATCCGCGAATCGCCGATCTGGACCTCGGCATGCATGACGGTGCCGTCGGGTTTAGTCATGGGCGGATGTGTTGGTTCCGCTCCGAAGGCTTGCTTTAGGAAGT
>Ga0137362_10002882_pt1 | contig 11353 bp, 11 predicted proteins | sample MadtaG_2_FD_104801 | JGI IMG/M metagenome (GOLD analysis project Ga0137362, IMG submission 104801) | Vadose zone soil microbial communities from Angelo Coast Range Reserve, California, USA - Mad1_100_16 metaG | ecosystem: Environmental > Terrestrial > Soil > Vadose zone | place: USA: California... | reverse complement strand
TGGTCAGCTTACCGGGTGTCACCCACCCGCACGAGGTATTAATCTCGCGACTGGCGAGTTGGACCGGTGTGTAACTCAACTTTCGGTGCGGTCGTTTGTGAGAATACTGAGCGTGAGAGTTGGACCGGGGTGACACCGGACCTGCGGCAACACTAGACCGAGTCGCGGCAGCACTCTTTTTTTGTAACAACATTCGCAATCGCCATCACAACCCTTCTCCCGACATTCATTGCGTTATGGCCGCGGAACTGCTGCTTGGTGTCTATGTGATTAATCTACGCGAATCCGCCGGCGGCGTATTCGTTATTAGGATTGAAAGCTCAAAGACGGTTGGCGAGCTGAAAAACGCTGTGTTAAAGGCCAGACCGGGGGTGAAAATAATAGCATCGAAGGTAGTTGCCTTCGATGCTATCATTTTCACACCTGATCACATAGTTTCAGTTCAGGTGACCGTCGCCGGCAAGCCCCAAAGGCTTCCAAGAAACAACTAATCGTTTTCCTGACACCCTTGGAAATTCCGAGTTTCCATACTTCCTTCCCAGTGCCGTCTCCGCGAGCTTTTCTGCATTCGCATGGATCTTTACATTCGTATTCTTACGAGAAGTAGGCCTGGAAACCCGAACGCGAACCCACGGTTCGCACTTCAGACGGTTCCTTCTCCCGAATCTCTTCGTAGTGCTTACTCCTCATCCTCCACCGCGCTAGCTAGTCTCTTTCTCGCCGCTATCAAGCACTAAAAGACGAGTTCATACTAAGGAAAAAGAAAATACGCACTTTGCCGTGTGACGCGTGTCGTGGCAGCTACTTCCTTGCCCTTGCCCTTTGCACGCTTTTCGAAACTTTGACTCGGACCTGCTTCGTTTTCTTGTACCTGTTGCTCACCCGAGGCCTCCATCTCCATCCCGCCTGTATCCATCGCAACGACCCCGTCCTGATAACCCCTACGTTAGTGCGAAAGTCAAACTGTAGCTTGTGTCCACTTACATCGACTTTATTTGCGCGTTCCAAGTCATCGGAGGTGAGCGTGAGAGCAGAAACTTGGAGGTGTGCCGCGTAGACCGGATTATCCATCTCCTCAGCAACCTCATATCGGTGCTTCTGCAACGTAGTCACATTGGAAGGGCGATCCGTAACGAAGACATGGCACCATATCCGAGTGTCTTGAAATTTCTTCAGGAGATACTTTTCCATTTCTTCGAAGCCTTTGGGATCCATGGAATGCTTGTCGGCGACGGTCACCTGGATCGTAACGATGCGATCACGTGTGAAAATAATAGCGTCGAAGGTAGCCTGCGTTCGTGAATCCGGGATCCAGGCAAATGAAGTTGCACGTTGGCTGTTCACCCGCCCCAAGAACGTTTCCACGCTGGATACGGTTATGTTATCGTTTCCAACTGGATAGAGACGAAGCGAGTCGGCTTTGAACCTTTTAGACTTGGCCTTTCCGGACCGAATGGCGGTACATGATAGTCCATTCTTCGCACTGGCATTTAACGAGAGCCAGATATAGAAATACTTTTCGAATATATAACCCATTGCTCTTTGGAGATGAAAATGGCCGCTCGCTTGGTCATAGAACGACGCTTGCTTGGCAGCATCGAATTCGGCGATTGCTTTCATGATAAGATCACGGAGGTATGGGGTTGCCACGTGGAAGTTAGGAACCGCCCTACAGTTCTCGTCCGGAGAGAGAGTAAAGATGTAGTAGGAAGTGATATCTGTCTTTCCCCACATAGATATAGCACCGGGATTTTCAACAAATTTCTTGGCGACTTGAAACGCTTCATATTGAAGCACTTTTTCGGACAGTATCCCTGTCATCAGGTCAACGCAGGTACGCGCACAACCTCCCCACTTCCTGTGATTCTGTAGGAAAGCTTCGGCATCGTAGTCGAATATAGAGCTGTGAGAATAAGTGAGACAAAAAGGAATGCTTGCAGCGATAACCGACCTGAGGGCTTTTGATTCTTTCTCACTAAAACTCTTCATTATGAAAAGAGCTGCATGACGCTGCTGACGCCACTCTATCCACCGATTTACTGCAGGAAAGCTGGTTTGGACAATCCATGCTCGTCTATTCGGCCCACTCAATACCTGAAATAATAGAGGAGGGGTTCTGCGCTTTTCACTGGAATCTGAAAGTGCCCAAAATCGCCCCTTGAAATCAGAGCGCCAATAGGGAACCTCGGCGTTGTGCATTTCGACGCCATTAGGATGAAAGAGGACGAAGACCCCAAAGTCTGAGGATTGTAGAGCAACGGGCTGCATGATGCTTAGGAGTCGGAGAAGTACATAGAATATAAAAACTGATTTCCCTACATATTGTGAGTGCGTTAGCAAAGGGGCTCATATCCTTCTGTAACAAATTCGTACCAATCCCCGATCCACCCGTTACTACCATCCCCCCAGATTTGGCCGTATATTGGCCCAGTGTGTCAAAGGTCAAACTGTACTCCTCACGGAAAAGGATAGCGTTTGCGGTGCATCCTAGTCGTCCAAGTTGCAGGTTATTAACCTCAGTGGCGGGCAGGAATTTCAAGCCCTGGCCATTGGGAACATCTTCCAGTCTACTGTCAAGGTTTTTCCCCCACATGGCATCGTATAACTTCTTGGAAGCTTTATAGAATGGGGCTGAACAGAATGAGAACGTCGCTAATGAACGTAAGCCAACGCAACCAGATGAAACTGTTACAGACCTGGGGTGATGACATGTGGAACTTCTACGAGTACATTGATCGTCCTCTCTGAAGGTTGAATTGGGAATACCTTGGAAAGCATGCGAGTCGATACTTTCAGCCCGTCTTTCAGAATATGATTCATGTCGTCCGCAATGGTCCCATTGTCAGGGTGTTCGACCCGGTAGAGAGTGAGTTGAAAAGCGTCAATACCCTTCAAGATGTTAGGCGTCTTCTCTAAGATTGCGTTTTTCAGGTCGCCAACAGTCTTCCAGCTTTCGATCCTGGCAGTGAATACACAGACGGATTTGTCTAGATTAATCAAGTGAACGCCAAGTAGCAGTTCTGCAGCCATAATTGTAGACAAGGAGGGCGATTAAGTATCGGGTGGTGAGCGTCGTGGAAAGGAGATTGTGTCCGAGTTGTCCGACCAGCCCCTAATGCTCGCCCCGGGCACGACACGAAGACCTTTCGGGATTTGTCATCGACCTAGTAGGTCGATGACTAATAGTATGCCAGTGAGAAGCTGCGGGGGCCTTTATTGTACGATGCGGAGTGTAGCGTGGGTCGAAGAATCGAAGCATCTAGTGCCAGCTCAAGAGGCGCCCTCCATTACAGTAATGGTAAAGAAACCTTTGAAAAGTTGGTGAATTGTACTGCCGGGTCATCATTATAACTGTGCTGTTCTGTACAAGTACTGTATATGCACATAAAAGTTCTCCCGTTACAGTAGTCAAAAGGAGCAAAAGGAGCAACCCGGGTCAATCGATCGGGAAAACAGCGTCACCACCACCGTGATAACGACTCGGAAGCATGCTAGCGAACACAGCGATAGAAGTGTTCCAGTATCCCCATCGATATCCCTCAATAATAATGGCAAGAGGCACGGGGTTTTCGAATCCCGGTATAGTAATGCGCTACCGGCTCGAATGCGCCCGCGTGTCCTCTTTGCCCCGCCACTGCTACCAGTGGATTCGGTTGCTGGACACTGATCATGAATTGAGACGCACTCAGTATTGACGGGTCTCATAATCAAGTGCACCACACTCGGAATTCCGCCTCTCACATTGTGGTTATCATCATCATGGTAACCTTACATACGGCGTATCACCTCGGGGATGCCAGACTGCCAGTCCAGGTTATATTACACAGGCACGGGAACGTTGATATGATACAATTGAATCCTCAAACTATCACACCATGTGTACAGTGTGTGACCAACAATGCTGTGAACATCGTGTTGAATGGATGTGTTGCCTCCGATGGTGGGCAAAAATTCGCCGTCATCATCACCACCATCATATTATCAATCCGTCCTGCTCTTCCAGGACGATGCAGTGCGGGTATGAGGTGGGGCTCGGGACTGACTGTGACTTGGGAGGGTAGACATATCAAACTTGTGTCAATCAAGCTATTGAGCAAATGTCAAACTTAAGTTAACTTTTTGTTGTTTATTGACGGATCTACGATGTGTCCACCTCCGTTTTCGGCATATCCAATCACGAAAAACGGGAAATGGAGTACTGTATGGCCTAGTCTAAACCAGGGGACCCACCCCTAAACTACCAGGCAAACGGCTCCTACCTATGGTGATGGGGGTCCGTTGTAACTTGCTTTTTTGATGAAGAAGCTGAAACACGGGAGAACGCGCAAGTCATCGATCACGGAGGGGGGTTTGGAGCGCAGCCAGCCACAGGAAGAGTGCTTTGATATGATAACATCGTATCGCATGTGCCGCCGACCATATAAGGGCTGCAACATCCGACACTACTGACTTGTATAGTAGGTGGGGCTTGTGCGCGAGTGTTGGGATCAAGAGTACAGCACGGGCGTCATCTAATTACTGTACTTGTTGGCCCTCATCGACCGTTAGTCGGTCGTCAGAGCGTACTGTATGATATACTGTATAAGCGGGAGAGATTATTGTGTTGAAAGCAATGTAGCCTGATTCGGAAGGCGAGGAGAAGAAGGACTTTCTGAACATCGTGTCACGTTTCGAAGATGGACCCTTTTTGGGAGCCGATGCGGGGGAGAGTTTGTTGGATATAATAAGAGCTAGTTCGGAGCTTGTAAGATGGGCGCAGGACTGTACTGTAAGAAGCAAGATGAGCACCGTGGCACCATGAGGACATCCAAAGTTCTTTTCTCCTCGTTGAAGAGTGTGACCAAAGCGAATCGAATCGGTCATTAGCATTGTTCCGTCGGAACACTGGGGGAATGGATGGAAAACTGGGTAAAATGGTCATATTTCGTGCCAGTGACACGTCTAGTTTTTGTATTTGTTTTCCTAAAAGAAATTATCGTTGTCCATCCTACAAGGGGAAAGATACATATAGTGGAGTAGAGGTGGGGTATTTGCGGGTGCGGGGGAGCCATCTCGATGCTTGAGATCTAATCGGGGATTATTATGCCTATTCTGGACATAAGGGCCGGGCTCAGGCTGAACACCCGGCCCATCCGGTCACCCGCTCCTGGTCGTCGTGCGGAGAAGGTGGGCGTGGAGTGGGTTGGTCGAGAATGAGAAGATGGGGTACAGTAGACGGCAGTGGGGGGTTCGGTAGCCGAGCGGGGAGAGGAACGGGGATTGGTAGGCGGGGTTGACGTGAGAGATTTGATCGAAACCGGCTTAGGACGACGAGAGCTTTTAAACGCTCTGGCCATCTCTCGAGCTCCCATCTCCCCATGGGCATCAACATCCATGACCCTCTCGTCCAGATCAAAGGTACTCATCCCATTCATTCTCTCTCCCCGTCTTGTCTCTCACCTCTCCCTCTAGTCACTGAATCCGTCTGTGGCTTTGTCGCCATATGCATGACCTCGTTTCGCCTCTGGCTTCGTTGGTCTCGCTATTGGTGGGACGACGCATGGGCTTTTTTCTCCTTATTCTGGTACGTCTCATCTTATTCTCTACGCCAATTTCCCCCATTTACACCCTTTTTTCAGTCTGTTCGTGCAAATTGGTGGCGTGTTCATGCACGTAGAACACCCGTCGGACCTTTCCAGGCTTAACCGCATCGCAGCGTATTACCTCATAGCCACCACCTTTTATGCCGTCATATGGAGTGCTCGTCTCGCCATCCTCTTCTCTATCATCCGCATCGATCCTGATCCCGTCATGCGTCGCAGATTGGGGTGGCTCGCCGGCGCGTTCATCGCTGCCATTACCTTTTTCTTCGCGCAGCTTTTCTGGGTCTGTGAAACCAGGCATAACGGCTGGAAGAACAAGCCCAGCCCCCAGTGTCCCCTTCCGAAGCAAGTCGCCATTTGCCAACTGGTTTGTACGTAGTCTTTCCTTGTACCACCAATTCATACAAAGGTGACTTCCCACCACCCCCCTCTTTTCCTATGTAGCGGACGTCCTGGCGGATTTGGCCCTCATTTTGTTACCTCTTCGGCTTATCCGAGGCATCAAGGAAAGGCGTCTCCGCTGGCGTCTCATGTTCATCTTCTCCACAGCGAGTTCGTCTCTTCCCTTTTTATTTTTTTGTCGCAGGCGCTCATTCCTTCATTTGTCAGTCGTGACGACTGTTGTGTCCCTCGTACACGCGGCATACATCATCACCCGCGGCGGCATCCCCGTCATCATCTCCGCACTCGTCGAAGACTGCATGTCCCTTACCGTAGCCAATTTGCCCGTCGTAGCTACCGCCTCGATCAGCTACTTCTCCGTTACCGCTGCACGCGAACCAGATCCAGACGGAGATGGCCAGCGCTGGTCATCATGGAAATTCCGTTCACGAACACAACCGACTGGCACTGTGACCATGACGACACAATTAACCACAGATCATAGGTCCAAGGGTGGCGGTCCTCGAGCTGTAGCGGCCAACACTAGGACGACGACTACGGATACTACGATTGACCTGACGAAAAAGAGCTCTATACCTGCGTTCGAGATCGGATCAGATGAGCAGCTCTTTGATGCTTCTGGCGCGGAGAAGACGGAGGGTGATGAAAAAGTGAACGACCAGGCAAATGCGGCGGCGACCGCCGTACGTCGTGAGGATAGAAGCGTCGTGCGTATAGATCTTTTGCCCTACCCTCGCGAACCACCATCCCCACTACCACCGACACCGGCAACTGGCGAACCCTAAAATCACACGGACACACAGCGCAATTCGCTTCGGAAAAGTGAATCGTCCACCACCTTACTACCCGAACCACCCTACATTATACCAAGCAGTCCGTTTACCTCTCCTTCCTCACGCACAAGCACGCATGAAGAAGCGTAATACAACTGCACGATATCTATGCCCTCCCGCGCGACCATACCACCATACCACCGTCAACATTCACTACCCCGTGTTCATTTATTATTTGCAACCAATTCCCTACCCTGTCTCACTCTTTGTACTTTAACCGGCTTTCCTTTCTCTCCCTCTCTCTCTGTCTCACGTATCACCACCGACAGACAGCTCGGACCCCCAATCCTAACTTGGTTTTTATTTATCTCCTATATTCCCTGGATTTTAAATCTGCGTCATTCTCCTTCCTTCTGTCTTTCCTCTCCTAACCTCCTCTCCCCTTCCTTGATTTTTTTATTACCCTGCGCTCTGGCAGCTGGCGAATTGCAAAACTGGGGTACAAGAAAGTGGGATTTTCTTCGGTTTGTTGACACTGCAACCATTATTTATTACGGTACAGTTTCCTCCCCAGCCTCTTAAACCCCACCCCATCCCTGCGACCACTTTTTGAGTAGGGGGGTTACTGATTGAATCTGACTTCGTTCATATATGCCTCAATTTTTTAAAACTGTTGTTTTTGTTTGAGATTGAGCCAAAGATCTTCGATGTACTGTATGAAGTAGAGTAGTAGTAGCCTTTTTAAACAGAACAGCAAAAAACTAATAAGATTTTTGCATATTAGGCTGTGAGATGTGAGGGGGCTCTCAGCCGCGGATGTGATTTTATTTCTCGGTTCATACTTACCGAAAAATCCAGATAAACGTAACTCACAAGAGACGGACATCCTTTTCGAGGTCCTGCTTTTCTTCGAGAATTCAGGGAGGAAGAAGAAAAGTGAAATTTCAATCCGATTAGAGCTAAAGCTAAAATGATATCTCTTTTGTTTCAGTTTGTCGAGCCTTTTGTTGCTTGCTTGCTTTGCTTTGCTTTTGCCATCGTTGTTCAACGCACCGTGTTTTACATCTACACAACATAACATTCAAGTGATAATGTTCCACAGCCTTGCGGTACAAGGTACAAGTTGTCCACAAGAGATGATGACACGTCAGTGCATCAGATGATTTCCAAGGTCTGGGTGCTTTCATTCACTTTTGGGCCGTATATAGCCACATACATACACTGGCAATGCGCTGCTCGGATACTCACCGTACATGAATTTCCCCGCCTTGCGTCGAGCTTCAGTTGGCTTGGCTTGTCTGAAATGTTACCAAAGGGATTTGGATGCCGACTGGAGCCACGTCGGACTACGTCCGGTAGAGGAAACCCGGTGTCGGATGGAGGGTCTACGGTCGCCACAGTCCGAGAATCCGAGCCATGGATCAGAGTGAGAAGGAGAGGGGGACGGTGAACCTTCCCCGGGCCCTCATCATGGTCCGAACGCCGGATGTTCGCTTTGACGGTATATTGTATTGACTTTCTTTGGCGCTGTGGTCCTCTAATCCAGAGGCATGGCACTGGCGGGATCTGGTCCATATGGTGATGATACTGTATCCAGACGAGGTCCATCGGTGGTCCCACAAACATCGTTCCACCCGCTCAACTTCGCGTTCGACGGTTCTTGTTTTTCTCCTTTGCGTCATTCGTCGAGCGCATCGTCATGTGTAAGTGAGGATGCAGTTGTTCGAGTTGCAGGGCGCGCGAGCGCTCGATGTGCGTGACGGTGAGCTCGATGAACGTGACAGCGACACAGTCTTACCAAACTACCAAACAATGCACGGTGCACCACCGCAGCCAAACACCGCGCGACTCTCAGAGCGAATGAGTCCACACAATGCTCACTCACTCGGTCATGTCGCCGCCGACTGATCCACCTCTGAAAATACCGCATGTACCATCGGTCCACTGCAGCCCCCATTCCCCCCGGTCTTCAACACGGCCAACAATGCATTGGATGGATTTGATGTCAGCGGATGTCACCTTCAGTTGTAAGACAAACCCTGTTGCTTACGTTGCTGATTTTGGATTTGGCACCGAGCACTGCGTAGACGATGAAATATCTGGGACATGAATCGACTTTTTACTGTTCGCGACAGCTAAGCAATAGTTGAGCAGAAGTCATAGAGGGCCTTTGGCATGGGTGGCTCGCCATTTGTTAGCTCATCTGAATTGTTTTCGAATGCACTCGGTTTGCGGTGCCCAAATTGCACTAACGGCCGGGGAAACAGAAACGGGACTGACCGAGCGCCTGGCGAGCATTGTTAAAATTTAAGCGAGAGCGAGAGTACGGGGGTCGCGGAAGTTCTAAGAGGATGATGGCAGCGTAGGCCAAGCTCCTCCCTGAACTCCATGCTCCCACCCAGAAACCCAGTCACGCTGTATCCTCCCCCCCTCCCTGTTAAACTCACCCATTAAGTCAAGGCTTAATCCACCGAGCCGCAACTCGCACTCGCCATGGATCCAGAGGCAGGATAAGAGTTTGTTGATGATAGTGCCAATTGCCAAAGTGGCGTGACGACGAATCCGCACGACAACGGCCCGGACCGCCTGGCGTCGTTGATCCGATGCCCGCTTTACACCTCTCTATTTCTTTTATCGTGGGTCTCATCGACTTCCTCCTATGACCATACAATCCTATTTACATACAAGACTGTCCCCTTCTGGGTCCTCGACTACGAAGTGTATCAAAGCAGTATGCGTGCGATGAATGCATTTAATGCAAGCCACAAACACTAAGAGGAACCAATCTGGCCTCTACTTTCACCTCCACCGTTCCACCGGTAAGGGCTTCGAAAACCCTCTTTCCAAGCTTGAAACCGTCGTGGGTGGCGTCGATGGCGAAGAGAGAAATCGACCTGCGGGTCTTTGAGTCGGTCAACCTCCAGCACTTGCTGCAGCCGGGGCCCTGTTTGACGTTGAATGCGGCGCCGATACGTGGGAACTGGGGGAAATTATGGAAATGTGGGAACTGAGGGGCGAGATTTGAGCAAGTAACGGTCCTGGTGTCGCCGTTCCAGTTATCGTACTTGACGTCCATCGTGGCATTTTCGAGGAAAATGGGCTGGGCGTCAAACATGACTTCGTACTGCTCGTATAGTTCCTCGGGAGGGGCAGCGTCACCACATGCGGGCACGGCACGAGCGACGTTGGAGAGGATGAGTGTAAGGATGAACGTAGCGAGGAAGATCATTGTGAAAGCGCAAGGCTGTAGTAGATCACTGGTGCGGGTTGAAAGTGATGAGATCCTCAAAGAAAGGCATACCTACTCTTCTTCAAGTTATATGCGAATTCAGAGCCGGTGTTTGCTTCGCCCCACCCCAAAGCTGGCCAAGCTGTCCAAGATGAACCTTGGTAGGCGATAGTCCAGCTAGACCATGCCGCTGACACGGGACGAATTCACTGAATGCGGAAATTTGACGACAAACACCTGTCAATGCAGTATCGTGGGCGCAATCATTTTTTATGATTCGGAGATCCAACTGAGGCGAGAAACCCAAATAGAAAATTAGGAAGATGTAAAATTCGGTGTTGGCGCTAAACAGGGCAAGGGCATGCCAGGGCGGTCACGGTGTCGAGATCAGCACCCAGCTTGTAATCCCCAGGAGAGTGTTCAAGGTAGAGCTTGGGCCGTGCTGCCCGGTAAGCGTGCGAGTGTGAGAGGTGTGCTCAGGGCTTCTGGCCCGCTGGCAAAGCTACCGAAACAGAGAGAGGGGCCCTGTTGTGGGAGTAGCAGTGACGTGAGTGGAGCGGCCATTGGCCCCAAATCCCACGAGGTGTCATCTGGCTTGAAGAATGACTAAATCGCACTAACAAGTAACAGCTGCTCAACCTCAACGGCCTCAACCACGGCCCGGCGGCCGTACAGTAGTGGACGCAGTAAACCACTGTCGGTACGGCCTCGTATTCAAAATATCCCACGTTGTATTTTGGAATTCAAGTTGTCCTCGTGGCTCGCCGTCGCTGCCTTGAATCAGTGACTTGTTATGTTTCATATTATAGTATTTTTTTTTTCTTTCCTAAATCCACATTTATATCCCGCAGCGCATACAAAGCAGTACAGAGGCGGACACGTAGAGTACGTATTATGGTCAGGCGAGTATGGTACAGTATTGGCAATGAGTCAGAGCTAGCTGATCATGGGTAGTGATAGGGTATGGTCTGGTGGTTTTAGGGCCTGCTCGTGGGCGCACCCGGTCACGGTATTGCATGAGATTTTACTCCTTTCTCCCCTCATCCCGGCTCCCAAACCGTCCGCGGCTTTGCGCAGACACCCGTATCTACCAGGAAACGAAGCGTTGCTGTGACGCGCTTCGGATGGTTGAACAGCTGAGCAAGGTTTCGGGGGCGGCCGTTGGCAGTTAAATAGTAATGTGAGTCGTCTCGTGTCCAATTGGAGTCTATGACGATCATCCGTTCGTCATGCCACTGGCAGGACCTCCGACTCAGGCTTCCATGTGCTCGTAAGCGATGTGTGGCGGTGCACGGCTTGGGTGCGCGCATGCAATGCATAGCAGAAACTCTACCCGTCAGGTTCGCGGGCGTCCTTGTCCATATTTT
>Ga0137362_10002877_pt1 | contig 11358 bp, 15 predicted proteins | sample MadtaG_2_FD_104801 | JGI IMG/M metagenome (GOLD analysis project Ga0137362, IMG submission 104801) | Vadose zone soil microbial communities from Angelo Coast Range Reserve, California, USA - Mad1_100_16 metaG | ecosystem: Environmental > Terrestrial > Soil > Vadose zone | place: USA: California... | reverse complement strand
CCTGCGTCGTCAAACGCAGGGCGGGCAGTCACGCCGAGGCTCGTGCTCACGGTGGGGGCGCACGCGGCCGCGCCTTCCTCGCGAAAGACTACATTCCAACTGGGCTGAGAAGAAGGTCCAGCACCAACGGCGATCCGCCCGTGAGCCCCACAATCCGGAGGAGCCTGTTCCAGGCGAGCACGCCTAATCCCAGCGGACGCGGCATGGTATGCCGAAGGAACGCGACCTTCTTGATATAGGTAGGGACACACCATGTGCAAGAGGTCCCGGCGGGGAAGAAGACGACGTCGCCTGGGCCGAGCCGGCGTTCTTCGCCTTGCCCATTGGTAATGAAGGCCTCGCCGGAGATGACGACAAAAGTCTCTTCCTTGTTGTAATGCCAGTTGAAGCGGCCGGCCGTGCACTCCCAGACCATGCTGTGCGAGGTGCGGTCATCGCTTCTCGCCAGTTCCTTGCTCCGCGCCTCTGGCGTACCGTTCAGAATCCAATCTGGAGGGATCGGGGCGGGTCTCAGGTCAGCGGCGGCTCCGGCCTCGACCACAATCGATTTGGACATGACATTCTCCGAATGTAATTGGTCAATACCTGGACGCAGCACGTGACATGCGCCGGTAAGTTCGGTGCACATTCGATGCCGCATCAGGACGGGCGAGATGTGGTGCCAAACCAGCCGATTCCTCGGAGGGCTGGTTCGCCGGCTTCCGGCCGCCACGATCAGTCCTCGTCTTGGACTGTCAAAACGTCAGCGGCGTCAGGTCATGACGGCACGGCGGTCCGTTTGGGGGCGAGATTCATGGGGGGCTCAACGGGAGCCCTTCGAGACGGTGGCCCTTCTCAGCGCCTCAGACCTGGTCGACGGCCGGGCGGATCTCCTTCGCGACCAGCTCGAGGATCTCCAGCATCTCACCGAGCGAGTCGCGTCGGAAGTCGAGCATCACGTGGGTGAGCCCGAGCGCCTTGTACGCGGAGAGCTGGTCCACGACGGCCTGGCGCGCGTCGGCGGTCAGAGCGTGCCGCAGGGCTACGCGGATCGACAGCGCGATGGTCTCGAACGGCCGGCGCGCGGCGTCCGCCATCGCGCGCAGGCGATCGAGGCTCGCGGCGAGCTCCGCTGGGGACTTCGACGTGGCGTGCCAGCCATCGCCGAGCGTCACGACACGCCGAAAGGCGCCCGGGCTGTCCCCGCCGACCCAGATCGGCGGATGCGGCTTCTGGACCGGCTTGGGGGCGAAGCCGACGTCGTCGAATCGATAGAACTCGCCCGCGAAGCGTGGGTGGTCGGACGTCCACAGCTCCTTGAAGACGCGGAGGATCTCGTCGGCTTGCCGCCCGCGTCGGTGGAACGGCGCGTCGAGGATCGTGAGCTCCTCCTCCCACCATCCGACGCCCACACCGCAGACGAGCCGCCCGTTGGACAGCGCGTCGATCGTCGTCAGCATCTTCGCCATCACGACCGGGTGGCGGTGGCCGAGGATGAAGACCGACGAGCCGATACGTGGCCGCGTGGTCGCGACCGCAGCGGCCGCAAGGACTGCGACCGGCTCGAGGTAGGGCGTGTCGGGCGCGAAGGGGAAGCGTCCGCCGGGGTACCGGCCGGTGGCCGTTCGAGGGAAGATCACGTGGTCGCTCACCCAGAGCGAAGCGATCTGGCGGTGCTCCGCCTCTCGGCAGAAGGTGAGCAGCGCCTCGCGCGTCGCGACGGGGCCCTGCGTCGGCAGGTGGCAACCAATGTCCATTCAGGCCTCGGAGTCCCCGCGACGCGCGTCTCGTCAGTCCACGGGGACGAAGATACAGTGGCGCAGCTTGCCGTCGAGCGCCTTGGAGCGATGCCCCTTGCCCCACGTGTCCTCGACGAGGATCACCTCGCCGGCGCCGATCCGTCGCGTCTCGCCGTCGCTCGCGGTGATCTGCACGCCCGCGTCGAGATTGATGATGTATTGCCGCCGCGGGGCGGGATGCCAATCCAGGTCGTACTCGGGCTGGACCTCGCGAAAGATGATCCCGGTGGCGGGAAGGCGTGCGGACAGCCGCCCGGCGCGGCTCGATTCCGTGAGGGGAACCTCCATGTCCTCGAAGTGCGACTCACCGTTCGTGTCGACGTAGAGCCGGTGGATCTTCATGGCGCTCCTTCGCACAGCGGAATCGGTCTAAAGTCCCTCGCGTCGCCGCCAATCAATAACGCCGCGCGTCGGTCTGTGCAAGCGGTGTTTGCAGGTGTTTCCCCGGGGGTCAGGTCGGGGATCTCCCCCGAATCGACGGCGCTCGCCCCGACGGCTCGTCCGGACTTTTCCGCGCATGGCGTCAGGGATTCCCCCTATTTCCGGAAAAACCCATCTCGTTTACGCTGAGCAATCGTGGAGTGGGTGCTGACAGTTTCGCTCCTCGGCGCACGAGCGCGCCGGCATTGGTGGGCCTCCCACGCACGCCCGCCCTGGACGGAGAAGTGGAGAAGGGGCCCGTAGCTCCGCGGAGGCAGTTTGTGGCTCGTTTGCTCCTCATCGTTTCGCGGACGGAGCCGTCACGGTTCACGTACCTGAAGCATGTCTTCGGTAGTGAGTCCGTGGACGTGATCATCGACCGCCGGACCGAGGAGCGTCGTCAGCGCCTGGAGCGAGCGTCGTCGGAGAGGCGCCGGCACGAGAACCGGCGCCAACGGGACATCACCAAGGATCTCCAGACGTACGGCTGGGCTCTCGTTCGGCGCTAGGCGGCGTCCCCGCTCAGGGGGGCTCCGGGGGCGGCCGCCGCCGCAACCGCGACGCCTTCGACAAAGCCGTCGGCTTGGCGGAGGCTGGCGCGGAGTACGAGTGGCGCGCCGTCGTCCCGCCGCCACCGCAACTCCTGGTTTTCGACCACAACGCCCGGCGTGAGCGCACGCGCCACCTCGTGCCAGTGCGCCGGGTCGGGGAAGAGATCCTTCACGTTCAGCGCCAGGATCTGCTGGGGCGAGGAGGCGCCGAGGAGACGTACGAAGAGGTCGTTGCACTCGACGATGCGTCCGTCGCGCCGAGCACGGAACACCCCGGCAAGGCTCCCCATCCGCTCGCGGTAGCGGTCGACCGAAGTTTGTAACTCGTCCACGATCGTCACAAGCTTGGCAGCCACCGCTTCCACCGTCTTCCGCTCCTCGGACTCTCGTCGGAGCTCGAGGGTGACGCCCTCGACGCGACGCTGAGCGACCAGGAGCTGCGCGTTGAGCGCGCTCAGGAGGACCCCGACGCCCAGGAACAGGACGAACCCCATGAGGTCCGCGGGGCCCTGGACCATCAGTGAGTGGATCGTCCGGTCGACGTACGTGAGCACGAGCGCGGAGAGCAGCGTCGTGACGAGCCCGGGGCCGAAGCCGCCGAACCAGGCGCTCAGCATGACCGCGGGATAGCAGGGCCACAGCAGGTGCCGCGGGCTTGATTGCGGCGCGAGTTGGAGGCTCGCCAGCACGGCCAGTCCCGCCAGGAAGGCGGCAAGGCCGTAGCGCAACAAGAACGCCAAGGATTGGACTCGGAAAGCCACGGCGTGAGTGGTCCGGCTCCAATCTAGCTCTGACCCTCTGACGGAGTCAATGAAGCGAGAGGACGATGACCCATGAGGGATTCTCCCCGGGGGAAATCCAGGCAAACTGCCGATATGACGGGCACGGGGCTGCGCCTAGAGTTGTCGTCGGACGACGCGATCATCGGCAAGACGCTGGACGGGATCATCACGACCTGGAACGCGGGCGCCGAGCGGCTCTACGGGTACGCGGCGCGCGAGGTCGTGGGCCGTCCGATCTCGATCATCATCCCGCCGCAGGTCGAGGATGAGCTGCCGATGATCCTCGACCGGCTCGCGCGGGGCGAGCGGGTGGAGCACTACGAGACGGTGCGGGTGGCGCGGGACGGGCGGCGGATCGAAGTGTCCATCACGGTGTCGTCGACGCTGGACCCGGCGGGGCGGATCATCGGCGCGTCGTCGATCGCCCGGGAATCACCCATCGCAAGGGAGGCCGAGGCGGCGGTGCGGGAGCGGGACGCCCTCCGGTACGTTGCCGGCCTCGCCGCCGCGGCGGCGCACGAGATCAACAATCCGCTGGCGGTGGTCGTGGGGCAGGCCCAATTACTCGGCGAGATGCTCGACGCTGCGGGCTAGAAACGAACGGAAGAGATCCTCCAGGCCGCCCGGCGCATCGAGGAGATCATCGGTCGCATGAAGGGCGTCAGCCGGCTCAAGTTGACCAGGGAGGTCACGTATGTGCCCGAGATGCTTGACCTGGACAAGTCAAGCGAGCCGCGCGTCGGGAGTCCGCCCTCACCTTCTCGCCAACTGGCGTGACACGTCAGGTGAATTCCTGCATACAATAGGGTAAATACCTGATGGGGCGATCCAGGTAGAGACCTTAGAGTGCTCGCCGGATAAACTCCAGACATAGCAAGTTTGTCGAGCACGCGGGAGGTGCCCGATGAGTAAGACGACCAGGGATCTGGCGATGGCCGCCGAGCCGCGCGTCGAGTCTACGGCCTCGCTGCTGCGCGAGCTCGTGGCGCACCTGAGGCAGCAACGCGCCCAGCTCCGCGAAGAGTGGGCCCGGCTCATCACCGAGGCGAAGCTGCTGACGGCGATGACGAAGGAAGAGATCTTCGCCGAGGCGACCTCGGTGTACGACAACTACGTCGAGGCCCTCGAGACGGGGACGTACGAGGCCCTGCAAGCCTACGCGCGCAACCTCTCGGAACGCATCATTCCGCGAGGCGTCGAGACGCACGAGGTCGTCGGGATCGTGCTCCTGCTTCGCGACGTGCTCGCGCGCTCTCTCTTCGCGAAGCATCACGAAGACTTCAACAAGCTCAATCGCATCCTCGACGCGTACGAGCCGGCGGCCAACCGCATCGCGATCACGGTCGCCGTCGGGTTCGTCCAGGAGCGCGAGCGCATCATCCGCGAGCAGCAGGAAGCGATCCGTGAGCTGTCGACCCCGGTCCTCCAGGTTCGCGAGCGCTTGCTCATCCTGCCCATCATCGGCGTCATCGATCCTCAGCGCGCGCGGCAGTTGACCGAGCAGCTGCTCCGCGGCATCCGGACCAACCGCGCCAAGGTCGTCGTGCTGGACATCACGGGCGTGCCCTACATCGACTCGCCCGTGGCCAACCATCTGGTCCAGACCGTCGAGGCCGCGCGGCTGCTCGGCGCGACCGTGATCGTCACCGGCCTGTCGCCCGAGATCGCCCAGACCCTTGTGAACATCGGAGTGGACTTGGGGAAGATGAACACGGTCGGCGACCTCCAGGGCGGCATCGAAGAGGCCGAGCGGCTGCTGGGGTACAAGGTCGTCCTGACGCGGGAGTCGGCCACGGAGCCCGCGTAAGCGCGGGAGGGAGGAACCGTGCAGGTTCCGATCCTCAAGCAGGGCGCGTATCTGATCGCGACGGTCCAGTCCGCGCTCACGGACGAGGACCTGAAGCAGTTGCGCGACACCTTGGTCGTGCGGGTCAGTGTGGTCAGGGCCCGCGGCGTCATCGTGGACGTCACGGCGCTCGACGTCATCGACTCGTTCGCGACCCGGACTCTGCGCGACGTCGCGCACATGATCAGGCTGCGTGGAGCGGAGACCGTCATCGTGGGGATCCAGCCGGAGGTCGCCTTCTCGATGGTCAAGCTGGGGCTCACGCTGGAGGGGGTCGCGACGTCGCTCGACCTCGAGGAAGGTCTCGCCTACCTTGACCGGAAGGGGAAGGGCCCCGGGCATGAGGTTCGCACTCATCGCTGATGAAGTGCGAGTGTCGATAGACCGCGACGTCGACATCGTCTCTGCCCGCCAAAAGGGACGGGAGCTGGCGTCCCAGTGCGGGTTTCCCTCGACGGACCTGGCCGTCGTCGCCACCGCGATCTCGGAGCTGGCGCGGAACATCGTCCGCTACGCGGCGCGCGGCGAGGTGATCCTCCGACTGATCGACGACAACGGCAGGCGCGGAGTCGAGGTCGTGGCCGCCGACGACGGGCCCGGGATCCCCGACGTCGCGCTGGCCATGCAGGACGGGTACTCGACGTCGGGGAGCCTCGGACTCGGCTTGCCGGGCGTCCGGCGGCTCATGGACGAGTTCGAGATCACCTCCGACTTTGGCAAGGGCACCACGGTGACGGTCCGGAAATGGAAGCGATAAGCACGGGCCTGCTCGAGTGGGCCGTCGCGGAGCTGGTCCTGCCGGGGCAGACCGAGTCCGGCGACCGGGGTCTGGTCACGGCGACGTCGGGGGGCTCGCTCGTGGCCGTCGTGGACGGCCTGGGCCACGGCGCCGAGGCCGCCGGGGCGGCGAAAGCCGCGGTGAGCTCGCTGGAGCGTCACGCCCAGGAGCCGATCATCCAACTCATCCGGAACTGTCATCGGAGTCTCGCCGGAACGCGCGGCGTGGTCATGAGCGTCGCCGAGTTCGACGCACGCGCCGAGACGATGACGTGGATCGGCGTAGGCAACGTCGAGGGCGTGCTCCTGCGCGCGCAGGCCGCGGTGAGCCCGCGCCGTGAGTCGCTCCTGCTGCGGGGCGGCGTCGTCGGCGCGCACCTGCCGGCGCTCGTAGCCGCGATCGTCCCGGTGACGCGGGGTGACACGCTGATCTTCGCGACCGACGGTGTTCGGGGCGATTTCACCCTCGAAAACTTCGCCCACGGCGAATCGCCGCAGCAGCTCGCCGATCGTCTCCTCGCGGCGTGGGGTACCAAGACCGACGACGCGCTCGTGCTCGTCGCCCGTTATCTGGGAGCGGCGGCGTGAATCGTGAGGCCCGGGAGCTGGCGGACGAGTACGCCCGGGCGCTCGAGAGCTACCTGGCCGTGCGCAGCGAGGCGGCCCTGCAGGAGGCGTACGAGCTCGGGCGTAAGACGCTCGCGAAGGGCCTCGGCATGCTCGACGTGGCGACGATCCAACAGCACGCGCTGCTGAAGTGTCTCGTGCGGGCCCGGACCACGAAGGAGGGGACGCGCATCCTCCGGGTGGCCCACAAGCTCTTCGTCGAGAGCCTGCTCCCCTTTGAGATGTCCCACCGCCGGGTCCAGGAGATCAACACCGCGCTGCGTGAGTCCGAGCAGCGCTACCGGAACCTGGTCGACACCGCCCGGGACGTCATCTACACGCTCTCGATCGACGGGAAGATCAAGTCCCTGAACCCAGTGTTCGAGACCATCACGGGCTGGCTCCGCGACGAGTGGATCGGTAAGGAGTTCTCGCCCCTCGTCCATCCGGACGATCTCCCCCGCGCCACGACGCTCCTGCAGGTCGTCCTGGCGGGCCGGGTCCCGCCGACGTTCGAGCTGCGCGTCCGCTCCAAGTCTGGCGCCTACATTCCGGGGGAGTTCACGGCGACGCCACAGACCCAGGACGGACGCGTCGTCGGCGTCCTGGGGGTCGCCCGTGACATCACCGATCGCAAGCGTGCCGAAGCGGCGCTGCGGGGGCTGAACGAGGCGTTGGAGGAGGAGATCAAGCGGATCGCGCACGCGCTCCACGACGAGGCGGGTCAGCTGCTCGCCTCCGTCCACATCGGGCTGGCCGAGGTCGCGCGCGACCTGCCGCCCCACACCTCGCGGCGCCTGGACGACGTGCGGGGACTCCTGACCAAGATCGAAGAGCAGCTCCGACACCTCTCCCACGAGCTGCGCCCGACGATCCTCGACGATCTCGGCCTTCACCCGGCGATCGAGTTTCTCGCCGATGGCGTCTCGCGGCGGACGGGGCTGCAGATCACGGTCGAGGGGGCGCCGGGCAAGCGCATGCCCGCGCCGACCGAGACGGCCCTGTACCGCAACGACCAGGAAGCGCTGACCAACGTCACGAGGCACGCCCAGGCAAGTCGTGTGACGATCCGGTTCGAGCGGGACGGTCGGCTCCTGCGCTGCTCGATCCGCGACAACGGCACGGGGTTCGACGTCCTCGCCGTGCAGGCGCGCCGGGGCGTGCGCGGCCTCGGCCTCATCGGAATCCAGGAGCGGTTGAACGCGGTCGGGGGAACCTTGAACATCACCTCGATCCCGGGAAGCGGGGCCGAGCTGATCCTTTCCGTGCCTGTGGAGGCAGGCGGTGCCGACGCGGATTCTCCTCGCCGATGACCACCTGATCGTGCGCCAGGGTCTCAAAGCCCTGCTCGAGCACGAAGGGTTCGCGATCGTCGCCGAGGTCGGCGACGGCCAGGAGGCGGTCCGTTCGGCGCGCGAGCGTTGCCCGGATGTCGCCGTGCTAGATTTCGCGATGCCGCTCCTGAACGGGCTCGGCGCGGCCCGGGAGATCCTCCGCACCTGTCCCCGCGCCAAGGCCATTCTCCTGACGATGCACACGGAGGACCACTACGTCCTGGAGGCGCTCCAGGCGGGCGTCAAGGGCTACGTCGTCAAGACTCAGGCCTCGGGGGATCTGGTACGGGCGATCAACGAGGTGCTGCGAGGCATGATGTACCTGAGCCCCGGAATCTCCCAGGCCGTCGTCGAGGCGTACCTGTCCAAGTCGGAGGTGCCGCCCGACCCGCTGACGGCTCGGGAGCGCGAGGTCCTCCAGCTGGTCGCGGAGGGCAAGTCCACGAAAGAGATCGCCAAGCTCCTGGGGATCAGCTTCAAGACCGCCGAGTCCCACCGGACCCGGATCATGAAGAAAACCAACATCCACGAAACCGCCGGCCTGGTCCGGTACGCGGTTCGGCGGGGCCTGATCCAGCCTTAGCCCCCCTCGCTCCCCCCGGCCTACGGAGATCCCGGAGGGCCGGATTAGGTATTTTCCTGGTCAGATTTGAGGCACTTTCCGGATTTTCCGGAGACGCCCTCTCGATAGACTTTTGCCAAGATGTCGACGCGTATTCTCTTGGCCGACGATCATGACATCGTTCGGCAGGGTCTACGGCTACTCCTCCAACGGGAGGGGTTCGAGGTGATCGGCGAAGCCGCGAACGGCCAGGACGCGATCCGCCTCGCCAGGGAGAACTGCCCGGACGTCGCCGTGCTGGATTACGGGATGCCGCTCCTGAACGGCATCGGCGCGGCGCGCGAGATCATGCAGGCGTGCCCGCGTACGAAGGTGATCCTCCTGACGATGCACACGGACGACCACTACGTCCTCGAAGCGCTCCGGATGGGCATCAAGGGGTTCGTCGTCAAGACCCAGGCGCCCGCGGATCTGATCCGATCGATCCACGAGGTCCTGTCCGGCATGGTCTACCTGAGCCCGCGAGTCTCGCGCACCCTGGTGCAGGCATACCTGGCGAAGTCGGCCCTGCCCGCCGATCCGCTGACGCCGCGGGAACGCGAGGTGCTGCAGCTGGTCGCGGAGGGCAAGACGACGAAGGAGGCCGCCAAGCTCCTCGGGATCAGCGCCAAGACCGTCGAATCCCACCGGACCCGGATCATGAAGAAGCTTGACACGCCGAACACCGCCGGCATCGTCCGCTACGCGATTCGCCTGGGCCTAATTCAGGTCTAACCCGTAGTACGTCCGCCGTTCGTCCTCCTGGGGAGAACACCGGGGCCGGCCGTCAGGGGATTTCCGCATGCGCTTTTAGGGGTTCCATGACTTGAGGGGCGCCGCGGGTCGACCGTACGGTGAGAGCAGATCGAGGCGAAAGGCGACCAAATCGTATGTGCGGAATCGTCGGGTACGGTCGACTGTACGAGAAGGTGATCGGGAACGTCGAAGAGGTGAAGGCTCGGAGCGGCATCGTGGTCGCCGTCGCGAGCGACGGAGACGACGACATCGCGGGGTGGGCGGACCACGTGCTCTACGTCCCGCCGGCGTCCGAGCTGCTGACGCCGATCCTCTGCGCGATTCCGCTGCAGCTCCTGGCGTACGACATTGCGGTGCTCCGCGGCTGTGACGTGGACCAGCCCAGGAATCTCGCGAAGAGCGTCACCGTCGAATAGGCGGTCGGGCGCGTCCGCCCGGCGGACCCCGGCCGCGAAGCATGATGACGAGAGGTGTGTGTGGTTCGTTCCCGATAGGGAGCCGCGAACCAAAGGGGGCGAAGCCCGTCCGATGAACAGCGCAATGCCGACCGACTTGATCTCGCCGGCCCGGGACACCGCCGCGGTCCACGACGGCGCCGTGTGCTCGTCGACAGCGTGGCACGCGTTGTGGACGCGGAGCCACTGCGAACAGCTGGTCCACGACCAGCTGGCGGCGAAGGGGTTCGACCTGTTCCTGCCGAAGATCGAACAGTGGTCGCGGCGCGGCGGGCAGCGGCACCTCATCTGGGTTCCCATGTTCTCGGGCTACGTCTTCCTGCGCGCCGCGCTGGGCAAGGCGAGCTACGTGGAGGTGATGAGAGCGCGGGGGCTGGTCCAGGTCCTGGGTGAGCGCTGGGACCGGCTGGCGACGATCCCCGAGGGGGAGATCGACACGATCCGGCGGATCGTCGATGCGCGGGTTCCCGCCCTGCCGTACCCCTTCTTGCAGGAGGGCCAGCGGGTGCGGATCACGCGCGGGCCGCTGACGGACGTGGAGGGCATTCTCGTACGGACCAAGCCGAACCGGGGCCTGCTGGTGGTGTCGGTCGACCTCCTGCGGCGCAGCGTCGCCGCGCACGTCGACTGCACCTGGGTGGTACCGGCGTAGGCCCTGATGAGGACGGCATCATGACGATCATCAAGCACGTCATCACCACGGTTCTCGCCATCTCGCTGATCGTCACCGGGCTTGCGGCGGCGGAAGAGGCGCCGAAGGGACTCGCCGGGGCCGCGGCGGCGGACGGCGAGTACCGGATCGGGCCCGAGGATCTGCTCGACATCGCGGTGTGGAACAACCAGGCCATCAGCCGGACCATGCCGGTCCGTCCGGACGGCAAGATCTCCCTCCCGCTGCTCAACGAAGTGCAGGCGGCCGGTCTCACGCCACCCCAGCTGCGTGACGTACTCATGAAACGGCTGACCGACTACATGCCGTCGCCCGAGGTGTCGGTCATCGTCCGCGAGGTGCACAGCTTCAAGGTCTCGGTGATCGGCGAAGTCAAGACCCCGGGCCGGTACGAGCTCAAGAGCCGGGCCACGGTGCTGGATGTTCTCGCCCAGGCTGGCCCCTTCACCGACTTCGCCTCTCGCGCACGAATCTTCGTCATCCGCTCCAACGGGGGCGCGGTGAAGCGGATCCCGTTCAACTACAACAAGGTCGTGTCCAGCGACGCGCCGGACGGGAACTTCTCCCTTCAGCCCGGCGACATCGTGGTCGTGCCCTAGGCGGGCGCGAGGAGGGAGAGGGGCGATGGCGGATCGCGCGCAGAAGAGCTCAGCATTCGAACTGATGCCGGAGGTCTGGGGCCGTCGGAAGTGGCTCGCGGTCGCCGTCTTCGCCGTGGTCTTTGCCGCCGTGGGTGGCCTCGCGGCGTTTCTGCCGAACGTCTATCGGTCGACGGCGACGGT
>Ga0137362_10002872_pt1 | contig 11370 bp, 8 predicted proteins | sample MadtaG_2_FD_104801 | JGI IMG/M metagenome (GOLD analysis project Ga0137362, IMG submission 104801) | Vadose zone soil microbial communities from Angelo Coast Range Reserve, California, USA - Mad1_100_16 metaG | ecosystem: Environmental > Terrestrial > Soil > Vadose zone | place: USA: California... | reverse complement strand
GAACGCCCGAAAGGCTGGCTATCGAGTGCTGTATGATCCTGAAGCGATTGCCACCGACTATGCACCGGAAAGCATCAAGGGCGAGTTCACGCGCCGCGTTCGCCTAGCCACGGGGAGCTTCTCGTCCCTGGTGTCTCTGCTGCGTGTGCCCATGGGGGCCTTCGGGCGATTTGCATTCGTTTCCCACAAGCTGTTGCGATGGGTTCTGCCTCTGATTCTATTTAGCCTGTTGGTAAGCAATATTGCCCTGTTGCGCTATCCCGGCTATGTGATATTCGGCCTGATGCAACTCTTTTTCTACGTGTGGGCGGGGTTTGGATTTCTGTTTCGCGAACGAATACAAAACGTTCGCTTCGCATTGCTTGCCTACTTCCTCCTGGTGATGAACGTTGCCTTTCTAGTGGGAATGTTTCGCTGTTTGACCAAGCGCGAGGAAGGTGTATGGCAGCGGGTCCAATAGGCAGCGAGGCAGTTCGACGTACCTGGCCGACCATCGAGGGCACTCCCGTGTTTCTGTACCACGAGATCGCCGATGAACGCGGGGGCAGCCCCAGTTCCGCGAAACGGAAATATGCAGTAACGTCCACGCAGTTTCGCGATCAGCTAACGGAAATTAGGAATGGTGGCTACGAAGTCAGTTCCGTGAGGCAGATTGCGCAGCGGGCTGGCGGGACCGGGCGTTCCCTGGCTGGCATCACCTTTGATGACGGCTGCAGCTCCGATTACGAGAAGGCATTTCCGCTCCTTGTCGAGGCCGGATTGCGAGCGGACTTCTTTCTGAATACGGCCCATATCGGAGCGCGGGGCTATTTGAATTGGGAGCAAGTCCGGGAAATGTGCCAGGCGGGGATGGCGTTTCACTCTCACGGGCACTCCCACGTTGCGTTGTCACGCCTTGATCCTGTGCATTTAGAACGTGAACTTCGTATGTCTCGCGGAATATTGGAAGACAAGCTTGGCTCTGCCGTCGAGTTTCTTGCGGCGCCGTACGGCTTGCTAAACCGCAGAGTAATCCAGGAAGCTTTTCGACTGGGTTATCGTGGAGTTTGTAACTCCCGGCAATGGACGGCTTCTTGGGGAAACCGCTGCGTCAACCGCGTAGCAATCCTCGGACAGACCTCAGCAGAAGAGTTCCGCCGGTTATTGGCGCGCCATCCTTGGCCCTACATTCTTCGTTCGATGCGCTCCGGCGCGCTTTATCTCCCCAGGCAAGTTCTTCTCAGGATTCAACCGGCACAATTGGGCGTTCAGGTGGTAACGAAGTAGGGATGAGTCAGCGGCTGCAAATGCAGATATTTGTGCTCATCGACGCGCTGGGCTGGCGTTTCGTGGAGGGACGCGACTTTCTGAACGATCTCTTGCCCTATCGCAGCCCGTTGCGGACGGTGCTGGGATTCAGCTCTGGCGCAATTCCGACGATTCTGACCGGCGTGCCACCGGCAGTGACCGGTCACTGGAACCTCTTTTACTACGATCCAGAAGGCTCGCCGTTCCGTTGGCTAAAGTCGGCGCAATTCTTACCAGATGTGATACTCGATCACCGCGTGACCCGCAAGATCATCAAAGAGCTCGGACGGCGCGTCCTCGGCATGGGGCCGCTGTTTGAATGTAGCGTAAGTCCGAGACTCCTGCCTTGGTTCAACTACGTCGAGAAGAAGAATATCTACGACCCGGGCGGGATCAGCGGCTCTTCTTCCATTTTCGACCAGCTGACGCGCAAGGGCATTGCTCATCGGGTCTATTCTTATCATCAACTGAGCGATGCAGAGATCCTCCGCCAAACCGTCAACGACATTCAGTCGAGAGAGGCATCGTTTTTCTTTTTGTATCTCAGCGAGATGGACATGTTCCTGCACATGCATTGCAAAGAACCGGACAACATTGAAAAACGGTTGCAATGGTACGACACGTCACTGCGCCGAGTATTTGCAGCAGCACGACAAATTGACCCGGATGCGAGCATGACCGTGATTTCCGACCACGGTATGACACCGGTGACGCATCGCTATGATGTCGTTAAGGGAATCGATGACCTGGGGCTGAAGGTAGCTGTCGACTATTTGGCTGTATACGACTCAACGATGGCGAGGTTTTGGTTTTTTAATGACCGCGCCAAGCAGGTTATCCAGAGGCACCTGGAGAATTTGCCGTGCGGGCGAATTGTGCCGGACCAAGAGTTGCGCCAGCTCGGTGTTTTCTTTGGCGACCGCCGTTTCGGCGAGACGATCTTCTTGTTGCATCCTGGCTGGCTACTGTCGAAAAGCGATTTTAATGGTAAGGGATGGATGCCCAATGGGATGCACGGCTACCATCCTGAGGATTCTTATTCTGACGCCATCTTTTTGAGCAGCAGCGAACCGCCCGTACCAGTGCACACCATCGCGGATGTGTACGCTTGCATGCAAAGCGCCGCCGGTTTCGAGAATGTAGTCGAAAAGACGAACGCCCTATGAGCAAGACGCCAAGCACGCGGAACGAACAATGGCCGTTTCCGGACATGTCGGTGCTCGCTCTGGATGGCAGGCCAAGATGACGCAGTTCCCGATTCCTATTTTGTATTTTTCGAATGAGCCGACCCGGGGCGGCGCGGAGGAGCATCTCTTGACGCTGCTTCGCGGATTGGATCGGACTTATTTCCAGCCGCTAGTCGCTTGCCCATCGGAACTAGCCGAGAAACTTCGGCCGGATCTTCCCAGCGATGTAGAGGTTTTCCCCATTTCGCTGCGCAAGTTGAGTGACGCCGGGGCAATGTTGCGCTTTGCATGGATTTTACGGAAGCGCTCAGTGAAGATACTGCATTCCCATCTCTTCTATGCCAGTCTCTTTGCCTCACCAATTGCGTGGATGTGTGGCGTTCCAGCGATTATCGAGACACCGCACGTACGCGAGGACTGGCGTAGGGGCTGGTTGAAGTCCAAGTTTGTTGTGGATCGCGTTGTGGGTCGAATCGTGACGCGTTATGTTGCCGTTTCTCACGCCAACAAACGCTATTTGGCCGAGGAAAAGGCCCTCGCAAAGGAAAAAATCACCGTAATTCATAACGGAAGTGATTTACGCAGGTTTCATCCTGGCCAGACGCCGTCCTCAAATCTCAGACAGAGCCTGGGAATCGGTACGAAAGATCCCGTGCTGATGGTCATCGGCAGGCTGGAGCCCCAGAAGGGTCACAAAATTCTCTTCGAAGCGATTCCCAGCGTCCGCAGCGAATTTTCCTCGGTGCGGCTTGTCTGCGTCGGTACGGGTTCGCTGCACAATGAACTCTTGAACCTTGTCCGGGAACTCGGAATCGAAGACGCGGTGCGCTTCGTTGGGTTCCAGGCGGACGTCGCGGAATGGTTGAACTTGGCGGATGTAACGGTGCTGCCCTCCTTCTACGAAGGATTGCCGTTAGTCGCTATTGAATCCCTCGCGGCCGCAAAGCCTGTGGTAGCGACAGCCGTGGACGGTTCGGGAGAAGTTGTGGTGGATGGGGAAACCGGGCTGACGGTCCCTCCGGGAAATCCTCAAGCTCTTGCCGCCGCAGTCTGCCGATTGTTGCGTGACGCGGAGTTGCGGAAGAAACTGGGCCGTCAAGGGCGCGAGTGGGTTTGCAAACACTTTGACGAGCGTGAACAGATCAAGCAAACCCAGGACCTGTACCTCGCTGCCCTTGAGTGCGCCACGCAGGGAGTAGGGAGGCCCGTCCAGTCAGAACGCAGGGAGACGAAAGGGTCGCCGGCAAGGTCAAGCGAAATGGATGGGCGTCGATGAGAGTATCGAACCCTTCGACGATGGCCACGGCGCAGGGAGCCGGCGGGACGACCCGACCTTCAGGTTCGGCGGATGCCTTCAAGGACGATAGCACTGTTCAGCAGGCCATTTGTGAGTGCACGGTTGATCTAGCAGTGAGCGAATATGGCAGGAACCTCAAAGCGATTATTCTCACTGGCAGCCTGGCACGCCAGGAAGGCACATTTGTGCACGATGCGGATGGCTGGAAGCAGTTTGGCGATGCGGAATTTCTATTAGTATTCGAGGAACGCGCCGCGCTGCCTTCGAGCGAAAGCTTGTTGAAGTTGCAAAGGACAGTAGAGGCGGAACTCCTGGCTCTCGCGCTGCGGTGCAAGATATCTCTCGCCGCCGTTCACCCACAGTATCTGCGGCAGTTGAGGCCGCACATTTTTGCCTACGAACTGCTGACGCACGGCCGCGTGCTTTGGGGAAAACCGATCCTCTCCGCCATTCCGCGGTTCCTTCCGGCCGCAATCCCTCTCGAGGATGCCTGCCGCCTCCTATGCAACCGCATGATCGAATTGCTCGAAGTATCCGTGGGGATAACCGACGAGTTACGCGAGATGCCGAAAGAGGTCTTCTATCAGAGTGTGAAATTATACATTGATATGGGGACGTCCTTCCTGGTTTTCGCGGGTGGTTACGAGCCGACGAATGCGGGCCGCGCCGAAACACTGCGCAGTTTGCAGACACAAAGCGTCACCGCAAATAGCTGCCCGCTGAACATCGCGCGATTCGCTGAGCGGGTGGTTGCTTGCACTCAGTGCAAACTTTCGGGAGCAGATAAGCTGCAGCTGCCGAATTTGCATGAGCAACCGAGCAGCTTGACGCTTTGGAAGGAAGCCATCGCCGATGCGCATTCCTTGTGGCGCTGGGAACTGTCACAGCTAACAGGAACAAGAGTGGCCCAAACGGACCGAGAGCTCATTAGGAGGTGGATGCGGCAGCAGCCAGTCAAAGAACGGCTGCGAGGCTGGCTTTTCGTTTTGCGGCGCGAAGGCTGGCATCGAAGCTGGCGGAAATGGTTCGGCTGGGCCAGGCGTGCTTTGCGAGGGTCTCCGCGATATTGCATCTATGCCGCGGCTAGCGAGCTGTTATTCAAACTGCCTGGCCTGATAGGTGCGACCACGCCGGCGTCCTCGACGATAAGCGCTCTCGGCCCTTTGCGTGACTGGATACTGTCCACTAGCGACGCACCGGGCTCCGCTACCGAATGGCGTCAACTGGTCTGCGAGATTTCTTGGAATTATCACCGATACCTGGAAGGTACACGTTCATGAACGCGCCGAATGTGGGCGTCGACCGGACGGCGCCAAATGCTCTCGCGGTGCCTTGGCAGGCGGCACGCCGGCAGCGTCCCTCCTTCCGTATCTCGGATCTTTGGAGGGCACCGCTACATGACTTTCCGATTCGCGATGAGGTTCTATATCAATGCCTCCCCCTCTCCTCGGATTTGAATATTTTGGAAATTGGGCCAGGAAATGGTTTTAGCGCATTCCGAATGTCTCGAGAAGTGAGCCATGTCACGTTGCTTGATGTTTCAGTCCGTTCGATTCGTCAATTGGAGACACAGCTGGGAGGCATTCCGAACCTAAGTTTCGTGAGCGACAATCTCTGTATTCCAGGTTTGAAGGAGCGGATCACTAAGGAATTCGACGCGATCTTTGGACTTGCTGTCGTGCATTTGCTTTCCGACCCGGCGACTGCCTTCAAAAATCTGTCGGCCGTTCTGTCTCGCAACGGGCGGCTAGTGTTGCAATTTCCGAACTATCCTCCGCCGCGAGGTACCGGCATCACATTCTTCGAGAAACGCCTCGAGCTTGATCGATTGTTGCAAGAGGCCGGGTTTGAAACTTGGGCAGTTTTCGCCATCCGATTGCGTCCGCACGCGCGCTTTGTATTTGAGCAATTTCACGAGCGCCCTCTGCAAATTCTTCAGTGGCTGGGAAGCCGCAAGGGCAAACGGGAACCGCTGAGCTATCAAGCGACTTGGGCTTTTAATCATGGCAGGCGGCTTGAACCGCTCAAATGTCCGATGCATTTGGCATGGACGATGTTGGCGGGTGCCATACATGCGGGCGGCGACGCTTTTGAATTCGTGCCACTCGGCCAGGAGATTCTGAACAATAACCTCCTGTTGCTTGCGCGTCGCTAGCTGCAGAAGCGCACCGAGCCCGGCGTGGAGTGTGATGTCGCAAGGGAACTTGCTCTAACATGAGACAGCGTGAACAACGGACGGCGATCGACGGCGATCTCGAGCTTACTGCTCGAGTGTCACCAAAGACTAAGCTGGACCCCTCGAGTAAGCGCGGAGGAGAGTTCCTCCGAATCCTTGCTTTGACCAATGCGTTTCCCTACCCGCCCACGAGCGGTTTCCAGATGCGAACGTGGGAGGTCCTAAGCGCGCTGGCATCATTAGGTTGTGAGACTAATCTCCTGAGCTTTAGCCAACGCGAAGAAATGAGCAGTTTGGGAAATGAGGTTCACCAAGTTTGCAGAAGCGTTGAATTGGTGCGCCATTCTCGGCGGAGCCTGACCAATGACCCTGACTATCTGGGCAGGTTGCGGTCGCTACCAGCGTCGTTGCCGTTCGCGGTTGCCAGGTTTCAATCCGAGGACATGCGATTGCGAATAGCGCGATGGATTCGTTCTGATCGCATCGATGTCATCTTGTCTGATACTCCCTACCCGTTGGTTAATATGCCCGCAGAAGTATCGATGCCAGTGATTGTCAACTGCCATAACGTCGAACATTTGATCCTGCGCCGATACGTGAGGAGCGAGCGCCGCCAGCTTCGCCGAGCCTATGCGTGGGTTGAATGCCGTAAGCTCGAGCAATGGGAAAAACAGGTTTGCTCCAATGCCAGTTCGCTCCTTGTTTGTTCAGAGCACGATCGATCCGCGATGGAAAAGCTCTGTCCCCGAGCTTCAGTCACCGTGGTGCCCAACACAATCGATGTCGAGCGCTACGGTCCGACAGTCGAGAACGATGGCGCTACCCTTCTGTATACAGGGGGCATGGATTGGTTTCCTAACCGGGATGCAGTGGAATTTTTTGTGACCGCTATTTTTCCGGAACTTCGCCGCTTGAATTCTCGAGTGAAACTTGTGGTAGCGGGTCGCCCGGGCCCTGACAGTTTTCATCAATGGCTGGCGAAGATTCCTGATGTCGAGTTTCGTGGACCAGTACTCGACATGCGCATCGAGATTGCGCGAGCTACTGTGTGCGTAGTTCCTTTGCGCGTTGGTAGTGGTACGCGGTTGAAGATTCTCGAGGCCGCGGCTATGGGGAAGCCTGTTGTATCTACTTCTGTAGGTGCCGAGGGTCTGGAGTTTACGCAAGGGAGGGACATACTAATTGAGGACGAGCCTGTTGAGTTTGCGCATGTGGTCGCTGACCTCTTGAGCGATCCACAACGTTGCCGGTCGCTGGGTGAAGCGTCTCGTCGCAATACGGAGGAGCACTATGGCCGCCCGGCTTTGGTCGCTGCTCTCAGAGTGAGTCTAGAGAAAATAGCTGGTGGGTTCGGCCTCGCTCTACGGGAGGATGCATCTGTGGCGACGGAGGATAGAGAGCAGGCATGATTCTTTTCTACTTTTTCATTTTCATTATGCCGTTGTCCAGGCATCGCCTCTGGGGCGCAATGGCTGGGGATTTAACAGGTATAAAATATATTGGTTTGGTCTGTTTGCCGTACGCGCTTTTCCATCTAGGCCAACGACGAGGCGCGCCCTCATTTTTCAGTAGTTGGCAGGCCCGCTTTTTCTTGGCACTCTACCTTCTGGCTACGCTGTCCTATGTAATTACGCATCGTACAATACTTAGTTACAGTCACTTTCTCAGCTACACATCCTTCCTGGTTTTTTTCTTCATCACTCTAGTTCTAGTGGATTCGCGGTCGCGATTGCGCTGGGTGGTCTTATCAGGCATAGGCTCGATTGCTTTGGCTTCGGCCTACGTCGTTCGCGACTGGCAGGTTTATCACAATATGTACGCCGATTATCGTCCCGGATGGGTTGTGGGCGACCCAAACTATTTTACCGTGGATGCTTTGCTTTTTCTCCCGGTGGCGCTGCTTCTACTTCAACAGAGGCAACCTCGCTGGCAAAGATGGTTTTGCTTCGGCTGCCTGGGTATGACCGTGGCTGCCGTGCTGTTTTCGGCCTCGCGCGGCGGATTCCTTGGGCTGGTTGCTAGCTGCTTGTGGTTCCTTTTCAAATCACGCCAACGCGTGCGCAATTTGCTCCTGGTCTGCGCGACGCTCGCTGCCCTGAGCCTCCCGATGAAGATATCGCCGGTGCAACGCTTGCTGCACCCTACCCATTCCGACGTCGACGCCCAGCAAACGCGGCTTGCGTTGTGGTCCGGGGGGCTGAAGATGATTGAAGGGCATCCGTTTTTTGGTGTGGGCTTGGACGGCTACAAATCCGAAGTGGCTAAATACGTCGACCCGGCAAAGGTTCCCGTGGGGGAAACCGTCAACCGGATTGCCCATAACAGTTACATGGAGATTGCAGCAGAAATGGGGCTGCCTGCCCTGTTGATATTTGTGGGTATCTTAGTCAGCAGCCTTCGGAGCCTGGAGCGAGTGCGCCGGATCACAGAGAAGTCCGGGGACGAATTTCTTCGCAGGGTAGCTCTGGGCCTGCAGGCTGGCATCCTGGGCGCTGCCGTGGCGCTCTTCTTTGTTTCTGGTGAGTACCAGAAGATGTTTTGGTTTGCGATATTCATTTCAGCGTGTTTGCCCCCGTTGACTCGCTTGAAGAGTGCGAATGCGGCTGCGGCTGCAGTTGTATCTGCAGGATCGGGCCAAGTTTGTTTCGCAGCTGAGAACCAGCAATTCAGCGCGGAGAAGGTCTTGGCGGGCGGAGGTCGTCCAAGCCCCGCAGATCTCTGGCGGCAAATTGCAAAAGGTATGGCCTGCCAACTATTCTCGCGACCGCTTCGTCGGAGGGATTTTTTTGGCCACTGTGGAGGCGTGTGTTGAGATGGCTGAATAAATCGACGGATCAAGGTGTCGCGTACTCGCAAGTTCCCTTTCACCCACGGTTCGCGGAGCGCGCAGCGTTCATAATCATTGCTTTGTTGGCAATAGTTCTGCGCCTGAATGTAATTCATTACAGCCTGTGGCTCGATGAGGCCTGGGTGGCAAATTCAATTCTCTCGCCCTCCTGGTCGGGAATGCTCTACTACGACCGTTGGGTGCAGACCACGCCACCGTTGGTCCTGATTCTAATCAGAGCGGTGACGTCGAGTTTTGGGGTTAGCGAGCTAGGCCTGCGCGCCGTGCCCTTGGTCTGCGGACTCCTATCCATCCTAGCAATGTGTGCGGCTTTGCGCCGGATGGTTTCGCCGACATTGGTCGTACTTGGCACGACATTCTTTGCAGGCAACTATTATGCGGCGAAGTACTCCCAGGAAGTGAAGCAGTACAGTGCAGATCTGCTAGTGTCCTGCCTTTTCATGCTTCTGGTCTGGGTCTTCCTTGAGGGAGACTTAAGTGGCCTCGCCTATTGGGGCTTGGCCGCGCTCGGCACCGTTGGGATTTTTCTTTCTTACGTAACGGTGTTTTGGTATCCAGTGGTCCTGCTGGTCGCAGCTCAAAAATTCTTGCACACGCGGAAGGCTTCAACTCCCGCCCGTCCTTGGACCAGCAGAGCACTCCAAGCCAGACTCTTGCTCCTCGCGATCCTGTATGCAGGGGCAGGAGTAACGGTCGACTCACAATTCATTTATCCCAATCGAGCGCCGAACCTGGTAAACCAATGGCAAGGTGCCTTCTGGGGAAGTGGTGGTTTTTTTGTTTCGTCGAACCGTTTTCTGCAGAACCTTTCCCAATTATGGATTCCTCATCAGCAACAATGGTGGTTAATTTCTCTATCCTATCTAGTAGGCATACTTTGCGGTCTAGGGTTGCTACATGCCCTAATCCAATCCGCTCGCAGGGAAAGACGCGGACAACGCATACTCTTTTTGTCGACTTTTCCGATTGTCGCTGCCTTTGGAGCTAGCGTAATGGGTCAGTACCCTCTGCTACAGTATCCCCGATTTATTCTCTGGACGTTGCCGATCTGTACTGTGTTGGCCTTATACGGTTTGGAGTCCATCTGGACGCGGACTGCGCGATTCTTCTCAATTCCCTTTTCCCACCGGATTTCAAGTATTCTGCTTCCAGTCCTTTGTGCCCTCTACCTACTTGCAAATGTAATGTACTTGAAGAGGAACCCACCCTCGCCTGAACAGGTGCGCGAGGCCACTCTATACTTGAAGACCCACGCCGCACCGCAGGATGCCGTTTTTGTCAGTGGTGCTGATATCGAACAGTTTTCTTTCTATACGAAGCTTCTGCACTGGTTCCCGCAGAACCTGTACGTGGCGAATACTTGGTGGCCTTGCTGCTCGCGGAACAAGATGCTTGTCGCCTCCAATCCGCGGGCTGGCAATTTGAAAGATGACTTACATAGTTTCGTCCTGCGTTCGGGCCAAAGCACAGTTTGGTTGCTGTTTCCAACTGGCAAGGATCCGGCCTATTGGACCTATTCCCTGAGAAGTGAGATCCGAGAAGTCCCTAAGCTTATGCGCGACGAGGGCTGTGGTGGAATCGAGCAGGCAGAGTTTCGAAATGCGGCTGTGTACACTTTCTCCTGTGCACCTGGAAAGAACTGGAATCAAGAAGAAGAATGATGCTTCGGAACATTTTTTCAAATTGGATAGGCTTGATCGTCACGGGACTGATCTCCTTTGTGCTTACCCCGATCTTGATTCACCGTCTTGGCGATTTCTATTACGGGATGTGGGTCCTGGTGATGTCGGTTTTGGATTACTACGGTTTGCTAGACCTCGGGATCCGCACAACGCTACATCGCTATGTCGGACGACTGAAAGGAAGAAATGATCAAGAGGCGTTGGACGAGACAGTTGGCACCACCTTGGCCATCACGTGCGGGGTGGGATTGCTGGTCGTCGTCCTAACCGTGCCGATGATTTTCCTTCTTCCTAAGTTCTTTATCGTTCACGGAGCGGCTCGCACCCTTCTTCAGCGCTTGGTGTTGTTGCTAGGGCTAAGCCTCGCCGTTCTGTTTCCAGCCCGCGTGTTGGGCGCTTATCTTTGCGGATTACAGCGGTTCGATCTTTACAACTTTGGCGTCATCTCCACCGCAATCGCTAGGGCTGTCTCGATCGTCGTTGTCTTGCGCCTGGGATTCGGAATAGTGGCAGTGGGCATAGTAACTTTGGCGACTGCCGTGCTGACCCTGCTACTAAACTGGCGGCTGTTGCGCTTTGCTGACACAACCGTCTCCCTGGATCCGCGAAGGACGAACTGGCAGCGCATTAGGGAGCTGGCAAGTTTTAGCTTTTACGCATTTCTCAACACAATGGGCGATTACCTGCGCTTTTATACCGACTCAGCAGTGATTGGCCGAATGCTCTCGATAGCCCTGGTCACGCCGTTCAGCGTCGCGGGCCGGCTGATGTCCTATTTCAAAGAGGTAGTGCTCGGCCTTTGCGGTCCGCAGATGCCGCGAATGAGCGAACTTGACGGGCAGGGCAAGCACTCGGAGTTAAGGCAACTTTTCTTGCAAGGCACAAAGGTGACG
>Ga0137362_10002871_pt1 | contig 11371 bp, 10 predicted proteins | sample MadtaG_2_FD_104801 | JGI IMG/M metagenome (GOLD analysis project Ga0137362, IMG submission 104801) | Vadose zone soil microbial communities from Angelo Coast Range Reserve, California, USA - Mad1_100_16 metaG | ecosystem: Environmental > Terrestrial > Soil > Vadose zone | place: USA: California... | reverse complement strand
TCCCGTTTCGACGGCGGCAATTTCTGCTATGGTTCAGGGCTCTTGTGTCTGAACTTAGCAGTGGCGAGCTTCATCATGGTTGGGCGTATGCGCGGGTGTGCGCTTCTGATGATCGTGAATGTCCGATTGGCGTCCACGCGTTTCATTTTCACAAGTATCATACTCGCGATATTGTTTTTTTCCGAAACGCGGCCCTCATACGCCCAAAATAGTAGTCTTCACACAGATCGATCTGGCTACACGACCGGTACGATCGGCAGTAACAGCGTAAACATTTACCGCGATCGGGACGGCAACACGACGGGTTCGATCGGCAGCAAAAGAATAAGCACGTACGGCGACGGCTACGGTGGGACGACGGGTATGATCGGCAACAACCGCATAACCACTCAGAGCGATGGCTACGGCAACACGACGGGTACCATCGGCAAAGATAGGGTCAATATCTACACAGATCGTTTCGGCAATACCACAGGCACAATCGGTAGGCGGAGCGTGATTTGCTATACCGACCGCTTTGGTAACACCACGTGCAACTAGCTGGTCCAGTGGTGAGACACAATCAGATGTAATGCCGCAAAGATTCTGGACACTACCGAACGCTGCCGTCGCAACCCCAGAGCAGCAGATCCTCCCCGCGACTGCCCCTGGCATCGAACGTGAGCTTTCCCGAGTCTCGGGTCGATTTCCTCTTGCTTTGCCGAATCAAAGCGAGGAGCTTAGGTTTGAAACAGCCCTTGGTGGCACCCCATACCCCCCGACATGCCTCTAGGGTCGCCCCGCCCAGCCCTTCAGCCTGGGCGGGGCTCTCGCACTTTGCGACAAAGAGGGCGACGGATAGCGGGCGATCTTCGGGTCGCCGCTTCTCTCGAAGCATGCGTGCCCTTTATCGCTGCTCGTATCCGCATCGCTTGACGAGCACTACATTCCAGCAACCGGTCTGCATGCAGGTCTCGTACCGCCTTTGGCAGACACGCTGCGTGCCGCAATTTGACCGTGCTTGCGAACAGGTTGCCCGCTCCTGAGCCGTCGCTTCATTGCAAGACATTGCGACGAATGACACGCTCAGCGCGGCGGCAAGAACAGTTCCGACAACAAGACGTGCCATAATTTCCTCTCCCCAATGCGAGCCAAAAACCGAGCCGCTGGACCTGGCGGCCTCAGCGGCTCGAAGTAGACCCTCGCGGTTGAGGTTCTTCTGGCCCCTGCCTCAACCCGCTATCTCAGTTCTCTCTCTCGATTACCGCCTTCAGGCGATGGGTTGAAATGTAGCTTCGCCGCTGCGCTTCCGCTGTGACGGCCATCACAAAAGTGCCGCTTCTTGACGCCGAGCACATCTTTGCCTAGCGTCCGATCGGCCGCGTCGTGTGTCCGGGCACATAATTTCCTCTCCCAGCATATGGCGGCGACGAGCTGCAGCAGCGTCGATACAACCGCAGCGTGTAGTTCTGCCTCTTATGAATAGCTGCCGGCGAGAGACATTGGTGGATAAGAATTATCCACAGGATACTGGGCAATAGTCACCGGCCTGTTCTTAGGCTACGATTTAATGCCGCAACGGGGGGCGTGGGAGCACGTCGGGAGAAATCCGTTGCGGCTAGTTGGGGGCCCTGAAGTTTTCTCCCTCCCTCTCTTTACCGCCTTCAGGGCTCTCGCCTTTGGGGACAAGCAGTAATTGTAATTCAAGTCTAGCTCGGCCGCTGCGCTCGTGCTGTGATGGCGATCACCACGAAGAAACTGTGGAATAAAATACCGCAACGATCGCTGCCTTGCTGCCCATTCGCCCCGACATCGCTCGGCGATCATGCGCCGCGGTGAGCTCCACAGCGGATCGACCGCGCCTGCCTGCCGACACTAACTTTTTCTCAGCCTGGCTCTCGACGGGCCATCCTATCGTGCGGGAAGTGTCGCGAATGTGCATTGACCTGTCCCGATTATTGTCGTCGCAATGCCATCTTTCATCGTTGAACCTGCATAGGTCAGATTGCCGCTTTGGCGATCCAGCTCGTAGGACACATCGCCGCTTACAGCGCTGATCCATCGGTCATCAAACCGGCGGACATTAAGCTTCTTTCCGTCCACGAGCGTGACAATTTTTGTCGCTTCATCAATCCAGAAACCAAAATTCTCTTCGCTGCTCGACCAAGTAGCTCCTTTCGGCGCGTCTACTATGGTTACTTTCTTTGTTAGGCAATTGAGGTAGCTGCGGGCTAACGCGGTCTCCTCCAAGACGGCGAAAGCCATCAGAACAAGCATACATTTTAGAATAGCGGCTGGCATGAGTGAACAACTCGCGGATTAAGGTCGTGTTTGCCTGACGAGCCGGCGTCGGACCGCAAAGCACTGCGGCTCCATCGCGCGGCAAAGCCGATTTATGGCCCTAGTCCGTCTTCGCTGCTCGCTTTGATCCAGCAGGGATTATAGCGGCTGTGCCCACATGAGAATCTATCGCTGACGCGCGTGCGTACCATGACCTCGTCAAGCTCGATCTGGCCGCTGTGGACGGTGACCTGACATGGCCATCCATCGCTGCCGCAGGCGTCCAAGGTGAGCGCGTTCGTTTGCTGGATCGCATCGCAGTAGTTCATTCGTCCGCGCAACGGCCAGGTTGTATCCGTTACCTCACTGATCCTCGCCAATTCGATATCCTACAATCCGGCCCTGGCTGGCGGGGAGCGAACGCAATTTGATCAGTCAAGACGGCGCGAGTTTATCAAGCCTCTCGGCCGCGCGGCGGCTGGCGGCGCAGCAGGCGGCAAAGGTAGTACGAATTGGATTTTTGGGCCTTGCCCCTGCCTCTGCTTTCGCGACCCGCGTAGATGCACTGCGCATCGGGTTACGCGATCTCGGGGTGAAGCATCGCGCCTCACGATTCCAACGGCCCACTCATGCGTTGCTGGGTCCCGCTGCTATTGTCACACCTGTCGAATTGAAAGTAATACTGGGCAGAACGCACCAACGGAGGACCAGAGTGGGAATTCGCGCCGCATTGAATCTGCGACCAGTCACGCCCCCTTGCGCTTCTTGGTCTCGCGCTCATATGCGCGTCTTTGCCCGCAAGAGCGCAGCAGTGGACCCTGCAGCAACGCGCGGCGTGCGAACCAGACGCGATGCGGCTCTGCAACCAGTATGTCCCAGACGTTCAGCGTGTCAGCGCCTGCATGTCCCATTACCGTGAGCCGCTTCCGCAGATGAACGACGGTCAATCAACCACGCATCCCGAACCTGACCCGGCGCCGTTCAAGGTGCACTTACTGACGAGAGCAGGACGGGTCATGCGCGCGCGCAGCGAGCCGGTGCGAGCGTTTTCCAATAAGGACGAAGCCGTCAGATTTGCGGGTCGCCAGCTTGGCGGGCACTACGCGGTGTACCACAAGCACAAGAAAATTTGGCCCGCCCCGTAACGAGAAGCCTTCCCCATATACGCCGGAATAGGCTTCCACCCTTTGCGCAGTGGGTCGCAATTCGAAGCAACCAAGCAAGCTGCGGCTACACTCGGGCCTCGCAGTGAAATCGGAACCGGTGGAAAGGGAGAATGCTCTTTCACGTGCGCTCGTTAATATCGTGATGCTGCCTTGAGCGCTGCGGCATCATGGGCCGCGGCGCCGCCGAATGCAATGAGGCCGAACGCGCGGTCCCAAGAGCAACCTCAACGGGCTCGACGTTCGCAAGGATGATCGCGAGCGAGAGAGCGCGATCACGGCGCAGCCGGGTTGTCGCTATCGGGACGTTCGCATATCGTTGCGCATTGACGCGAAGAGGCTCAGATGTCCGTCGAGGGAATTATCTTGCATCACGGTGAGGCCCACGGGATCACATTGCATCAGACCCGGGTTGACTACCTGGTCACGGCCGAACACTCCAAGCGGTGCTCGCTGTTTGAATTCACAGTTGCGCCCGGCTTCAACACTGGCGCGCACTACCACACCAAGATCGAGGAGATCTTCTACGTTCTCGACGGCGAACTCGATTTGCGTTGTGGCGAACGGACAGTGCGCGGCGGGCCTGGAACTTGCGTGTTCGTCCCTCCGGGAGCGGCGCACGCGTTCGGCAATTCCGGTACAGCGCCAGGCCGCATGCTTCTGATTACCGCCCCACCCGGACACGAGAAATACTTCGACGAACTGCGCGATCTAATCGCCAGAGGTGGCAAGCCGGACCCCGACGCGCTCGCCAAGCTGCGTGCCAAGTACGACACGGTGCAACTCGCCGCGCTGACACCCGGCTAATCCGATACTGGATTGCGCCCTATCGGTGTAGGATGGTCTCATGCCGCCGCCGGGGCGGCCATAACTGGAAATGGGTTGCCCCGTGCTGCCACCAAGGCCACCAAAGCCGCCGCCCCCGAGGCCACCGAAGCCGTCACCGCAGCCGCCCGCCGCATAGCGAGCAGCTAAGAAGCAACGCGCGAGGCCCACATGGCCGTTCCGATTTTGGGCTCAGAAAAAGCCCCGCTACGTGCGGGGCTTAGTGTTTAGGGGATTAACGTACACAGCCTGTCAGCGTAGTGCGGCCCTTCTAAGGCGATCGAAAACGAGAACCCCGCCCGAGTCCGAGTGGGGCGGGGTCTCGGGAACCCTCATCGTTGATTGTAATCACGGCCGTCAGTGAGGGCTCCGGTTGGGGAAACACATGGGCGCGCCTGGGGCATCACAAAATGGTCGATTGCACGTTCTGAAAAGAGCCAATCGGGTGATCGGCCGGAACGGTAGCGAGAATCGTTGCGCTTCGAGACGATGCCTTCGAGGCCGAGCTTGCACGCGCGTCGAAACACGGTCTCCCCCGTTACCCTCCATGTACTCGTTGAACCGGATGCCGGGCCATGCCTTGGCCAATATCATTTCCAGCGTGGCCTTGCGGCCCTCAAGCGGATCATGCCGCAGATCGTCGCCGTTCAATTCGATCAGATCGAAGGCATAGAGGAAGATGCTGTCATTAGCGCGGTGATAACGAACGAGATCCAAGGAAGCGATGCCGTTGTCATCGCAAGCGACAGCTTCGCCATCGATGATGCACGAGCGCGATCGCAAACGGGCCAGCGCATCGACGATCAGCGGAAAGCGATGGGTGAGGTCATTGGCTGGACGGCTATAGAGCCGCACCCGCGGCCCGTCCTTGCGGGCAATAACCCGAAAGCCATCGTGCTTGATCTCGTGCAGCCATTGGCCGCCCCGCCAGCGGCGTCAAGGACTGGATCGCTTATGACAATGACTTGCAAACACTAGCCGCATCGCCGACGGGCGTGCTGTCAGCAAAGCATGTATCGGCGCGCGAGCGCCCGCCTCAGGCACTACCGCCGCCCGCTCGATCCCGCAGCTGTGCTCGCATATTCCGCGCACGGTCGCCCCTGTGCGAGAGACGCATGGTTCGGCAGGTTCCGCGCGCCGAGGCTCAATTCGGCCTGTTCGCCTCGACTGGCCGCGCACGCCGCGCTCCTCAGCCATCTGGCCGAATTGCTCTTCAGTAGACGAGAGACGATTGAGGTGACCGCGGGTGACAGCAGAACGAGGCCGGCTCGTCCTTGTGCAATTCCCTGGGCTCCGAACCATCCTGTCAAAATTGTTTGGCGGCGGGTCGTCCGAGCCAAACTAGCGCTAGCAAGAGCAGCGTGCTTGCCGCGCGCGCTCTCATCCGCCGCAAGGTCGAGCCGCTCCGGCGCGGGGACGCGCCGTGAGCATCGACCCCGGCGATCTAATCATTTTCGCCTACCTGCTCGTCAGCTTCGGCGCGATCGCAGCGTTCGTGCTGACCGTGCTCGGGGTCGGATGGTTCGTCGATCGGGTGCGCGAGCGCCGCCGCAGTCAGCGCGTGCGCCGCGCCGAGGAGCCCGACAGGAACCGGACCGATCAGGCGTCGCCAAGCTGAGACACGGCAGCACGGCCAGCGAGCTCGCCAGCGCCTAATCGCGACGCGGCCTAGCCCCCTACCGCTCGGTCGCTTGCTGCGGAAGATCGAGCGGGGAACGCGGGGCGGCTCAAAGGTACGGCCCGATCCTCTGAAGGATGATCCTTGGCAGGCCGTTCGGCCTAGCTCGTTCAGAGAATGTCAAGCCTTAGCTCGTCAGGCCGAATTCTCGGCGAGTGCTTCCGGTGCTATGCGATCGCCAGCTCGCGCTGCTCCGTCGCGCGCGTCGTGCGGAAGAATGTATGAGGTGGCCGGATGGGCGCCAGGGCAAAAAATCGAACCACGCCCGCGTTCACATCGAGCGACGCGCTTTTGTTCGACTACATTCGCAAAATCGAATTGCGGCTGATGAGGCTCGAGCGTTACATCACCCCCTCGCCGATCGGACGCCAACGCGCTGGAGTGCGTCCTGGCCGGCGGGGCCGCCAACGCTCTGGAGGGCGTCCTGGCCGGCGGGGTCGACACCAACCTCGGCGTGATCGCCGTTCGGCTTGATCTCTACAATCGCGCACGAAATCTTGGGACCGCCAACGGCCACGAGCGTCCGGCGCGCGAGGTCGGCGGTGGCATCAAATTCGATTACCCACGCGCCCCGTAAAATGCGCGTGCCCCTCCATCGGTGAAGCGCGTCGGTCGTCGCAGGCTCTTTTGCTTTGCTCGGGTCGTACACGACGAGGAAGGTTGCCATTTGTTACGCCGCTCACGAATCATGCTTGGAGCTGGGAGCGCGTCACCGCCGTTTCCCCGGCCCCAATCCTCCAGTCAATCTATCGGTCATTAGATGTCTCGGCCGCCACTGCTTTCGTCCCTCAGCCTTAAACGCTAACCTTAATTCGTCTGCCGGCGGCATCCCGAAGGCCAGCGTCCACATCCACGGCGGACCGACCAGTGCCGCATTGGCCTTATAGATGCGTCCGATGACGGCGCCATCGCGGACGGCCCCGCAAGCGAACGCAAACTCAATCATTAAGAGATGTCATTTGCCGGCCTAATGGCGCTTGCGCAGGGTCCCTTGGGCCAGCTGGGTTCTCGATCGATCTCATGGTCGAATTGATCGACGCGGGGCTCGCAACGACCCAAGCCGACCGCATGCACGCCGGCAGCCGCTCAATCGAGGTCATCCGAGTGCGGATCACCGAGGCTGGCTGGCGAGCGCTCGCGGAGCGTACACCCAGCACTCATCATCGCAACTGTTCCTTTCAATCGCGGCGTTCGGATTCCTCCGTTTCGCTTGATGAGGTTCGAGCGAGAATGGCCTCGAGGCAAGCCGCTCCACCTTCGTCTCATGTTTAACTCCGCAGTGCGGGCATTGAAACCGCACCGCATTGGACCAAATGCGGGCCAAGGTCGCGTCGTCAACGTAAAGTTGAAGATCAATCGGCTGCCGGGTTTCACGGCACCAACCAATGAGATTACGCATCGCATCGCCCGCAACTCTCAAGAAAAAGAGGCCACCTTCGTCGCAGCCTTTTTGCTGCTTGGTTGGCCTCACGGCGCGAGCCAAACCCGGCCCGAACAACTTGCGGACCACTGGAGCGTCGCCTCGATGTCGCTTCTCGTTATCTATAGTTTCGATGAAGCGGACTAAATCACCGACAACTTCTATTCGATCGACATCATCATCTGTGACTTCCAGGCCGGGGAATTGATCTTCCAGCACCATCATTAATTCCAGACGGTCGAGCCAGTCGGCCCCCAGATCATCAGTGAAGTGCGCTTGATCCGTAACACGACCGACGTTAACGCCAAGATGGTTGGCAACGAGAGTGCGGACATCATTGGTGGCAAAGGCCGCTTTGATAGCCGTTGTTTGCTCACCCGATGTCAAGCTACCGATGGTCATGGAAAGCCCCCCGATTCGTTGTAATGCGTTGCGTTGCGTTGGCGATGCGACCAAGCAATCCGCTCCGCAATGTGGCGCTATTCAAAAATCTTGAGAGTGTTGCAATAGCACCACAGTTGCTCGTGCTATTTGGCTTGAGGCCGCACTAACGTTCGCCTCTTTTGCCTTAAAGTCGGGCGCAACGAGCGCACGGCTCGTGCGATCAACTCTCCGGCGCGTTCCCCGTATTCCACGGGGTATGTAGCGGTTTTATCGGGAAACAATATAGCCGCTTGACCGCTCTCATGGCCTAGGGCGCCACCCGTTTCTTGTGCCTGCGCTACAAGCCTCAGCCAGCGAACTTCCAAACTTCGGCAGTAGGCTACTATCTCGGGTGAAGTCGCTAATCTTGCTCGTTGCGCGCAGGCGCAAACTTGATCCTGACAGTAACTTGCATAGGACGACATGCCCCAGCCCTCCTCTTCACAGCGTACAGGTTGCTCAGAAAGAGCAATTCATTCTGCGTGGAGTAGGTCCATCTAACAACTAAGATCGCGGCAAGTGTTGCATAAGAATCACACCGAGGCCGCGCCAGGGCTTTAACGCGCTTGCCCTCTCTCGATTACCTCATGACTGATCCACGCCGATGCGATATCCTAGCATCCGGCTGTAGGGGACCGTTGCCGTGCATCCACGCTCCAGCAATTTTCTGCTCACCACCGCGGCGCTCATCGCGCTCGCCGCGGCGCCGGCTGCGGCCGGCCCCGAAGGCGGCACCGTGGTCGGCGGCGCGGCGACCATCCAGGGCCAGGGCGGCGCCGCGGTCATCGTCAATCAGTCGAGCAGCAGCGCGATCATCAACTGGAATACGTTCAACATCGGCGCCAGAGAGAGCGTGCGCTTCAACCAGCCCGGCAGCTCGTCGGTGGTGCTCAATCGCGTGACCGGCGGCCTTGGCCCCTCGGAGATTCTCGGCACGCTCACCGCGAACGGCCGCGTGTTCCTCATCAACCGTGACGGCATCCTGTTCGGCCCCTCCTCGGTCGTGAATACCGCGGGGTTCCTCGCCAGCACGCACGACATCACAAATGCGGACTTCATGGCCGGCCGGTACAATTTCAACATCCCGGGCCGGCCGGACGCGTCCATCGTCAACCAGGGACGCATCACCGCCACGAGCGGCGGTTTTGCGGCGCTGGTCGCGCCCGGCGTGCGCAATTCCGGCACCATCACCGCAACGCTCGGCACCGTGGCGCTCGCCTCCTCGGGCACGGGCTTCACGCTCGACATGTACGGCGACAAGCTGATCACGCTGGCGGTCAACGACCAAGTCGCATCGAAGGTGATCGATGTCGCGACTGGCCGGCCGCTGAAATCGCTGGTCTCGAACGATGGCAAGATCAGAGCCAACGGCGGGCGGGTCGAGCTCACCGCCGCCGCCGCGCGCGCCGTCGTCGATTCCGTCATCAACACCAGCGGCGTGATCAAAGCCAACTCGATCGGCCGCCACAACGGCATGATCGTGCTCGCCGCCGCGACCGGCGCGAGCAAGCCGGCGGGCGCGGCGACCCAGACCGTCAAGGTCTCCGGCACGCTGGCGGCGGCAGGCAAGAAGAAGGGCACCGAGGGCGGCACGATCCTGGTGACCGGCGAGGACATCAGGCTCGCGAGCGCGCGCGTCGATGCCTCCGGCCGCGCCGGCGGTGGCAAGGTGCTGATCGGCGGCGACTGGGGCGGCGGCAATCCGAACAAGAGCCTCGCCACCAACCCGAGCGCCAAGCTCGAAAGCTTCGCGATCCCGACGGCAACCACGGTCAGCGTCGACGCCGGCACGACCATCAACGCGTCGGCGACCAGACGCGGCAACGGCGGCAAGGTCGTGCTGTGGTCCGACAGCGAAACCACCTTCGCTGGAACGATTCTCGCCCGCGCCGGTGCGCGCAGCGGCGATGGCGGATTCGTAGAGACCTCCAGCCACGGGCAGCTCGCGTTCACCGGAAACGTCGATACCCGCGCGCCGCGCGGCACCGCAGGCACGCTCCTGCTCGATCCGGCGGACTTCTACATTCAAAACACGGGAGGGCCGACCCCACCGGCGGGTGCATCAGTAATCACGGCGCCAGCGATCGAGTCTGCGTTGCTAACCAGCAATCTCGTGATCGCGACCAATAACAGCAGCAATCCGCCGGGTCAGAACGGCGACATTTTCGTAAACGACAGCATCCGGTGGAGCACCGACAATTCGCTCACGCTCACCGCCTATCGCAACATTGATATCAGCACCAGCGGCGTAAAAATTGTGAACCTTGCCAGCGGAAATCTCGTGCTTCGCGCCGACAACACCGCAACGGGACAAGGGACAATCGTTTTCGATCACGGTGCCCACGTCGACTATACGGGGAGCGCCGGAACGGTCTCCCTCTTTTACAACCCAACCGGATCCCAAACGACCAAATACCAGAATCCGACGAATTTCTTCTGTCCTCCCTGTCCAGGCGGCGGCGGCGTCTTCGTCAATCAGCCGTCGCAACTGACGGCCTACATGCTGGTGAACAACGCGACCGATCTACAAAACGTCAGCACGAATGTCGGAGGCACCTATGCACTGGGCCGCAACATCGACGCGGGCTCGATTGCGAATTTCACGCCGATCCAGAATTTCACCGGCCTGCTCGACGGCCAGGGCCAGACCATCGCCAACTTGACGATCGCGTCCACAGCCCAGAACGTTGGGCTGTTGGGCAGCATCGGTAGCGCTGGCGTGGTGCGCAACCTCAACCTGGCCGACGTCACGGTGAGCGGCCTGGGCTCCCAATTTGTTGGCACGCTGGCGGGAACGAACGCGGGAACGATCAGCAACGTCTCCGCCACCGACGTCGCGGTGAGCGTGGGGTCGAACGGTAACGGCGGCGGGCTCGTCGGCTTAAATAGCGGCACCATCACAAATGCGTCCGTGACCGGCGCCGTAACTGGCGCGGCTGGTAGCAATGGGTTCACGACGCTGGGTGGGCTCGCCGCAGTGAACCTGGGCTCGATTTCGAGTTCCTTTGCATCTGTAGCCGTGGGAGATCCGAACGTTGCGAACCTTCAGGCCGGCGGCTTGGTCGGCAGCAATTCCGGCACGATCCTCTCATCCGTGGCCACCGGCGACGTGCAGACCGGCGATGGAAGCATCGCCGGCGGGCTAGTTGCTTCCAATTCGGTCAGCGGCGCCATCACCGGCTCGCAGGCGAGCGGTAATGTCACGGTCGGCGCGGAGAGCGTCGCGGGCGGCTTGGTAGGAGCCAACGCCGGCGTCATCACGGGTTCTACCGCTTCGGGTGCGGTCACCAGCACTGGTGCTGACAGCATCGTGGGCGTGTTGGTCGGAACCAGCACTGACACCATCACGAATTCTATCGGTTTGGGCGTGGTCGCCGGTGAGGTGCCCTCTGCGCCCAATTTGCCACCGACGGCCTTCTTCGAGTCGCTGCCGGGGCCGGTGCAGGTCATCAATAATCTCGTCGGCATAGGTCCAAGTCAGCTCGCGGCGCTCAACCCCACCGCGCCGCCGGTGTTCAACACCGTCCAAGGCGGCATCCGACTGCCGCCGCAGCAGCAGCCCCCGGGACCGACCGGTTCGCAGCAAGGGCAGCAGCAACAGCT
>Ga0137362_10002870_pt1 | contig 11374 bp, 8 predicted proteins | sample MadtaG_2_FD_104801 | JGI IMG/M metagenome (GOLD analysis project Ga0137362, IMG submission 104801) | Vadose zone soil microbial communities from Angelo Coast Range Reserve, California, USA - Mad1_100_16 metaG | ecosystem: Environmental > Terrestrial > Soil > Vadose zone | place: USA: California... | reverse complement strand
GTAATAGAGCCCGCACCGTCCCGCCGTCGAGGCGAACGCACAACCGATTGCCAATGGCCACACCGGCAGCTGAAATGCGATCAAGAAGAACGCCACCACCGCCCACGTGGGCGGCATGAAGTAGGGCACGACATTCAACGCGAAGACTGCGGCCCACGCGACGAGGAGCCACTCGAATGTGCTCACTGAAATCAATGTATGAGCGATCCCGATCGGTCGAGTCTTGGGAAACCCGAGTCCGGAAGGACTCGGGATTCTCGATAACGCGAAGCAAGCGGTGCCTCGATTCAGCCGATCAGCGCGTGTGCCTCGTGCTCCTCATGGGAATCGGCCAGCAGCATCGACCTTACGAGCTTGGCCCTCGAGTCGATGCCGAGCTTGCGATACACCTTCGAGAGGTGGTACTCGACTGTTGCCGGACTGATGAAAAGACGATGCGCGATCTCTGTGTTGCGGGCTCCTTGCGCTGCCATCCCCGCGACCTGGGCTTCCTGCGGGGTCAGATCGTCCTGGGTGTCATAAGTTCGCTTGCGCGCATGTTCCCCCGTGGCCGCGAGCTCGATCTTCGCCCGCTCAGCCAGGTGGTCGACCCCGAGCGCGTCCAGCTGTTCGTAAGCGGCCTGTAGCAGAGGGCGCGCATCACGCCGCCTGCCCTGACGACGCAACCATTCGCCGAACAGGAGCTGGGTCTTGGCGAGCTCGACATTCATCTTCGGGTTCGACAGCAGCTGGATCGCTCGGATGAACCGGGCTTCAGCTTCGGGCCCGGTCGAAGCCATGGCCTCGGATCGTGCGAGCAGCGCGGCGGCAAGCGGTGTCTTGATCACTTCCACGTGTTGTGCGAGCTGTCCGAGAGCCGCATCCAGCATGCTTCGGTCGCCCCGCCTGACGTCTGACTCGATGAGGTCGGGCAGGACTCTGGTCACCATGATCTCGTCGATGCGGACCATCAGCTGTTGTTGGACTGCTTGTCCGCCGCCGCTGCTCATGCCGTCAAGTTAGGTTCAGGGCCGCCGTCGCGCTTCTGTCTGACGACTGCTTCTTTTCGGCGGTGACCTAATGAGATAGCCGAAATGACTTAGTCGGCACTAAGTCGTCTCTCTCCAGCGAGTGCGGAGAGCGCTTCCGGATCCCCCAGAGGAGCGCAGAATCAGGGCGGGGATGGAAAGGTCGCGGCTAATTGGGCGCGAGCTAGAGCTGAGTCAGCTCACAACCGCACTGCGGGAAGCGCCGGAGCGCGGAGGCGCCGTCCTGGTCAGCGGCGCGCCTGGCATCGGAAAAACCTCGCTTCTGAACGCCGCGGCCGCCGATGCTCGTGGACTTGGCTACAGGGTGATAGCGGTAACCGGTCTTGAATGCGAGGCTCAGCTTCCCTATGCCGGCTTGCAGCAGCTCCTGCAAACCATCATGGCATCAGCCAGTAAGCTCCCCGATCCACAAAAGGCTGCGTTGCTGACGGCGATGGGTATCCAGTCCGCCTCGGCGCCCGAAATGTTCCTGGTCGCCCTGGCGACTCTCAATCTGATCGATGAAGTCGCGGCCGATCAGCCGATCGTCGTGATCGCGGACGACGTTCAATGGCTCGACGCATCGACCTCCTCAGTACTCACTTTCATCGCCCGCCGTCTGGAATCGATTCGGATCGTGCTCATCATCGGCTTGCGTGATGGGTTCGACACCGCCCTACGGTCCGCGCAGCTGCCAGAGATTCGTGTTGGGCCTCTGAGCGATATGGCCGCGGGCGAGCTGGTCGACGTGGTAGCTCCAGACCTGGAGCACCATACACGTCGCCGAATTCTCGCGCAGGCGGTCGGCAACCCACTGGCGCTGGTCGAACTCCCGCGTGCGTTGAGGGAGGAGACCGTCCAGCAGACCGACCATGAGGGATTGCCGTTGACCGACCGATTGGAGCACACGTTTTCCGCTCAGGCCAAGCGTCTGCCCGAGGACACCCAATCCGTCCCGTTGCTCGCCGCCCTTGACGACGAACCCAGACTCGGCGAGGTACTAGCGGCGGCTCGAATCCAGGCAGGCGAGGAAGTCACCATCGATGTGCTCACGCCGGCGCTGGACTCAGGCTTGGTCTCGATCGCCGGCGCCAACGTTCATTTTCGGCATCCGCTGATCAGATCCGCCGTGGACCAGGCGGCCGCTCCCGCACAGCGGCGGGCAGCGCATGGAGCCCTGGCTCAGGTCGTCGCGGATCCAGACCGCCGTCCGTGGCATCGTGCGGCGTCAGTCCTGGGCACAGACGAAGACGCCGCGGCCGATCTAGAGGGAGCGGCAGCTCGTGCGCAAGAGCGCGGCGCGCCCACAATTGCCCTTCACGCTCTCGAGTTGGCGGCGTCGCTCAGCCCACGCGGGTCCGTCCAGGCGCGCCGCCTTCTGGCGGCGGCCGAGATTGCATTTCAACTGGGGGAGCCTTCGGCCGTAGGTCGCCTGCTGGATGCAGCGGCTCGATTGGATCTAACGCCGCACGACCTAGCGAGGATGACGTGGCTGCGCGAGATCTTCCACGATGGCGTGCCAGGCGACCCGCACGCGATTACAAAGCTTGTGGCCGTCGCCCGCGATGCAGCAGCCCAAGGTGACCGGAACCTGGCGCTAAATCTTCTCCAGGGCGCCGCTCTTCGCTGCTGGTGGACAGATCCCGGCGTGGTTGCGAAAGCTCTGGTGATCGACGCAGTAGCCCAGATCGCCGGTAACGAGCCGGATCCGCGCGCCCTGGAGATCCTCTCTGTGGCGGCGCCGGTCGACGCAGCGGACCGAATATCCAAAGGTGTGCGGGAGGCAGCTGCCCTCGACGACGGGGACGCTTCTCGAACGCAGCTCCTGGCATTCGCCGCGTACGCGGCGGGCGACATCGACCAATCGATTGTCCTGATGGATCGCGCGGCTCCCTTGTTGCGCGCGCAAGCACGACTTGGCCTGCTTGCGCAGCTCCTCACAGCGCGCGGATGGGCGGGTATCAACACTGGTCAATTCAGCCGAGCCACGCGCGAGCTCGAGGAAGGCAATGGCCTGGCGGTCGAAACCGCGCAGCCGATCTGGATCGCGATCAGCCAGAACGGGCGCGCCGCCATACTGGGGCTGAGAGGCGAAGAACGACAGGCGAATCAAACCCTTTCTGAAACGGCCGAGCTGATCTTGGCGTTGCGGGTATCCATGGCCCTCGCAGGAAGCGAACTGGCGCGCGGCCTGATCGAACTCACGGCAGGGCGGCATTCCGAAGCTTTCGACCATTTCGCCCGCATGTTCGATCCCGACGGCGCCGCCTACCACGAGTTCGTTGCGATTGCGGCCGCCCCTTATGTGATCCACACCGCTGTGAGCGCGGGGCGACGGGACGAAGCCCGCCGGATGATGGGGCTTCTCGAGGCTCTCGGAAAGCGAACGCCCGCAGCCCTCGTGCACATCGGTATCCGATTCGGGCGCGCCGTGTTGGCTGACGATTCGGACGCGGAAGGTCTCTATGAGCTGGCCCTGAACGCCGAGCCGAGGTGGCCGTTCGAGCACGCGCGGCTGCAGATGGCGTTCGGCGCCTGGCTGCGGCGCCAGCGCCGGATCACCGAGTCGAGGCCGTACCTGCGAGCGGCTCGAGATGCGTTCGAGGCCCTGGGGATGCATCCGTGGGCGGACAAGGCCCGTGCGGAGCTACGGGCTTCAGGCGAACGGATCGCCGAAACGACCCATGCGCCGAACCAGCCGCTTTCCCCACAGGAGACGCAGATCGCGCAAATGGCCGCATCCGGGCTGTCGAATCGAGAGATCGCGGACCGCTTGTTCCTCTCACATCGCACAGTGGGCGCGCACCTGTACAGGGTTTTCCCGAAGCTCGGGATCGCCTCCCGATCTGAGCTTCCCCGGGCTCTCGCCTCGACCGAACCGGCGCTCACGAGTTAGATAGGATCTGCACCTCGAGGGGCTCAAGCGTCACCCGACACGTCATCGCCGGGCCCGTTCCGTAGGTGCCATCGGCTTCCGACACGGAAACTCGGTCGAACACTCGCAACGGCTCGGGTGGCGTCGGGGTGTCGAGGTTGCTGTACTCGACGGCCATTTTATTTCCGGCCTCATTCAACGACCCGTCGACGACAACGTAGAGGTTCTGGCTCATGGCCGGATGTGTATTCGCGACGATGAGCACCTCCTCGTCGGCCAGGATGCGGGAGAAGGCGACTACCCCGTGGGGCGTGCTCGAGATACCGAACGTGACCCCGTCACCCGAGAGGGGACGGGCGTACGTTCTTCCGTAGCGCAAGGCAGGCAAAGCGTTTCGGACCGCAGTTAGGTCCTTGACCGCGTGATAGAAAGGCCCCTCGTGATTCAGGCCAGGTCCACCCCACATCGCCTCGCGGACGGCGGCGTCGCTCCCGGCGCCGTGTAGTCCTTGCTCAGTCCCGTAGTAGACGGCCGGGATGCCCGGGAGCGTGAATAGCAGCGCGAGTCCGAGCGTCACCTGGTCGTCATAGGGATGCGATCCGTCGCTCTCCACATAACGCAGCCGTTGCTTGACATCGTGGTTGTCGAGGAAGGTCACGAAGTAACGCGTGGCGTCACCATGCGAGCTGGTGACCCCACCCTCGATCCGCCGCCGCTGCTCGAACATCGAATAGAGCCCGGAGGGACTGGCGAAACCTTTGACGATGGCTGGCAGGGCGAAGTAAAGCGGGTAGTCGAGCGCCGCGTCGACCCCGACCATGTCGTTGGCGTCGCCCGCCGTACGCCCAATGAACTTGGCGATGTCCTGCTCCGCTTGAGCATCGAAGACCTCGCCAAAAGTGAAGAAGTTCTTCTTGCCGACAGTCTCGGCAAATTCCCGCATCGCGTTGCCGAAGACCCGGGGTAAGCCGCCGTGGAGGTAGCGCAGCGTGTCAATGCGAAACCCGTCGACGTCCCACCTGGCAATTACGTACTGGTACACCTCGACCAGAGTCCGCTGGAGGTCTCCATCCTCGGTACGCATCTGCTTGAGCGAAACGAAGTCGCCGAACGTGTCGGGCATGCCCGGGCCGGGAACTCCCTGCCTGCGAAAGAACGTGTTCCGCTGGAGCTCAAGCGGCCAGACCAGCGCGTCTCGAGTCGGATTGGTGATGGTTGCGATGTCCTCGGTGGCCGAGGAAGTGCCCGAGGCGTCGCGCCAGTGCACATGGAGCGGTGTGGCGGAGTAGCCGTGCTGAGCCCCACCTGACATCGCGGAAAGAGCATCTCCATCTGCGCTTTCATACGCGAACACGTCACCAACATGATTCAGGACGATGTCGAAGATCACATAGAGGCCGGCTTCGTGAGCTGCATCAACCAGGGTCCGCAGCTCCTGATCCGCGTTTTCAGGAACTACGGCAAACCGTGGCTCTGCATGCAGGAAGTCATGGATGCCGTAGCCGTGATAGCTGAACCTGTCGAAAGGTAGGTTCTTGAGGACCGGACTGAGCCAGATTGCGCCGGCGCCGAGATCTTTGAGGTAATGCAGCCCGGCCTGCACGCCCGCGAACGTGCCGCCCTGATAGCCGTCGAAGTTCGGGTCGTCCCAAGGCTGGTGGCGAGGAGGTGAGTCGGGCCGGTTGAAGCGGTCGACCATGAGGAAGTAGATCCAAACGTCTCGCCAATCAGCTGGAGAGGGCGTCAGGCCGGAAGCCCGCGCCTCGTTGACGACACGTCTCACCGTCGGCTCTGACAGCGACCCTGCGCTATTACCAGTCATATCGTGATGGAACTCAGAGTGAGTTCAAAAGAGCCACGTTGCTCAGGCAGACCCACATTAAACCGATCGTCGCAGCTGGCCATGGATTCAACCGTGCCGCGCGAGTTGTCGACAGCGGTCGTCACCACGTCCATCGCCTGGGCTGCGACTAACAGCGAGGCCCAGGTCGCAGCCTGTCGCACTGCAGCGAATCGTGCATCCGCCAGCTGGATGGCGTCCATATGACGACGGTAGCCGCCGCCCTTGGGTGGTCGCGTCCGGGGAAGCCCGAGTCTTGTTTCGGCGCCGGCTCGGGCGAGCGCACAATCATGCCGGGATGGGGGCCCAGGCCCTGGTGGGGCGCGAGACTGAGTTTGCTGAGCTCGAGGCGGGCCTCCGGAGGGCAGTCGAGCACGGAGGCGCGTTTCTGATCACCGGTCCGCCCGGGATCGGCAAGACCTCGCTTCTCAACGCGGCCGCGGCGGAAGCGCGAAGCCGCGGCTACAACACGCTCGCGGTGACTGGTCTCGAATGCGAGGCTGAGTTTCCATATGCGGGACTGCATCAGCTTCTGCAGACCGTGATGGCGTCGGTCGACAAGCTCGCGCCTCCGCAAAAGGCGGCGCTGCTCACGGCCCTCGGCATGACGGTTGGACCGGCGCCGGAAGTCTTTCTAGTCGGCCTGGCGACGCTCAATTTGATAGATGAAGCGGCCGCCGAGAAGCCGACGTTACTGCTCGCGGACGACGCTCAGTGGCTGGACGGCCCGACGTCTGCCGTCCTGACCTTCGTGGCACGCCGGCTCGAGTCAACCAGCATCTTTTTCCTCGCCGGCCTGCGGGAACGATCTGACAGCCCGCTCCAATCTGCCGGTCTGCCGGAGATTCATGTCGGACCTCTCAACGATGCGGATGCAACAGAGCTGCTCGACTCGATTGCTCCGAATCTCGGGCCGGACGTGCACCGGCGAATCCTCGAACAGGCTGTGGGCTACCCACTTGCGCTCGTTGAATTGCCGCGCGCGCTGACTGAGCATGCCCACTCTCCGCTAGGCACGGTGCCATTGACCGAGCGACTGGAGCGAACATTCTCAGCCCGGGCCGCAACGCTTCCAACAGATACCCAGTCTGCTCTGCTGCTCGCCGCCCTGGAGCCCGATCCGAGCGTGGCCGAAGTTTTGGCGGCGACCGGCATTCAGGCCGGTGGAGACGTGACCGTCGGCGTTCTGGAGCGGGCGCTCGATTCCGGCTTGATCACGCTCGCGGGCGCCAACATTCGGTTCCGTCATCCACTCATTCGATCTGCGCTGGAGCAGGGCGCAACTCATGGACAGCGACGGGCCGCCCACCTTGCACTTGCCCAGGTCATAGCGGATCCAGACCGCCGCGCTTGGCACCGCGCCGCTTCGGTGGTCGGTCCTGATGAGGCCGCTGCCGCAGACCTCGAGGCAACCGCTGCTCGAGCACAGGATCGAGGCGCTATCGCCACAGCGCTCGGCGCTCTGGAGCTGGCGGCATCCGTCACACAAGACGGCACAGCTCGAGCGAAGCGGCTCCTGGCAGCTGCCGAGCTGGCGTTTCAACTTGGGCAACCCGCAGTTGTCGGTCGGCTACTCGACGAGGCCGCCAAACTGGAGCTGACGCGTCACGACATGGCGCGCGTGAGCTGGTTGCGCGAGATCTTCTACGACGGATCGCCGGGGAATGCGGAGGCAATCCTGAAACGGGTCACCGTTGCCGAGGAGATGGCGGCGCTGGGCGATCGCAGCCTTGCGCTTCACCTGCTCGGGGGAGCAGCTCTCCGGTGCCGGTGGGCGAAACCCGAGTCGGAAGCACGAGCCAGCGTCGTGAAAGCTGTTGAGCAAATCTCGGGCGAGGAATGGACTCCTACGGCGCTCTCAATACTGTCCCTGGCCGCCCCACTGGATTCATCGGCGCGCGTTTCGCGGGGGGTCGCTCAGGCTGCGCTCGTGGAAACAACCGACGGACAGAGAACGCAGCTCCTTGCGTTCGCTGCATACGCAGTGGGTGACATCGCCCAATCGATTGAACTGATGAATCGCGCGGCTGCCTTGCTGCGTGTGCAGGGACGGCTGAGCCTTCTCGCGCAGGTGCTCACGGTGCGAGCATGGGCCGGGATCAACACCGGCAACTTCACGGACGCGACGCGCGACGCAGAGGAAGGAGGCCGGCTGGCGATCGAAACGGGGCAACCGATCTGGATCGCGTCCAGCCGGATCTACCGCGCCATTTTGGTGGGACTGCGGGGCCAAGAGCGCGTTGCAGAGCAGCTCATCACCGAGGCAGCCCAGCCACTCGTGTCGGTCGGGTCGTCCTTTATCCTCAGCGAAGCGGAATTCGGCCGCGGAATCACGGCGATGACAGCCGGACGCTACTCCGACGCGCTCGACCACTTCATTCGGATGTTTGATCCCGAAGAAGCCATGTACCACGGGATCGTCTCCCAGGGCGCTGCATGCTATGTGGTCGAGGCCGGGGTGCGGGCCGGGCGGCACGAGGATGCCCGGCGAATGATGGCTTTGCTCGAGGCCCTGTCCAAGCGCACTCCAGCAACGCTCATCCACGCCGGGGTGCGCTACGGACGCGCGGTCCTGGCCGATGATTCGAAGGCCGAGGGCCTCTATGAGTTGGCGCTCAAGGCTGAGCCAAAATGGCCGTTCGACCATGCGCGGCTGCGGTTGTCGTATGGCAGTTGGCTCCGAAGGCAGCGCCGCATAACGGAGTCAAGACCCTACTTGCGAACAGCTCGGGACACCTTCGAAGCGCTCCGGGTGCATGCGTGGGCCGACAAGGCGCGGGCGGAGTTGCGCGCCTCTGGCGAGCGTCTCGCCGAGCCGACCAAGGCGCCCCGGCAGTCGCTGTCGCCGCAAGAGCTGCACATCGCACAGATGGCCGCATCTGGACTTTCCAATCGCGAGATCGGCGACCGATTGTTCCTTTCGCACCGGACTGTCGGTGCTCACCTCTATCGGGTATTTCCGAAGCTCGGGATCGCATCCCGATCTGAGCTTTCAGCGTCGCTCGCAAGCCTGGAGCGCGCCCTCACGTAAACACGAAACCCGGTCCCCAGGACCAAGTTTCGAATACAGATTACCCTTAGGAGGCGCTACTACGCCGTCGCTTGACCGCGGCGCCGAAGCAAGAGGACCGTCAATAGCAGCGGGCCGACGGCGAAGACCCACAGCGCCCCGCCGAGGCCGTACCGTGCGGCGGCCAGGCCGATCAATAAGGGGATGGGCGTGGCCGCGATCCGGAACACGTTTCCGATCGCGAGCTGCGCTCCGCTCTGCCCGGGAAGCGATTGATACAGGCGGGCCTGCAGGACTGGGTACCAGCCGGATGTGAGCAAGCTGACCACGGCGAGCACCACAATCTTCGCGCCCACACCGGGGAGCACAAGGAACAGCGGGTAGGCGATAAGCGTCGCCGCGGCCGTCGCCCGCACGTATGCAAGGCCCGCGACCCGCTCGAGGATGTGGACCGTCGCGACATCCCCGGCCAGGCCGGACGCGATCCTGACCGCCACCACGAGGGCGCCCACCCATGCCGGTTCGCCGAGGACGTCGACGAAGTACAGGGCGAGGTAGCCGGTGAGGACGTCGAGCATCAGGTCCGAGACCTCGAGCAGCAACAGGTTGCGCAGGACGTCGCCGCGGGCCAGCGATCGAAGCGCCGCCCGCACCGCGGCGCGGAAGCCGGCGGCCTGCGCGATAGCGGATTGAGGCGATGCCGCAGTCAGCGCCAGGGCGCCGAGCGCGATGGCCGCCGTCACCGCCATCGCCGCGTAGGCGCCGCGCCATCCCGCTGCGGCCAGCACCGCCGCGATGAGCAGCCCCGGGCCGGCCAGCGCGCCGAGGGACCCGGCGAGGTTCCAGCGGGCCATGTTCTGCTCGCGCCTCGTCGTGTCGGCGTCCATCAGGTCCGCCTGGGACAGGGCGACGAACGCACCCGAGGCCGGGTAGAGGAGCGCGAGCGCGGCCAGCAGGAAACCAAACGACGGCGCCAGCGAGACTGCGACCAGCGCTGCGGTGAAGAGAACGCCACCCGCCAGCACCAGCCGCCGGCGGCGCGGGCTGTCCGCAAGCAGGCCGATGGGAATCTCGACGAGGTTGGCCGCCAGGGCCGGCGCGGACAGCAAGAGGCCGATGGCCGCGTAGCTCAGCTTGAGGTCACCGCGGATCAGCGGGAGCGCGGAGTCCTGGACTCCGAAGACCAGCTCGTCAACGAACTCGATGGCGAGCCAGATGGCGAGCAGACGGCGGCGGTGGACGCGACCCGCGCCGCGGCGTCAAAGCATCGACGGCTATCCTACGGCGTCTCTCCTCGAACTCGGCTGCTCGCAACGGAGGCCGAGACGCAACGAACGGTGGATATGCAAACTGCGGGTTGCATATCCATGAGCGGCCGCGGTAAGATGCAACGATGAAGTTGCATAACGTTACGGACCGGATCGAGAAAGAGATCGTTCTGCGCGCACCCCGCTCGCGAGTCTGGCGGGCGCTTGCCAACGCCGAGGAGTTCGGCGCCTGGTTCGGCATGAAGCTTGAAGGTACCTTCGCCCCAGGCGGGCGTGTCCATGGCCAGATCACGCTGCCCGGCCATGGGCAGGTGACCATCGAGATGGCCATCGAGCGGATGGATCCCGAGAGCCGGATGTCGTACCGCTGGCATCCATACGCCGTCGAATCCAGCGTGGACTACTCGAGCGAGCCCACGACGCTGGTCGAGTTCCAACTCGAGGAAGTCCCGGAAGGCACCCGGCTCACCGTGGTCGAGTCAGGCTTCGATCGCATTCCACTGGCGCGGCGTGCTGAAGCGCTTCGGATGAACGACGCCGGCTGGGCAGAAGAGCTCGAGAACATCGCGCGACATGTCGCTTCATAGCGCCGGCTGGCGCGAGGTTTCCCGCGCCGCGCCGGTGTTTGCGGCGCTCGGTGACGAAACGCGGCTGGCGCTGGTCGCGCGATTGAGCTCCGAAGGCCCTCTCTCGATTACCCGGCTGACCGCCGGATCTGCCGTCACACGACAGGCGATTACCAAGCACCTCAGCGTCCTCGCCACGGCGGGGCTAGTCTCGGATGTATGGCGTGGCCGCGAGCGCATCTGGGAGCTCGAGCCGGAACAAATGAAAGCCGCGCGCACCTACCTCGAGCACGTCTCGAAGCGATGGGACGAAGCGCTTGACCGTTTGAAGAAATTCGTTGAGGAGTGAGGGGAGCAACCATGCTCTTGAACAACGGGGTCGCAATCGCGCGGACGAGCGCTACGACAGCTGGCACGACAGCCGCGCTGACGGCGACGCTCGGGCTCGCCGCCGCATCCTGGGTCGTCGCTGTCCGCCAGATGAACGGGATGGACATGGGCGTTGCGACCCGGCTCGGTTCGTTCGCGTTTTTTGTCGCCCTGTGGGTGCCAATGATGGCGGCGATGATGCTGCCGGGCGCGGCTCCGGCAGTATTGCGAACCGCTCACGCCCGCGGATTGCGCGCCGTGCCGCTGTTCGTCGCGTCATACCTTGCCGTCTGGACACTCGTGGGCTTCGCGGTGTATGCGCTGTACCGGCCGCACGGGTTCTTCGCCGCCGGCGCGCTTCTAATCGCGGCGGGTGTCTACGAGCTCACGCCGCTCAAGCAGCACTTCCGCCGGCGCTGCCGCGAGAGCCTCGGCTCTG
>Ga0137362_10002869_pt1 | contig 11375 bp, 10 predicted proteins | sample MadtaG_2_FD_104801 | JGI IMG/M metagenome (GOLD analysis project Ga0137362, IMG submission 104801) | Vadose zone soil microbial communities from Angelo Coast Range Reserve, California, USA - Mad1_100_16 metaG | ecosystem: Environmental > Terrestrial > Soil > Vadose zone | place: USA: California... | reverse complement strand
CTTCGGGGTAAGAAATTCGTTGTGCAAATTACTGATTACTGATCACTGTCAACCACTTCATTCATTTTCGCGGCGCGTTCTTCCCTTTCTGCGCCGACAGCTGCTGGTTGCGATAGCGCAGTGCGTCTTTGAGCTCTTCGGTGAGATCCACGTGGCTGGGCACGTTAGCCTTGCCGGGATCAAACGAGAATTCCTTCTTGCATACCTCGGGCGAGAGCGGCTCATGTTTGGGGTCGCGAAACTCCATTTGCAAAATGACGCCGTCCTCGGCCCGTCCCACGACGGGTCCCAGCCACTCGATGCGATGCGGCCAGCGAGTCTTGGCGTCCAGAAATAGCCGGCATTGGTGGGGCAGGAATTGCGGCCAGGGCTGCTTGCCGTCCTGGGTGATCGACTTGGCAATTTCGAAATTCCAATCGGCCGTCAGAACGGTCACGTCCTTGCCGCGCCAATTCGCGGCTTCCTTTTTCGTGACCACCATGCGCTGCTGAATGCTCTGCAAGAGCGGCACGACGCCATAGAACGATTGGCTTTGCAAGAACTCATCGCGCATTTCCTTGGAGACGTCCGGCTTATTGAGGGAATCCAGCACGTCCTTGACGCGAACTTTCTTGGTAATGGTCGGCTCGGCGTCGCCGACTTTCGTGGTCTCCCACAGTGTGGTCCCGTCGCTAATGACCTCGAGCTTGCCGGTCGTGTCGCCGACGTGGACGGTCAAATTCAGATGGAGACGGTGATCGGGAGCGGATAGGTAATTTCCTTCGGCCTGGAAAGTGAGGCCCTGAATATCCACTTGCTGCCATAAGGTGGTTTGGATCCACTCGAGGTTCTTAGCTTGAAGAGCTTCTTCGAGAACCTTGGCGCCGGCGGGGTCGGAAGTCGGCGGCTTAGGAGGCGTGACGGGCTTGGCATTCGGAGCAACCTGGGCGGGCGGCGCGCTCTGTTGTCCCATCGCCCCGGCCACGATGATTCCCACTCCCACCACCATCGGCAACAAAAGGGATCGATACCAACGCATAGGCAAGCTCTTCCTGTTTTGATGAAAGTTCCAAACGACTTCTTGTCGAGTATATCCGGGACAACGGCTCGGAAGAAGAGAACTTTCAACCCCGGAGGGAAAATCCGAAATCCGAAAATCGAAATCCGAAACAAATTCCAAATTCGAATCAGAAAACGTTCCAACCCACTGTTCGATTTGGTTTCGGATTTGAGATTTTGGAATTTGTTTCGGATTTCGAATTTCGGATTTCGAGTTTCGAATTTGGAGGGGGTCATGAAGCGAACGACGGCGACGGCGGGGATGTTGATGCTGGTGGCCGCGATGGGCGGCTGTGCGACGACGGACTCGAATCATGAAGGCGGCGGCTGCGGATGCAGCAGCGCCTCGGCCACGCTCCCCGGTGTACAAGGGCCGTGGGGACAGCCCATCACCATGACGCGGGCCGGCGGCCGTATGCCCGACTCCGCGGGTTCCGGCGTGATCCAAGCCGGCGGCATCATGCAAGCCGCCGGCGCGTGCCCCGACGGCAAGTGCATCCAACAAGTTGGACATGAAGGCGGCGCGGTCGTCGCCAGCGGGCCCGGCACGCCTCCCGGCGTTGTGGCCGGCGTCGGCATGATGGTTCAACGGGCGCCGATTTCCGTGCAGCGCACCTCGGTTCGGTTCCTTCGACCCGAAGGCATGAAAGTATCTTGGTACGTTCCCAGTCCGGATGGCCGACCCACTTTTTCCACGACCCAGCTCGACGCTCCGGGCCGTTATAACTTCACTCAAGGCGCGATCTATCGGCTCAAGCTGAGTCATTTGCCGAATCGCCCGAACATTGTCGCGCTCTATCCGACGTTGGAAGTGGCCCCGGCCACCAATAAGACCGGGGCCTTCTTGGCCCACAGCGCCGTGCCGGTCGTCTTCACCGACGAAGACTTCGATCAGGTCGCGGCCGGGAATTATCTAGTGAAGGTGATCTATCTGCCCGATCCGCAGTTCCAGGATGTGGCCGCCGCCGGTCCGGACGAGGTCGTCTCGACCCGGCTGGATCCGGGCGTCGATCCGGTCGCCGAAGCTCGCCGCCGCGGAACGGTCCTGTTAGTGATCCGCATGGGCAATATCGATCTGGAAGCGCTCAACACGCCCAGCATGGAAGCGCCGAATCCGTACATGATGCCGCCGATGCCGCGAGTCATGCCCGGTCAACCGATGCCCGGCCAAGGCAAACCTATGAGCATGGGACCCCAAGGCCCCGTCATGGGACCGCAGGGACAGATGATGAGCCGGCCGATGAACATGACGCCGCAAGGACCGGTGCTGTCATCGCCCCCGGTTATGACTGATCGCGGGCCGTCGAGCGTGCCGGTGGAGGTTACGTTGCCGGCGCCGAGCACGACGCCGCAAGTGACCACGCTGCCCGCGCCTCTGGATTCGCCGCCCGCGGTCAACAGCGCTCCGGCTACGAGCAGCATCTCGGACACCAACAGCTTTGATCGGAAGCCCAGCCTGCGACGAAGACTGTTCTCCGGCTCGGGGGATAACTAGGAACTGACGAAGATAAGAATTGATGGGGTGGCCGGGGCTGAGTCTTCGAAGCCCCGGCATCCTTTGCAAAACCGGGGCTTCGAAGACTCAGCCCCGGCCACCCCACTTCCATAAATCACGCTCCCAAGGGCTCTTAATTCCCGCATCCGGGCAAACGATGATGAAGCGGACATTGATACAATGCGTGGTGGTCTGCTCCGTGGCCTGGTTATCACTGATGGGCTTGTTTTCACTTTCCCCACCGGCAAAAGCGCAGTCCGTTCCGCCACCGCCGCCGGCGCATGGCTCGTTCATGCACGACGCTCAGCGAATGTCGCAGGCGCCTCATCTGCCGCCGCACGCGCTGCATGGCCCGTCGCCGCTCTTCTATATTCGCATCATCGGTCCCGCGGGTCTGCATGCCACCGTGTATCAGGGCACGCCCGAAGGAAACGAATTTCCCACGCCGGTGACCGTCGGCTTGCGGCCCGGATACATCTACCGCATCAAACTCACCGGTTTGCCCGGCCATCCGACCGAGGCGCTTTATCCGACGCTCGAGGTCCGAGGCTCATTGATCATGCCGCCCGGACTGAAAGCCGCCGATTTTCCGGCCCCCATCGTGTTCAGTAAGGAAGACATCGACAAGGTTCTCGCCAGCGGCTACTTGACCAAGGTGCTGGTCCTGGAGCATCCCGATCAAGCTATGCCGAGCGCCAGTCAGCGCGATCAGCCGATTGAAATTGAATCAGCTTCGCCGGAGGAAGCGACGGCCGAGGCGCGGGTCCGGGGACGGCCGATGCTCATTCTTCGCTGGGGAGAGCGCGGACAATCGGCCGAGGAGCTGGCCCAACAATCCATCCCCGGCACGATTCTGCTTCCCAATCAAGAGACCTTGCCGCCGCCCGCCCGGCCGCCTTATCTGCCCTGCGCCGGCATGCAGTTTTACGATCCGATTATTGGGCCGAAGCCACCCGAGGAAGAATGTCTCCATGACGGCGGCGATATTCCTCCCCGCGCCGGCATCAACGCTTTGGGCCAGTTAGGAGGACTAAATCCGACCGACACCGTGGCGGTCTACGCCGACAGTCGAGGTAAGAAACACATCGCCGTCTCGAATCGCGTCTGCATCTGCGTGCCGCGGTTCTTGGTGCTGCGGAATATCAATTTCCCGGCCGGCTACGGCGCCACCGTGGCCGTGGAGCATACTGATGTGACCGTGGCCGAGATGGAAGTGCGCCATCGCGAACGAGCCGGCGTGGCCCAGCAGAACGAGCAGCTCCGCGCTATCGCCAGCCGCGCTCGCACGAGTGGTTCCGAAATCATCCTCGGCCTTCGCGACGTCGCTCAGTTCCAGGGCGGCGCGGTCGCCTTCGGCTTCGTGGAAGGACATGCCGTCATTGGTTCGGTCACGCAACCTCCCGAAGAACGCCCGGACTTGCCCCTGCTCCTGTGCAAGTCGGCCGATCGCATGTCGGCTCAAGTCGGCGACGCGATCACGTTTAAGCTAATATTCAGCAACGTCGGCGGCAAACCCATCACCGGCGTCGTAGTCTCCGACAGCTTGACGGGCCGATTGGAGTACATCGTCGGCAGCGCCAAGAGCGACCGCCACACCACCTTCACGATCGAGCCGAACGAAGCCGGCTCGGTCATCCTCCGCTGGGCCGTCACCGGCGCCCTGCCGCCGGGTCAACAGGGCATGATCACCTTCCAAGCGCGCGTCCGGTAAGCGATCTCTTGTTCTCTCCATTTCTTCATGCCATCCTAGGGAAGAAACAACCGTCCGGTTCGACGGAGGTTTTCGATATCAAGCAACGAAACGAAAAGCCGGTCGATTATTTTCTCACCATAGTTTCGACTTTTTCGAAGATGCCGTACATCGGCGATAGTAAAAACAGGCAGGGAGTCTGGGGTATTTCGGCTTCGGATAGTTGTTTCCAAGGAATCCGGGTCCGCCTGATTGCGATTGTCCGTCAACAACACCAGATGGTTTTTCTGGCAAGTCTCCCATACCAGTGAGTCCACAGCTTCTGGCGGCAGACCAACGTCCGAGAAGTGAAAATACTGCAAATTCAGGTAATCCCAGAAGATTTTCCAGGATTCAGAGCGCATTCGGGCCACCAGCAAATCAACGTAGCTTTGAATATTGACGTCGGCCAGAATGCCTTTCACTCGGCTTCCCCATTCGTCTGGTTCCGCAGCAAGTGCTTCTTAAGTGCTTGCAGTTTGGTCTTCCCTTCCGCGAGGATTTTTTCCACGTCCGGAGAGTTTTTGTTCCCAGCGTTTCGCTCGCGGATTCGCCGGTCCTGTTCCATCACTTCCCCGTAATGGTCCTTGATGTATTCCTCAACAAGTTGGATTTCTTCGCTCGTTAGAACGGGGATCCACCGCATAATCTCATCATGCGAACACTTTTCTTGGAAATAGGGAACCAGGTCTTGCACGGTGATGCGACTGGTGGAAAGTTGCGGGCCGCGACCTCGATCCACGATCTCAATGGATTTCTTCATGGCCTCACTCCAGGCGAACCCAATTCATGGAATATTATACCACGATCCAGCCGCTCCGCATTCTCTATGAAGTCTTCAGTTTCATCGATGGGGTTTGGGAGCGCTCAACACTCCTGCTGGACATTTGTTCCAAAAGCGCCATAATGAGCAACAACTGCAACCACCCTAGGATGTCCGCAAGGTTACAGTCATGCGCATCTCATTGAGGCGTGGCAAAATCAGAAGACCAAATCTTACTAATCCCTGGCTGCTGGCCAAACACGCTGAGTATGAGACCATTCGCGTCGATGCGTTCGACTGGCTCCAGCGGGCCAAGCCAAATTCCATTCATGCCGTCGTGACCGATCCGCCCTACGGGCTCCTTGAGTACACTCCGGGCGAGCTAAAAAAACTCCAGGAAGGGCGCGGCGGGGTTTGGCGGATTCCGCCTTCCTTTGACGGCTGTCAGCGCAGACCGCTGCCTCGCTTTACGGTGCTGACGGAAGAAAACAAGAACGCGCTGCGATCGTTTTTCCAAAGATTCGCCAGCCTCCTTTTGCCTGTTCTCGTCCCCGGCGCCCATGTTTTCATCGCCACCAATCCGCTGGTCTCGCATTTGGTTTACGATCCCATGATCACGGCCGGGTTCGAAAAGCGAGGGGAAGTCATTCGCGTTGTCTATACGTTGCGGGGAGGAGATCGGCCCAAGAACGCCCATAAAGAGTTTCCCAATGTTTCCGTGATGCCGAAGTCCTGCTGGGAGCCTTGGGGATTGTTTCGAAAGCCTTGCGAAGGCAGGGTGCAGGATAATCTTCGGAAGTGGAAAACCGGGGGGTTGCGCAGAATTTCCGCCCACGAGCCTTTCAAAGATTTGATCTATTCCTCGCCCGCCAGAGGATTGGAGCGCCAGGCAGCTCCTCATCCTTCCTTGAAACCGCAAGCATTTCTACTACAGATTGTTCGCGCCGCATTGCCTCTGAACGAAGGCATGGTCTTGGATCCTTTTATGGGTTCCGGCTCAACTATCGCCGCCGCCTCGTTCTTGGGCCTTCCAAGCATCGGCCTGGAAATCAATCTTGAATATTTCCAGCTTGCCGTACCAGCCATTCCTGTCCTTGCCCAAATGGAAACCAATGAAGTGCCGGCGCGATGTTTGGACCATGTGCCACCTAAATACCGAACCAGCCTCTTAGCCGCTGGAACCAGGATCGCTTCCACACGATCGCGGTTCTAAAGTCACACCTTTCGACTCTATCGCTATTGTCAAACCAGATTCGGATCTCTCCTTCGTCACTTGTCCATGCATCCGCTCCATAATCGCTTAACGATGTGGAGAAGAACACTACACCCCCCGTCGAGTAATCTCCTGGAGGCATTCCCAGTTCCTTTTCTACTTCTGCCCGAGTCATTCCGATTTCGATTCGCTGGCAATCCCATTCATGAAAGACGACCTTCTGGCGCCGGCCAGCATAGTCCAACCACCCCGCAAGGCCGAGGAGACATCCCAATCCTGCCAGCAGAATCCAGTAGCGATTTGGGCTGATGACAAGCTGCAGCGTTCGACACTTGGAGTTCATTTGCAAACACTTGCTTATGGGCTCAATCTATCGCGATTTCTTGATTTGTTCCAACGAGTGTTGGGCATCCATCCGGAGTTCTTCGTGATTCTTTACTGCTTGCTCCAGGTACGGAATTGCACCCTTGGCGGCAGAGCCAATTTTGCCGAGCGCCTTAACAGCAGCTAATCGAATATCACTGTTCGAATCATTCAAGCCTCTTATTAACTTGGGGACGGCGGGCGCCGCCTTGTCCCCGAATTGCGCTATTAGCTGTATCACCTCGGTTGCCGACTCTCGAATCGAATCGTCATCGAGCAAGTCGATCAGGACGGGAAGCCCTGACAGGTTGCTATGATCAATGGCGTAAATAGCTTTCGCCGCCGAAATTCGAAAATGTAAAGAAGGATCTTTCAGTGACTCAATCAGGTCCGGGACCGCTTCGCGTGCGTTTACACCAATAGTTTCCAAAAGTCTGACGGCATCCGACCGAAGATCCTCATTTTCGTCTTTAAGAACTTTCTTCAAGACCACCGCCGCTTTCTTTTGTGACCCCTTATCAAGATGCGCCGTGACAGAATATGGAGTCAGCATCAGACGTAACGAATAGAGCGCCATCCGCCGAAAATCCACCGTCTTTCTCTCATCTGCGATAATGTTCAAGATGGCGGGGAGCGCCTCTGGACCAATCTCGCCCAAACAAGCGGCGAAATGGTCTCGCCTGCCTTGCTCTTTTTCCATTCGGTCGAGTAGGGCCGGAATGGCAGGGGTCGCCCTCTGCATGGACAAGGCGCTGGCGGCCGCCCAACGAACGGTGACATCCGCGTCTTTCGTCAGGGTCTTGATCAAAGCTGCGACCGCTGTCTGTTTAGCATGCACGAACTCCGACCCGCGCTGGATATTCTTTCCTTCCGCGCTAGTCTGGGATTTTCTTCCCTTTTCCGGTGTAGCCAAGATCCAAGCAAGAGCGTGCGTGGATTGGCCCCGTACATCCGGGTTGTCATGATCCAACAACCGAATTAATGCGGGCACCGCGCTTACCGACAGACAGCCAAATTCGCTCAACAGCGACGTCGTTAGTTTGCAAACATTCGTATCCACTTTTTCCCCTGAAACCTGCTTGACAAGAAAGGGAACTGCCGACGGGCCAATTTCTTCCAATGCATACGACGATGCCCTAATCAGCCGGGCTTTGTCATCTCTCACCCATTGAATCACATCGGGAAATACAACTTGAAGAGAAATGGCGGAGAATTGGACTTGCGTCAACTGAAGTGCCGAGCATGCAATCAACTGCCCTTCATCGTGCCTCAATAGTTCAAACAAAATATCTTCCTCTTTCAATATTTGGAACAAATCCGGAATTGCGTCTTTGGCTGCAGGGCCGATGGATCCCAAGGCGCGGATGACTTCGACTCGTACATCGAGATCCGGGTCTTTCAGCGCCTTGATTAGGTATGGGACAGCCGGTTTTGCAGCCGGCCCCATTTTGGCCAATTCGCGTGCCGCAGATGCTCGCGTTTGTTGGTTCTTGTCGCTTAGCGACTGAATCAGATGAGGCTTCTCCTCCTGGGTGAGGCCAGGGGCTGCGAACAGAAAAATCATGGCCAGTGAGGTGCATAAGATGGTGGGTGTTCTCATGGATTGCTTCCAGAGCCAGGCGAATATTTGCACGACAAAGTTTGTAACCCTGTCGACACTGATCGTTTTTGGACTGCTCTATGAGGACGTCACCAATGACCGGAGACTCCCCCACAATCGGTCCCAAAAAGAATCATGAATCCTCTCCACTGACCGAAAAACCTCGGCCATGAAGGCTTGCGGTCGCTCATTTCGGTGGGATTGGCAGGAGAAGAATCGTCCATTCTTGAGTTTCCACTTGATGTGGGAAGCGACCAACGCGCGAAATGAACGTTGAGAAGACCAAAACTTGCGGTTTTGCCACGAGGATTTTGAGACCCTCTCCGCCAGAATACCCGGTCGCTGGCAGCTATCAGGCTGGCATTTCATTTCTGGCGTTTCAGCGCCCGGCGGCGGCGTTGCTGCGAGCGATAGGCGGACGACCAGCGGAAGCCCCAGTTGATGCGGAGAGACTTCCAGTGGGGGCCAAAACCGCCATGAAATGAATCTTGAGATTTCGTAAAGAGCAGTCCGCTGCGGGCGAAGTGGTTGATGCCGGGATAGTCGGCAAGCGTCATGGTGCGAGCGCGGCGAGTGCCCTCAACCTGACACTCGAATCCTGCTCCTTCGATGTGGCGTATCCAGTAGGAGCTGGGCCGGCAGTTGACGTGATGATGGCCGTGATGCCGCTTACTGCGTGCGCGGCTCTTCCGTTCGGGAAAGGCATGAGTAACGAGGATTACCTTGGCGGCGTGGGCGAAGGTTCCAAGAATATTAGGGACATACTCCTCGCCGACGTGCTCGAGGAATTCGCAGGACCAGATCAGATCAAATGACCGTTCGGGAACAAACGGCCCCTCGCAAAAATCATGCAGAACGACGTGGTCGGGGATGACGCTATCGTGGATCGCTTGCGCGCAGCCGTCGACTCCCAAAACGTCGCAACCCAGATCGTGAAAAAACTTAGTCGAGTGCCCTTCCCCGCAGCCGATGTCCAGGACGGACCGAATCTGAAATTCCTTGACAACCCATGACCAGAGATGGGGACACCAGGTGCCCGGATCGCCGCCGTGGATGTAGCCGCCCAGATGCCGGTCTTTGACCATCATCAAGTTCGACATGACAACTCCCCTGAGTAAAATCCAAGAAGCAAAATCCAATTTCCAAATCCATTGGTCTTGGAATTTGGTTCTTGGAGTTTCATATCCTCAAATCGCATGAGGAGGCAAGCGCAGACGTGAACCCGATAAACAGGGAAAAACGGGGCGTTTAGCAACAAAACATCGAGTTTGGTAAGGTAGGGGAATTCACTCCGGGCGCTGACGCAACCCGGCTCGCCATTAACTCTCTTCTGCTTTCGTAGACCTTGCGGCAAAATGCTCAAGCGAGTCAAATACTGCACGGTTTTATCGTGGAGTCGTTTACGTTTCGCGCCCGGAGCACGACGCGATTGGACGATGCGGCGGACGCGAAACGTAAACATCCGTTGAATTTGAATGGTGCCAGGGAAGTCAGCGCATGCGGATTTGCCTCTACACCGAGACCGCCTTGCCCAAGATGGGCGGGCAAGAGTTCGTGGTAGACGCACTCGCCCGGCAATTCACATCCCTGGGCCATAAGGTTGTCGTGCTCGCCCCTCGTCCCCGGCCGCCTTGGCGGATCGACGACGCCAAGTTCCCCTATCGTGTCGAACGCCATCCGAGGTTCATTTCCACGCGCCGGTTGGTGAAGTGGTATTCCTTTTGGCTGCGGCGCTGTCATCGCCGTCATCGATTCGACGTGCTGCACTGTCATGGCGTGTATCCGCCCGGCTATCTGGCCGCTCTATGCCGAAACTATCTCGGCGTTCCGACGGTCATCACCAGTCACGGAGGCGACATTCGAGAAGGCAACGTCCGACTGAGTCGGCCCGTGCTGGTCCCACGGTATGTTCAGGCGCTCGAGGCGGCCGACGCTCTGATCGCCATTAGCCGATTCACTCGAGAGAGCTTGCTGCGACTGTGTCCGAATCCGCAAGCGATCGTCGATATTCCCAACGGCGTGGATCTCGCGCCATTCGCTTCAGCAGCGGATCGTCCCGCCAATCTTGATCCCGCCATTCAACCTGGGCGATGCCTGCTTTTCTTAGGACGCTTGAAGCATCGTAAGGGCGTTGACGTGCTTCTCGAAGCGCTGGCGTTGGTTCCCTCCAACGGCAGCGTGCAGTTGGTGATTGCCGGAGATGGTGAGGAGCGATCTGCGTTGGAAACATTAGCGGCGCGCTGGGGATTGCAACATCGGGTGCGCTTTGTGTCCGCGGTTTTTGGAATCGAGAAGACGTATCTGTTGCAGAATGCCCTGGCGACCGTAATTCCATCTCGCCTGGCGGATGCGTTTCCGCTGGTGGTGCTGGAGAGCTTCGCCGCGGGCGTGCCGGTTCTTGGAACTCGAGTGCCCGGCTTGGAGGACTTGATCGATGAAGGCAAAACCGGTTGGCAAGTGCCGGCGGAATCGCCGCGCGACTTAGCTCGAGTGCTTGCCCGACTTCTGAACTCGCCGGATTTACCCCGCAGCCTGAGTCCAGCGGTTCGCGCCAAGGCCGCGGAATTCAGTTGGCCGGCCATCGCCCACCGGCATTTGCACTTGTATGGAACCTTGGTTTCCAACGAGAGATTTCGGTTGTCGGCCTAAGCTGATTTTGCCACGGAGGACACAGAGGACACCGAGAAGACCAAAACCGTTTCCGCGACATCCTCTGTGTTCTCTGTATCCTTCGTGGCTAACTTCCTCGGATTTGGGATTGGTGATTTGGAATTTGAGATTTGATTCCGATGCGTATCACTGCTCTCGTCAAAAATCCCGAGCACGTCTGCTGCCGATATCGGCTGGCGGCGTATCGGTCCATGTGGGAGCAAGAGGGCTATCAGTTGCGGCTGCGGCCCTGGCCAAGGACTTGGCTGTCGCGTTTGCTGCTGCGGCGAGAATTGGGCCGGGCTGACGTCGTGATTCTTCAACGAAAATTGGTGCCCGCCTGGCAGCTGGCACTGCTCCGGCGAGCAACGGATCGCTTCCTTTTCGATTTCGACGACGCGGTTTTTTTGCGCGATTCCTACGCGCCGCAAGGCTGTTACAGCTCGGCCCGAGCGCGCGGCTTCGCGGCGGTCGTGCGCACTTGCGATGCCGTCGTCAGCGGCAATGACTTTCTCCGAGATCACG
>Ga0137362_10002868_pt1 | contig 11376 bp, 11 predicted proteins | sample MadtaG_2_FD_104801 | JGI IMG/M metagenome (GOLD analysis project Ga0137362, IMG submission 104801) | Vadose zone soil microbial communities from Angelo Coast Range Reserve, California, USA - Mad1_100_16 metaG | ecosystem: Environmental > Terrestrial > Soil > Vadose zone | place: USA: California... | reverse complement strand
TGAGATCGAGCAAGTCATCGATCAACTGGCTTTCCAGCTCGACGTTGCGCCGGATCGTTGCTAGTGCAGCTTTTGAATCGTCGGCGGAAGCTCCGTCGAATTCCAGCACATCCAGTTCGGCCAGCACCGGCGTGAGCGGGGTGCGCAGTTCGTGCGAAAGCATGGCGAGGAAATAGTCTTTTGATTTGTTCGCGGCTTCGACGGCTATCTTTTGCGACTCGAGCGCTTCTTCTGCGCGGCGGCGTTCTGCCATGGCAGCGGCCAGGGCCATCGCTGTGATAAATAATACTGCTGTGGAGCTCTGGAGCATGAGAAGCGATTGATTTTCGGTTTCCGTGATGAACGGACCCCGGTGCCGGAGCGTGCCCCAAATCGCGATGATACAAAGGATGAAAAAGCCGGTAGCGGTCTCGCGTTGGGAAAAACGGAAGGCCGTCCAAATCAGAATGGGCCCAAGGATGAAAGCAATCGGGTAATTGAGTGCCGAGTTAGGAAACCATCCGCCGAAAACGGCTTCCCCAAGTAGCGTCATCAAGATTAAAAGCGCGATGATTTCAATCCCTTCCCGGCGAGTCCAGCGTGACTCTGCCGCGCGGCCCCAGAGAATGATCAATGGCGCAACAATCAAAATGCCGGTTGTATCGCCCGACCACCATGTCAGCCAGATGGCGCCGTAATTGGCCCAATTCGCGAAACCGGCGAGCGCGAGAGTGGTTACTCCGATACTGGCACTTATCAGCGCGCTAACCATTACGGCCAAAGCGAACTTGAAAACGTCTTGCGCGCGATCGAATGCGCGTCTTCCGCCGGCGAAACGGTTGACCAGCCAAACCCCGCAGAGCGCTTCAAGTGTGTTGCCAACTGCAATGAAAAGCGAAGTACCTGGATTTCCGGCCGTTGTAATATTAACCAAAAACGCCCCAACGAGTACTCCCGGCCATACTCTGTGACCGAGCAGAAGCAACGCAGCCAGTGCGATCCCGGCGGTAGGCCAAACGGGTGACGCGCTCGCGTTTAAAAACGCTAGCCTTAAACAGAAACTGCCAACAACAAAGTAAAGGATGGCGAGAAGACCGATGGCCAATAGCGTCGGAGACCGGCGAGAATTGATTGCCATTTGGAATGCAGACCTCTTACGGTGCAGCCTGGCAGCCTGGCGTCAACAAAGCAAGCTACGCCCAAGTCCTTCGATGTTCCTGATCACGGAAATCGGAGGTGAAGAATCATTTGTGATCTTCCCTGACGAAGCGCACCCGTTATCTTGACGGCTTTAAGCCGTCAGTTTTTAGCAACAGATACGGGTTGAGAACATGAGGCGATAATCAACGGTACTTGGACGATTCGTGATTCATGCTAAATCAAAACCCGGCCGGGATGGATCCGGCGAATGGAGCGCGCCAGGAAGTCGCGACATAGATGGGCGAACGCGAGATTCTGCCCAGTTAACTATTAGCAGATAACTGATAACTGCAAGGCTGGTGCAGTCAGGACATCGTATACACTCCTGGTTCAGGACATGGTATACACTTCGGTTACATTTTGTTGGTTGTTTTCATTGGTTTCCACCGGTTTTTCCGGGCGGATATCCGCCCGAAAAAAGCTTGCGCTGGAAGGATCAATCTGGCCAAGCAGGAGTCGCCCAAACCAGACATTGACCCTTTGGTCTAAACTTTGCAGCCCGACATTCCAGCCGGCTAAGCTTCGACTGAGGAAATAGCATTCATTCTCCCAATGGATTTGGCCGCAAGCATTCACTTGGCGGCTGCCCATGGCAGTGTATTCCAACGCTGCGGGCGTGCCGTGATACTGGCGTGCTGCAGGCAGGTAGAGCTTGCCCGGAGTGCGCATTCCGCGTGCTTCGTGTGGTCGCTAATGGTTAAATTGCTCTCGCCACAGATCCAATGCCCCCTGAGCATGTGTCCCACTCACTCCTTCTAGTTCCAGACTGATGTCGCGGTGGAGACGCTCGTGCGCTCCGTTATCCTGCGGATGTCCGGGTCGGCTGCGTTCTAAATCGATCCCCAGCGCTACCCACCAGGCCGAGAGCCGACTCAAGCCAAGGAGCGCATTGGTCGCCGCAAAGGGAGAGCCGTTGTCGCTGCGGATCATTTGCGGCAAGCCGTAAGGCACAAAGAGCCGCTCGAACACTCGGCGCACCGTCTCACTGCGGGCATCTTTCATCCTGCGCAACTCCAGCACATAACGCGTATGCTCATCGCGGACCGTGAGCGGTTCGCATCGCCGCTTCGCCTCATCATACCACCAGCCTTTGCAGTCCACCGTCCACACCTCGTTAGGCGCTTGACCACGTCGGCCACTGTGCAGCCGACCTCCCTTCGCCGCCGCCCGTCGCCGTGGTCGCCGCTCGGTCAAGCCCGCTCGCTCCAGCACCCGCTTGAAACTGCTCTCGCTCGCGGCCTATCGGGACGAATCTTTATTCTCGCCGGCCTTGGTCAGCATAACGAAGCGGTGGCCACTGCCCGCAAAGCAACCACGCTGTCGAAGGAAGATAACTTCATTTTTTACCTCGCTCAGATTTATGCGCATTTCGGCGATGCCGATCTTACATTCGAAACGATGCAAAAACTGATCGACATGCGCGACTTTGAGCTGTCCGCAGCATCTCTACGACACGATCCGATCTGGGACCCAATTCGCAAAGATCCCCGTTTCGAGAAAGCGATCGCCTCACTCGAGGCGAAGGAAGTGAAGTAGCCTGCTCAGAGGTCTTGCTGGGTTTTTCATTGAGCACAAAAAGATCGCGATAACGCCCAACGCCAATTAAGACGCGCGGGGACCCCAGATTTCTGATTTCCGATTACGCTCCTTGCTCCCTGCTCCTAGCTTCCAAGTAATCGTGAGGACTGACGCGAGCCCATTACTTACAGTAGGCTCGCGCGCCGGGGCGCTGGCTACGGGCCGGAGGAAAATTGATCCTCTTTCTTCTTGAACAGAATATTGAACGTGGTCAGCGAGCCATAGCAGCGAGTGATGTATTGCTGGAGCTCGAACTTATCTGCATCACTCAGTTTATCGCTCGCGTTCACCTTCTGCTCGAGCACGCGCAGGTTATTGCGGATCATAACGATCTTGTGAAAAAACGTCTCCAGCGGCACTTCCTTCGCCTGCACTGACGCATCCGCCGGACGCAGCACAAGCGTGCCGTTTTCCCACCGATTCGCGATACCTTGCACGATTGTCTCGTCTTTCTCCAGCCCGAGCGCCTCCACCACCGCGTGCGCAGTTTCGCGGATGAAATTGCTCAGCGGCACCTGCAGTTCCGACACCGCTGCTGTGGGTTCTGCCGGGGTGAGTTCGCTCGACGCGGGAGCGATCGTCCGTCGCGCATTATCGAAGGAGATATCGGCGGTGAGCTCGGTGAGCGCTTTCACCACTCCGACGCCGTATTGCGGGTGCCGCACCTCCATCCCAATATGAAGACTCTGAATTGGCATCGACATGGATCAATCTGCACCAACCCTGCGAACTCCGCCACATGCCGCCGCCCTACCCTTCAGATCCGAAGCGATTTGAAACTCGTTCGCTGCCCGCGCTCTCTCGCTCCTACCCTCGTCATTTTACCTTCCATGTCGCTCATCCCATTCGCTCCATTCGGCGAATTGGGCGAGGGCGGCTGGGAGGTCTTCTCCGATTTCCTGAGCGATGATGTCGGGATCGGGAAGATTGGCGCTGTCTTTGAGGACTTCGTCTTTGAGCAAGGATGCCGAGTTATTTCGCTTGTTTTCTCCAAGCGATGATAGTGAGCTCTGACCTCTTCTGCCTCTCGTTGTATCGACCCAAATTCTGCGGGCCAGTGCCGCCCCGCCGCTTGGCTGCCAAGGAAAACGAAAAGCAGAGTAACTAGCGCGTCAGGAGGCACTCGCATCTACCCCTGCGTCGCGCGCGTCGTTCCCGCTACGCTGAAATAGGTTCCTATCCGAGGCCAGGGCGTTCTCCAGGTTTGCGATGTGGAGACGGGCCATGGACACGTAGCCTTTCATATCCTCCGTATCCAATTGCGCCATCTCGCGGACAGAAGCGTCTTCGTGTTCGCGAAAGAGTTGCGCGGCGCGCTGGGCGCGGTGTTTGGGCAGGCCGAGCGCAACAAGCGCGTCTACACTCAAATCAACCGCGCTTCCGAAAGTCTCGCGGTAAAGGTGCTGCACGCCGCGGCGCAGCAACTCGTAAGCATGCTGCCGGCTGGTGGCACGTGCGAGAATCCGCAGCTGCGGAAAATGTTCGCGGATGAGATCGACGATTTTTAGGGCCTGCTCCTCCTGGTCGATCGCGATCACGAAAAGCTGCGCCCGCTCCGCGCCCGCCGTACGCAAGAGATCGAGCCGCGTGGCATCTCCGTAGTACGACTTAATGCCGAAACGGCCGAGTGTTTCTACCTGCTCGGCATCGTGGTCGAGCACAGTTGTGCCATAACCGTTCAAGCGCAGCAGACGCGCCACGATATGGCCGAAGCGGCCCACTCCCGCCACGAGCACCGGATTGTCGCGCTCGTCTATTTCGTCCGGTTCGCGTTCCGGCAGCACGCTCGCGAAGCGCGGCTGTACCAAACGTTCGTTGATTGTCATTAGGACCGGCGCGGCGGCCATCGTGAGCGCGACGGTCACGACGAGCAGATTCGCCATGTCGGAGGTAAGGACGCCGTTTTGCGTCGCAAAGGAACAAAGCACGAACGCGAATTCTCCGCCCTGCGCCAGAGCGAAGGCGAAGAGATAGCGCTGCGTCGGCTCCAGCCGCGAGTAGCGACTCACCGTCAGGAGAACGAGGAACTTTACCACTAGAACCGCGACGACAAGCGACGCCACAATTCCCGGTGATGCTGCGATCAGCGCGAAGTTAATTCCCGCGCCCACGGAGATGAAAAACAGACCAAGCAACAAGCCTTTAAAGGGCTCGATGTCCGTCTCGAGTTGATGCCGATATTCGCTCTCCACGAGAACGACGCCAGCGAGAAAGGCTCCAAGCGCGGGCGATAAACCCACTCTTTGCATGAGCAGGGCGATCCCGACGACAAGCAGCAAAGCCGTGACCGTAAACATCTCGCGGAGATGGGTCGCTGCGATGTAGCGGAAGAAGGGCCGCAGCAGAAATCGGCCGGCGAGGATAACCGCAGCGATCGCGGCCACGACAACGAGAGTATGTTGCCACGCAGGTAAATCGCCGAGCGGGTCGACTGCGGAATGGTTATCCCCGGTTGGCGCGACCGTCGCAAGCAGCGGGAGCAAGGCGAGGATCGGAAGAACAGCGATGTCCTGAAACAAAAGGACCGCAAACGACGCCTTGCCCCCGGCAGTCTTCATCAGATTTCTCTCGTTCAGTAACTGCAGCACAATCGCCGGTCGAAGACATCGCCAGGATGAAGCCGACCGCGGTCGCGATCTGCCATGGCACGTGCAAGAGGAGCGCAAGACCTGAAACCGCAGCCGCCGTCCCGAGCACTTGCGCGCCGCCCAGGCCGAGGATCGGTCCGCGCATGTGCCACAGGATCGCCGGCCGCAATTCGAGCCCGATCACGAAGAGCATCATGACCACGCCGAACTCCGCGACGTGCATTACATCCTGGCCTTCGGTCTCTACCAATCCGAAGCAGAACGGGCCGATCACGACTCCCGCGAACAGATATCCCAAGACCGACCCGAGCCCGAGCCGCTTCGCCAGCGGCACGGAAATGACGGCCGCCAGCAGATAGATGAACGCTTGGGAAAAAGTCATGAGGCCTCACCCTGGCTTTCCATTGCGCGAGGGGAAACTACTCAAGCCATCCCATTTGTCTTCTCAGCGCCTCAAATCATTGGCGATTGGAAAGCCCGGCCGTTGCTTCGCACCCGTTACGGCGGCGAATGGAACGAACGGGAAAAGCGACATAGAAGGGTCCGACCCGAACTGCCGTAGCTGCGAAGGAAGCAGTGAGTGAGTGTGGGCAGCGAGCGAGTTTCAATTTGGGCGAACGCGAGATTCTGCCCAGTTAACTATTAACAGATAACTATAACCGATAACTGCGAGGCTTTTGCCTCGTGCGATTGTTAAAGAATTTAGACTTGACCCTAACTCTTTTCTCCAGTTAACAGATAACTCAAGGCTGCGCATCGTCCCCTGATAACTGACAACCGATAACTAAAACGCCCCGCGTTTTTCGCGCAGGAATTTTCGCAGCGCGACGCCACACATCTGGGGCGTTTCGCTCCACATATCATGACTCGCATTCGGAATCACCACTCGTTCGCTTTCTGGAAACCGTTCAGTCAAGGCAGCAACGCACCGTTCCAGTACCGGCAAAGTGTGATCGCCCCTGAGGAGCAGCATCGGAGCGTGGAACTCTTTGATCAATTTCGTCGACGGCACCGGGAAAGGGATGCCTGAGACCGTTAAGACTTCCCACTCCCGTAGGTTCGGTTCGAGGGCGTCGCGAGCCGCTGTCGGCATGACAGGGTTGCCGGTGAAGTATGTCGACGCTATTGCCAGAACCTCCTCCCGATTATGTCGAGCAAACGCGCGCCTGACCGGCACCCAGCAGCGCCGAAAGAAATCTTGCACGAGCGCAGTGCCACCGGGCTGCTTCTCTACCCACGAAAACACCGGCGGCTCCGAGAGAGTCAGACTTCGCACCAGCTCAGGATGCTCGGTGCCAAATAGGAGCGCGGCCAGTCCGCCGTAAGAATGACCAACCAAATGCACAGGCCCGAGGTGAAGTTTTTCGATCAACATCGCCAGGTCATCTGCGTCTACCTGGGCCGAATAGGATGGCGTGGCGCGAGTTTCGTTGCGATTCGGAAAATTGTAACGCCGGCTGTAGGCGATTGCGCGGTAGTGATCGACCGCTAGAGCCGACAGTTGAGCCGTCCAGGCCCGATAATCCTCCAGTCCGCCATGCACCATCACGATAGGTTGGCCGCGCCCGATCGAAACATAGTGCAGCGTCACGTCGGGCCCCTGCACCGAATGCAGTGGAATTTCGCTCTGCGGCTTAGCCGGTGCTTGCGGCAAAGCTAAACTGAACGCGCAGGCCGTTAGAAGTAACCGACGAGGAAGTCTGGGTTCCATACCAATTGCGTTGCGCGATTCAACTATAGCTGGTCTTTCAGATTAACCCGTGATGTCATTCCGGTTGTACGAAAGCTGCCTCGTTCTCCTCCCTTTCCACATTTCTGCATCCGTATATCTCTCGATAACGATTAACTGTTAATAGATAACAGATAACTTCGAGGTTCCACCTCGTGCAAAAGTTAAAGAATTTAGACGGGACCCCAGACGCTCCTTTTTGTGCGTCCGCGGCGGGTGTCTATTGGGGTTGCGGGACAACGCGAAGATAAGGCTTGGGAGCCTTCCACCCCTCGGGATAGAGCCGTTTGGCTTCGTCGTCCGAGACCGCTCCCGAGATGATGACATCTCCGCCGGGCTTCCAGTTCACTGGGGTTGCGACCTTATGTCTGGCCGTGAGTTGGATAGAATCGAGCACCCGCAGCACTTCATCGAAGTTGCGGCCGGTGGTCATCGGGTAGCTCAGCATCAGCTTGATCTTCTTGTCGGGACCAACCACAAAGACTGTGCGCACGGTGGCGTTGTCCGCCGGCGTTCTGCCCTCCGAGGTCTCTCCCTCTCCGGCTGGGAGCATGTCGTAGAGCTTGGCGATCTTCAGCTCCGGGTCGCCGATCATCGGATAATTCACCTTGTGACCCTGGGTCTCTTCGATGTCCTTGGCCCACTTACCGTGCTGAGTGACAGGGTCCACGCTCAGCCCGATGATCTTGCAGTTGCGCTTTTCAAATTCTGGCTGCAATCCCGCCATGTAGCCCAGTTCGGTGGTACAGACGGGAGTAAAATCTTTCGGGTGAGAAAATAAAATGGCCCAACCGTCGCCGATCCAATCATGGAATCGGACGTTCCCCTGCGTGGTTTCGGCGGCGAAGTCAGGCGCTGAATCATTGATGCGTAGTGACATGGCAAACTCCTCGTTAAAGGTTCTAGTAGAGGGAGGAACCCGGAGCATCATGCTAGGTAGGTCCGCTTTATCATGTCAAGGCTTTCCGATTTTCCCCGCTACGTTTCCTACCCGGGAGCAGTTGGCTGAAAGAGCAGCGAGTGAATGTTGGACTGCGCAGGGCCCAGTCCCTGCCAGCGCTGGCAAATAATCCCGACGAACACTCGGAAATCTCAGCCACGCGAATCAAGTGGCGCGCGGCGGCGGGTGGAGCAGATTAAGCTGTGCACCAGGTGGCCGGCGGCGATGTAGATTGGAAGGCTATTCGCGAGGATTTCCCGATCCTGCGCGAGCGGGCCCACGGCCATCCCTTGATCTACTTCGACAGCGCGGCGACATCGCAGAAGCCGCAGGCGGTGCTGGATGCGCTGCGGAATTACTACGAGCACAACAACGCCAATGTGCATCGCGGCCTGCACGAGCTCAGCTCGCGCGCGACGGAAGCTTACGAAACTTCCCGCCAGCACGTCGCGAAATACATCGGCGCTGCGACAGCCGACGAGATCATCTTCACCCGCGGGACGACCGAAGGCATCAATTTGGTGGCGCAGGCGTGGGGCGGGAAATTTCTTCACGCGGGTGATGTGATCCTGCTGACGGAAATGGAGCATCACAGCAACCTGGTGCCGTGGCAATTGCTGGCTGCGCGCACGGGCGTCCGGCTGCGTTTCGTGCCGGTGCGCGACGATGGCACGCTGGCCCTCGATGAGCTCCCGTCTTTGCTCACGCCGGAAGTGAAACTCTTCGCTTTTACCCACATCTCAAACTCGCTCGGGACGATCAATCCGGTGGCGAAGCTTTGCCAGAAAGCGCGGACGATGGGCGTGCTCACGCTGGTGGATGCGGCGCAGAGCGCGGGACATTTGCCGGTCGACGTCCAGGAATTGGGCTGTGATTTCCTGGCCTTCTCCGGGCACAAAATGTGTGGACCGACTGGGATCGGAGTGCTCTACGGACGGGCGGAGTTGCTTGATGCGATGCCGCCGTGGCACGGTGGCGGCGAGATGATCGTCAGCGTTACCCTCGAAAAAAGCGTGTTCAAGAAAGCGCCGCACCGATTCGAAGCCGGCACCCCGAACATCGCCGGTGCGATTGGCCTCGGCGCAGCCATCGAGTACATCGAAGGAATCGGACGCGCGGCGATTTTTGAACACGACGGACGGCTGGCCGAATACGCGATGGAACGTCTGGCAGAATTGCCCGGGATGCGTGTGCTCGGACCATCCGCGCAGCGCGGTGCCCTGGTTGGTTTCGTGATGGACTCGGCGCATCCGCACGATCTGACCACGTTCGCGGACCAGCATGGCCTGGCGCTGCGTGGCGGGCACCATTGCAATCAACCGCTCATGCGAAGATTCGGTTTGCCGGGGACCACTCGCGCCAGCTTCTACTTCTACAACACGATCGATGAGATCGATCGCATGATCGAAATTCTCCGTGCCGCCGCGCGTTTCTTTACATGAGCTTGGAACTAGAAGAGCTTTATCAGGAGGTCATTCTCGATCATTCGCGGCGCCCGCGGAATTTCGGCGATCTGGCTGACGCAGCGGTGCGGGTTCATGGCGATAACCCCGCGTGCGGCGATGAGATTCATCTCGGCGTAAAATTCGGGCCGGACGGCGAATTGCAGGAGATCAAATTCACCGGACACGGCTGCGCGATCAGTCAGGCATCCGCCTCATTGATGACGATGAAATTGAAAGGGAAAAGCCGCGCGGAAGCAGAGGGGATGCTGCGCGCCTTTCACGATTTGGTGACGGACGAAACGGCCGAGGCGTCGCGGACGTTAGGCGATCTTCGAATGATGCAGGGCGTGCGGAAATTTCCTCAGCGGGTCAAGTGCGCCATGCTGGCCTGGCGGGCGGTCGAGCAGGCGTTGCTGCAAAGCGCAGGCGAAGCGACTATTTCGACCGAAACCGATTTCGCCGTGCCGCGATACCGCGGTTTGCCTGACTCGGCGGTTGCGCGGTAAAGGGCAACTTTAACGCTGGTATCAAAATCCGTGGAATACTTCTCAGGCATTGTTTTGTGACCCTAACTCCAATTAGGTCACAGTTCGTCTCCAGTTCTGCTCCCGCATTCGTTCCCTTCAGCTCGCCTAACGAGACTTAGGTTAAGCCCTCGGGCATGCCCAGAAGGATTTGTAACGCCGAGCCGCGTCTCCCGGTTTACTTCTTTTTCGGCAACTGCATGACCCCTTCGGCGATGCACTCCCATTTGCCATTGCGCTCCGTCCAGGTATCCACCCAAACGTAGCTGCGGATAAACTGTTTACCATCCTTGTCCTTGCCCTTCTCCGTCGTCGTGCCCGTGACGGTGGCCAGGTTCGGGCCGTAAACATGAACATCCATGTTCTCGTTTGCCGACGAGGTAAGCGTGTTGGGTTCGTTTTTAATCTCATCGAGAAGCTGAGACTTGGTAGCATGCTTTCCTTCGGAACTAAATCCGGCAAAGTCCTCCGCTATGAAATTTGCGACGGTGGCCTGATCCTTGTTTATGAGCGCTTTAACCCAGGCGTCCTCCATCTCCTTGAGCTTCGCCTTGATTGCACTTGAGTCGGCAGAGCTTTCCTGAGCGTGCGCGCAGGGCGCAGCCGCTAAGGCGAGAAGTGTGATTACCAGAAGTGGCGTGAATAATTTCATAATAATTTTTTTGAGGTTGAATTTAGGGCAGCTCGTCTCGAACCGAGAACCCTTTCAGGGCGAGCTACATCGATGTCAGCGCGCTTCGACGCGCCGTCTATACCAGAAGCGTGCTGCCCAACCGCTAAACCGTCAAGACATAATGAGCGACTCACCTCTCCCTCCTCTGCTCCCCGCGCCTTGCTCTCTGCTTTGCTATTTTAGCGTTTCAGCATCTCAGTTTTTCAGCTTTTGCTTCCCAGCACCCCGCGCCCCCGCTCCTGTCCTCTGACCTCTGACCTCTGACTTCTGATCGCTGCCGTCTAGGTACCCGACAATCTTAGCGCTTGTCTTTTTTCGGGGGACCTGGCGCAATGGCCTGAATCGGCCGCGAATTCCGCGCTCATCTGTGGTGTAGGTAAACCAATCGGAGGTACGAATATGAAACAAGTCTCGTTGTCAGCGGTATTGGTGGCGATATTAATGGGCGCGTTAGCCGCACGTGCGCAGGATCCGGTCAAAGTGGACCCGAAGCATTACAGCGTGATGTTTGAAAACGATGCTGTACGCATGTTGCGCATTCATTACGCGCCGGGCGAAAAGTCCGTGATGCATTCTCATCCTGATTCGGTGATCGTCTTTTTGGAGGACCAAAAGGCGAAGATGACTCATCCCGATGGCAAGAGCGAAGAGGTGTCGGGGAAGAAGGGAGACGCGGTCTTCTCTCCGGCTGGCGCGCATCTGCCGGAAAACATCGGCAGC
>Ga0137362_10002862_pt1 | contig 11386 bp, 10 predicted proteins | sample MadtaG_2_FD_104801 | JGI IMG/M metagenome (GOLD analysis project Ga0137362, IMG submission 104801) | Vadose zone soil microbial communities from Angelo Coast Range Reserve, California, USA - Mad1_100_16 metaG | ecosystem: Environmental > Terrestrial > Soil > Vadose zone | place: USA: California... | reverse complement strand
CGCCGAGGAGAGATACCAATAAAAAACAAGCGAAGCACCACAAACGGCAAGGATTAAATAAAACGACAAAATCGAAATCAGTCGTTTAGGCAAATCAAATCGCGTTAGGCGACCGCCGAATTGCCCAGTGACTCGCAAGACAGAAAAGCTCATCAATCACGGCCTCTGTAAGCCTGAATAGCATTGTAAACCCCGACGGATAGGAATCCCGTTAGGGTCATCAAATCGGCTCCATCAACAATGTATCTCAACGGAATTCTATCGAAGAATCTGACGCCCTGTCTTCCCCAGTAACCCTCGATTGCCCATTGAACCAAACGAATTAACCCAAGTACAGCGATGAGGGCTATTGTGTGTGCCGAGAGTTCCAGGAGGGCACGGAGCAATCGCTCAATGGTGCTCTTCGATTTTCGATCCATTTAAACCGGAATTTGCGATTTCGATTTCATCTTTGCACAGAACCATATGCCGGCTGCCGTCTCGTGTCAATCTCAGATCGCCCTCGCCATCTTAGCCTTCGTCTGTTTCGCGCCTGTCCGTTCGCCTACCATTGCCGCTAGAGGCGCTGTGACGCGGGATCTCTGCTCAGACCTGTCGAAGTAATAGGTGGATTGCGAGGTTTGGCCCACTACCTTCGATGCCTCGACGATTCCCGCAAATTCAATTCATCCACCGATGGTTCTCTATGGCTTGACGGTTCGCAATCCTGCGAGCAGAGTAAGCGCTTTGGCCCCCTGATCGTCGGCAGGTTTCGTATCGTCACAGGTGCTAGTGTCTCAGTTATGTCCTAATTCTAGGTTGAGTTTCTAAACTTTGATCAGTTGGGATACTCTTTTGGCGGTGCATGCGGGGCATCCGGTGTCTACATCCAGGTGTTGATTTTCTGCTTGACACAACCTATATTATAGGAGTATAGCATAAGTGAAGACCTATTCTACGAAAGAGGCAGCAAGACGCGTCGGAATCCATTGGGTGACACTCCTTAGATGGCAAGTTGATGGTAAGGTTTCTGCGTCAAGCCAGATCGGGATGAATGGTGGCAAGCACTGGCGTTGGACAGTGAAGGACATCGCGAGGGTCAACAAGTACAAGAAAAACCATTTTCGTGAGGGCCAAGGCAAAAGGAGCAAAACAGTAAAAAGAAGCGAGTGACAGAGCGGGACGCGCTGGTGTTACTAGCACCAACGCGCCCCTAACCACAGTCGCACGTAGAGGTGCAACGATGGCTGCAGGAGAAGTTATCGATTTCCCATTAAGGGCGCAACTTTCCACGCGCTCCAATTGCCCGGCGCGCTTCCCACCTGAGCCGGTCGCGGAATCCCCTCCATAGCTGAAGTCACGACAGATTCTTGCCGGTTGCGGCCGGATTTCAGACCGCTCCGTCATTTGTGTGCCAAGCGTCATCTCCAAGCTTCTCAAGCGCTCCTTCAAGGAAAGGAAGTAAGAACAGTGAAGTCAAATGGATATGCCGAAATCTATTTGTGGAACCGCGACGTGGACAGTTTGATTCGCGTCCTCCAACGCATGGAGTCGATCGGAATTCTCTCCAAGCACGAGATGAAAGTCTACGAGGTCCGGGTGGAAGAGGTTCGCCCCGCACTCAACGCCCACTTCTCCGAAGCCATGGCGACGCACGAACGAGACGATCAAAGTCGTTTCAAAAGACAGCGAACGGCTTGGGGAGCGGCAAATTCGCACCCGAATCTGAAGTGAATCGGGGCAGACGTACCAGATACTCCAACGTTCGCTCCGACTCTTTTTGTTGTGCATTTTCGGTTGGAAGCATAACTACGAAGGCGCTCAATGGGGGAATGGAAAGCGCAAATCAGTGTGAGGGTCCGACAAGCTCTGCGAACAGAGCTTGAAGAGTTTGCTGCCCGCGAAAAGCGGAAGCTCGGGAATCTTGGGGAAGTCATTTTGGAGTGGGCATTCGAGCAGCTTAAGGTCGCAGGATCAACCGAGCGCTTGCTGAAATACAAGATTCGCTTGCCCGACAGCCCGTTAAGGGGACGGAAGCTCCGCAAATGACTTATCAGCGACAGTTCTTTTCGCAGGAACACGAAAAGGTCGCCAGGGCGAAGGTTCCGCTTGGACGCTTAAGAGCAAATCCCACAGACCCCGGTGCGGTAATGGCCCTCTATGAAATCTGTGGTCGAGAACTTCAAGAGGTTGCAGTCCGTCATTTCGGCAAAAACCAACTCGCAAAGAAAGCGGTCCTCAATCTGCTTGTTGCTGTGGTTTCGCGCGCGTGGACTTACGATCCCCAATCCATAAATGGCTCAGAATGGGTCAGCCGGGTGGCTGACGCTGAGGCGAGAAGACTGCTCGAAGCATTGGAAACGGCCGGCAGCAAGGACCGGCTTGGCGCGAGGGCGAAGTGAGCCCTCGCACAGTGCCCAGTCGAGATCACCTCTCTTGGGCAGGTCTTCGAGAAGGCAAGAATCCTGCAAGAGCGCTTCGACAGATCGGGCTGGTCGGGAAACAGGCCACAACTTCAAGTTGGAACATCTTGGCGGCAACTTCGTTTCTTGCCGAATGGTCGCCTCGCTTCGTCCTCTTCTATGGCACCAGCGCTGCGCCTTGCCTTCCACGACAGGCCGGATGTCTGGCTCGTTTGCGCTACGCGGATCCGACTAGATCGGCGGTGCGGCGATTACTGAGGAGTAGCAGTAATACGACGCTAGCCCGATTTGCTCATAAGCCGTTCAGTTTACATGAATTGCCAAGTGGCGTCCGAACAAGGGGATTGACAGGTGGAAGCCCGGAGCGATACATAGCCGTTCGTAGAGGTAGGTCGAGACGTGGTGGTCTAAATAAGAGTCCCAACGGTCCCGTTGGAGGATTGTCCCCGGAAATCTTGGAGAGTTCGGTTTGACCGTTTGCATGGCAAGGTCGACGGGCGGTAATTTACATGTACAAGGGTGGTCGGTTTCCCGACCAGAATCAGCATTACGTAGCTTCCATCCGGGGTCTAACACGCCGTGAGCGCGAAAGACACTTCTGTCCGCGCGCTGGCTCACTGCTATCCCCCCGACTCAACTTCTGATATCTCTAAGCTTACCGACGAAGAGCTGATGCAATTTCTGATGAGCGGTCGTCACGACGCTCTCACCGTTTTATTCGACCGGTACCACCGTCTTATTTTCAGTATAGCTTTGCGAATCGTGCGAGATCCCGGCGAGGCTGAGGAAGTTGTTCAAACCGTTTTTCTCGACATCTTCCGAAGCGCGGCAAATTTTGACACCCGAAAGGGCATACTTAAAGGATGGCTCTTGCAGTTCGCCTATCATGGGGCCTTACACAGGAAGCGGCATCTTGTTGCTAACCACTTCTACCGCTGGGAACAACTCGAAGCGGTAATAGAAAGTGGGGCTAGCATCCCACTGGCAGGCGAATTGCCGGAAGTGGTGCGCCTCGCGGAAGAGATGTTGGGAAAACTCAAGCCGCGGCAACGGGCAGTCCTCGAGTTGACGTACTACGAGGGACTAACGGCTGCAGAAATTGGTGACCGCTTGGGTGAATCTGTGCACGCGGTCCGCCATGATCTATATCGTGGCCTCGCGGCTCTTCGGACAGGCGTTGGGAACAGTCATGAAAAGCAATAGCAAACTCGTGCGAGCTGCCATCCGACTCTGGCCAAATAGCCACGGACGTTATGAAGAAATGTGTGCCTTAGCGGCCACGGGCCAGCTTGGCGGGGCACAAATGAGTGAATTGAACGCACATATCTCCACGTGCGATTCGTGCCGTGAGTTTCTGTCGTCTCTTGCGCGGATAAGCGTCCAGGTCATGCCACTGCTCGCCGAGAATGGCGCGCCCGCAGCGGACATTGTGCCACCGGACGGCATGCGCGATAGGTTCCTGTCACGGATGACTTCAGAAGAGTTGGCCAACGAAATCAAAGAAGGGCCGCGCGTGTACCCGTTTGTTGTCAAAAAGCCGTTGGTCGCAACCCTTGGCAAAGAAGAAGGTGGAATAGAAACCACACTGGTGGGACCAGTCCTGTTCGAGCGAAATTCAAGACTCTTTCCGCTGCTGTCGCGAACCGCCGTTGTGATGGCGGTGTGCGTGATTGTCGGCACAGCAGCATTCTATGCCGGCGTGTGGAAAGGCAAGCGCATACCGGAGCAACCGACCCAGGTACAGGCGCCGGGCACAGGGGCATCCACGGGCGATTCGCATTTGGGTGACGCTGATCGCCTGAGCCAGCTTGAGGGCCAGAAATTCCAGTTAGAAAGCACGCTTGCGAAGCTCAAACAGGAGCTTTCGATTTTGCAGAGCGAAAAACTGTCGCTGAGCGATGAGTTGACAAGTGCAAAGGGCAAACTGGCTGCGCTTACGATCGAAGCGAAGGGTACATCGGAGCGCTCTTCTGCTGAGCTTCAGGATGCGCAAAATAAGGTAGCGGCCCTTCAAAGCCGGGTCGAGGTACTCAGCGAGCGATTCGCAGAGTCCGAGGTCAAGCTTGGTGTGCAGAGACAAATGAGCGAAGATCTGGCAGCGAAGCTAGACACGACAGAAGAGGATCTCCGACGTCAGAACGATCTTAAGTCCGCCAAGTTGGAGTTGGGTGATCTAGTAGCCGCACGGAACCTGCACATCGTGGACGTTTACGATGCGGATTCAAACGGAAAGCGGCAGCGGTCGTTTGGACGAGTATTTTATATTGAAGGGAAATCACTCGTGTTTTATGCCTATGACTTGGACGCTCCCGGCCAGTTCAAGGCAAACATGGTCTTTCATGTGTGGGGTGAGAAGGCAGGCGTTAAAGAGGTAGCACATAGCCTGGGCGTTCTGCACAAGGACGACGGTCAAAGTCGTTGGGCGATGACGTTTGATAATCCAAGGGTACTTGTCAAGATTAATTCAGTGTTTGTAACAAGCGAAGTTGCCAGCAAACAGTACAACGAACCCCACGGCAAGAAAGTTCTTTACGCCTACTGGGGAAACCAACCAAACCATCCATAGCTTGCTTTCGGTTCCCGGGTCCGCATCAACCAGAAATCTCCTCCGAGGATTGTCCTTCCGGCTACTCTCACACAAATCCAAATTATTTGAATTTTCCATGGCGAATTCTTAGGGAATGGCGGCCACTAAAGAAACAAGGGGAGGTCACTCGATGATGACGCCACCGCGTTTCGTGCGGGTCCTTGGTCCGTCGCTATTCATCTTCTTATGGTTTGCTTGCACGGCTGTGGGGCAAACCGAGACCGCTACGGTTTCGGGGTTGGTCACAGATCGGAGTGCTGGCGCAGTGTCCGGAGCGGAAGTGCGCCTTCAAAGCGTGGAGCGCGGCACAGTCACGACGACGACTACGAACGATACCGGTATCTATGTATTTCCAAGCGTTCATCCCGGGCAATTTCAAATCAGTGTACACAAACAAGGATTTAAGCAGGTGGATTTGCTCGGTCTGATTGTCAACGTCCAGGATCACATCGAGCAAAACTTCCGGCTGGAGTTAGGTTCAGTCGCTGAGAGCGTGACTGTCGAAGCTGCCGAATCAAGGATCAATACAACGGATGCGTCCGTGAGCACGGTTGTGGATCGGCAGTTTGCAGAGAATCTGCCGATGAATGGCAGAAGCTTTCAGACATTAATCCAGCTCACGCCCGGAGTCGTGACTATTCCCAGTAACCCTCAGGATGCCGGGCAATTTAGCATCAATGGCCAGCGCGGATCCTCGAACTATTGGATGGTGGACGGTGTAAGCGCCAACATTGGAGTCGGCGCCACCGGCAGCGGTTCGGGCCTGGGCAATGGCTTTGCAGGAGCGATTGGATCATTCAGCGCTCTGGGAGGGACGAACAGCCTCGTCTCGGTTGATTCCATGGAGGAGTTCCGTATTCAGACCTCAACGTACGCGCCCGAATTTGGACGTACTCCTGGTGGCCAGATTTCTATCGTCACTCGCTCTGGCACCAATCGCTTTCACGGCACCATGTTCGACTACTTCCGGAATGACATTCTGGATGCGAACAACTGGTTCAATACGTCAGTTACTCCACCACTTGCTAAGGCAAAAGAGCGGCAGAATGATTTTGGTGGAACGCTCAGTGGCCCAATCATCAGAGATCGAACGTTCTTCTTCTTTTCGTATGAAGGACTTCGCCTGCGGCTGCCGCAAACCGCACTCACAAGCGTCCCTTGCGATAGCACCTGCGCAGTGTTTGGAAATGCACGGACTATGGCAGTGGCAGCCATGCAGCCTTTCCTCAATGCATATCCGCTGCCGAATGGCCCAGAGCTTTTCACACTGTGTACTCCAAATGTGAACGGTTGTCCCGCTTCTGGCCAGCGACCGACTGGCATAGCCCAATATAATGCCAGCTTCTCTAATCCAGCCACGCTCGATGCGTACAGTGTCAGGGCTGATCAGCGCCTGAGCAACAGAGTCAATGTTTTCGGGCGATACAACTACTCACCGTCAGAAATCGCTCAGCGCGGAAACGGGAATTCCCTTAGTACAGTTTCGCACACGAGAATTACAACCCAGACGGCAACAGTAGGCGCTACGTGGACTTTCTCTCCCACCGTTACGAGCGACCTCCGATTTAACTATAGCAGGACCAATGCCCACGGATTCAACCAGCTGGATTCTTTTGGAGGAGCCACTCCCTTAGCTTCTCTGCCGCTTCCCAGTCCGTTCAACGCCCAAAACTCGGCGTTCTTTTTGGGCATCCTGTCCCTAAAAGGAGGATTTCTCAAGGATGGGGAGCAGGGGCACAATCTCCAGCGTCAAATCAATATTGTTGGTAGCACGTCCATCAACATAAAGTCACATTCCGTGAAAGCCGGGGTCGACTTTCGGAGGCTGTCGCCGCAGTTTGAGGGGGTCGGAGGGCAGTATCTGCTATTCCCCCTCATATTTACCGTCCCACGCGCTGAAACGGGATCTTTTGTAGTCGCGCAAGCGTCCTTTTCTACGCCTACTACGTTCCTATTACGTAATATTGGCATCTACGCCGAGGACACGTGGCGACCGATGCGGCGTCTCACAATCACTTACGGTCTCAGGTGGGACTTGGATCTTGTCCCATCGTCGAATCCCGGCTTTCCGGCAGTTGTCGGCTTCAACCTGAGTGATTTGTCGGGTTTGGCTCTAGCGCCTGCCGGGACAAAAGCGTACAGCACCACGTATGGCAATTTGGCGCCCCGTGTTGGCGTGGCCTACCAACTCTCAGAAAGCCACGATTGGCAAACAGTGTTTCGTGGCGGATTCGGGGTATTTTATGACCTCGCCTCCTCAGAGCTAGGCAACAATATCGGGACTGCGTTCTACCCGTTCGGAAGTATCAATCGCACCGTGGGGGGTACGTTCCCCCTGACTCCGGCTCAGCTGGCGCCCGCTCCAATTGCGCCGCCCAATGCAACGAGTGGGATTCTATTTGCCACCGATCCGAAGCTAAAGCTTCCCTACACTCTGGAATGGAATGCTGCACTAGAACAAGGTATTGGGAGGCAGCAAACGCTGTCGTTCTCATATGTTGGTGCGGCAGGAAGACGCCTCTTGCAGCAGGGCAATTGTCTCCCCTGCAGTGCGAATCTTTCGCAAGCAGATCTGCTGGCGAATGCAAGCACGTCCGATTACGCTGCCTTGCAGGTTCAGTTTCGGCGACGACTGTCGAAGGGTCTGCAAGCGCTCGCTTCGTATACATGGTCCCACTCGATTGATACAGCGTCCACGGGTTCAGCCTTTGCTTCTGCCAATGCGTTACTCCCGTCAGCGATAAGTCAGGATCGCGGCCCCTCTGATTTCGACATCAGACACACATTTTCGGCTGCCTTGACATACGACGTTCCCACCTTGAAAGACAGCGTTCTTACTAAGGCCCTTCTGGGAGGCTGGTCGACGGAAAATATCATCGAGGTACGATCAGCGCCACCGGTCGGCATTTTCGACTTGAACACCTCCTTGACTTTGGCTGGTTTCAGCACGCTGGTTCGCCCAGATTTGATTCCCGGGCAGCCCCTCTACCTTTATGGTTCGCAATACCCTGGGGGGAAAGCGTTTAATCCGAACGCGTTTACCGATCCACCTTTCAATTCGGCTACAGGCGTACCTCTTCGTCAGGGCAACACGCCGCGGAATCTTCTGCGAGGGTTCGGAGCCACGCAATGGGACTTGGCTGTCCACCGAGATTTCCCGATACATGAATCGCTTCGTCTGCAATTCAGGGCGGAGATGTTCAATGTGCTTAACCATCCGAACTTCGGACCCCCAAGTGGAGGCTTCGGTTCAGGAGGATTTGGGCGCTCAACCCAGCTGCTTTCAACCAGTCTCAGTGGGTCGAACGTCGGAGGCGGTGGATTTAGTCCTCTTTATCAAATGGGAGGGCCACGTTCGATCCAACTCGCCTTGAAGCTGGCTTTTTGAGTGCGACACGACAAGAACGAGCCGACCACAACGACTCGTCTTGCCGCAACGTGCAGTTGGCGAACGTTGGCCCTTCGAAGCCGTGCTGCACGATAGTACTGCGCCCTTGCCGACAAGAGCTAACAATAACCGCCTGGGCCGCAAAGGGTGCGACAGAGGCTGTGGTGTTTATACAAAATACAACAGGTCCATGGCTGTTGGAGAGAATCAAGATTACCTGGTTCCACATCATCCTCGTCCTATCCCTGATTGATATCACTTCTCAAATTGCGTCAGCACAACAAACCAAGAAACCCTTCACCGTCGCCGATGAGATTGGTCTGACGCTTTTTAACCATCCAGGCGGCGGGCGTGCTGAAGTGTTGTTCTCGCCGGATGGAAACTATTTCGCCGTCTGGAGCGAGCGCGGGCGGTTGGACTTAAACCGTGTTGAGGACTCCCTGCGGTTTTACCGCCGCCAAGACGTCGAGGCCTTCCTGAAACACTCCGACATGCCGCAGCCACCATCTCCCGTGTTGGTTGTAGACCGTTCGGATATCAGCGGAGGTGCCATCGGCTATGCGCGCTGGTTGCCCGACTCCAGTGGCCTGGCCTTTGCAGGGCACACGAATGGGGGTAATCAACTTCTTCTAGCTGATCTTCGGACAGAGACAGTTGAGCCACTCACGTCCGCAACGGAAGAAGTGGGCACATTTGATGTACGCGATCGAGAACATTATGTTTACACCGACTTTGACCGGGCCGAGCGCGAGGGATTACAGCAGAAAACAGCAACGGAACCGCTAGCGGCAGCGACAATTGGCACGGGGCATTCGCTTTTTGAACTGCTTCTCCCTGATGATTATAGAAGACACTGGACTCAGCCACGTAGTCATTTATGGGCGGTTACCAGCGGCAAACGCTTGGAGGTCACGCAGGATGCGGCGCCGGTCGATCCGGGAGAATTCGTGGTGTCTCCAGACGGTAGCTCACTGGTTACGACTTTGCCGGTTCGCGAGGCCCCGTCATCATGGGAGACGCTATACGCGCCACCATACGCGTCATCACCTTTTCGCATCCGGCGCAACGAGCTTGCACATCAGTACGTCAAGATCGAGCTCAAAACCGGCTCCATCCAATCTTTGACCGACGCACCCAAGGGGCGGGACGCAGGTTGGGATACAGGAGAACCTCGTCCCAGTTGGTCAAGTGATGGTCTGGCTGTCCTATTGCCGGACACATTTCTTAGCTCCAAAGATCACACGCCGTCCAGTCCGTGCGTTGCCGTTGTGGATTTCCCCTCCGCCACGCGCACATGCGTTGCAACGCTGAAGGGGCAGACTGACGACAAGGGTTACCATTCTCTTCAAGTCATCGAGGCACATTTTGCGGGAGGAAACAAGGACCGGGTCATTGTGACCACTCACGGGGGTTCAGATCACACCGCCGAATACCGCCGTACAGGCGGCAGTACTTGGCAAGACGTCGTTGAAGGAAAGCGCAAATCCATCGAAGACGAGCCAAAGGATCTTGAAGTCATCGTGAAGGAAGGGCTCGATCAGGCTCCCCTGCTGGTTGTCAAGAACAAACAAACATCGCGAGTTCTTTGGGACCCCAACCCACAACTCGACAACATCGAATTAGGCCGTGCCAGTGTTTACAGATGGAAGGACAAGAAAGGACGGGAGTGGGAAGGCGGACTGTACAAGCCGGCCGACTATAAACCGGGCGAGCGCTATCCGCTAGTGATTCAGACGCATGGTTTTCGGGAGTTTGAATTCAGGCCGTCTGGTCTTTTTCCAACGGGATCCGCGGCCAGGGCACTCGCTGCTGCGGGAATATTTGTCTTGCAGGTCGGCGAACACTGCCCTATCCAGATGCTGTCTGAGGGACCTTGTGCCGCCTCCGCTTACGAGTCCGCCGTAGACCAGTTGGTGTCAGAGGGGGTGGTAGATCCAGAAAGGATCGGCATTATCGGTTTCAGTCGTAGTTGCTATTGGGTGATGGAAGCCCTCACTGCGAGCTCTGTTCATTTCAAGGCTGCACTCGTCACAGATGGCTGGATGATGACTTATCTACAATATATTATGACGATAGATCTCCGTGAGAACGCAGTTCCCAGGCAGTTTGAGTCGGTCATTGGCGCACCGCCCTTCGGCGAAAACTTGCAACGGTGGCTGAAGCGATCTCCCGCTTTTAATTTAGATAAGATCACCGCACCTTTACTGGTCGTTGCAGCGGGCCGCAGCAATTTAATGGTGATGTGGGAACCATATGCTGGACTTCGGTATTTGCATAAGCCGACAGAGCTAGTCCTATTGAACACGGATGAACACGTTCTGACGAATCCCGCCGTGCGTCTGGCGTCGCAGGGTGGATCGGTCGATTGGTTTCGATTCTGGCTTAAAGATGAAGAGGACTCCGATCCCGACAAAGCTAAGCAATACGCGCGTTGGCATAAATTACGGGACTCGTGCGCGATTGATTGTCGAGCGCAGTCCCGTTAGGTGATACACGTCAATGCCTTGACGACATCGAGCGCCTATCTTTGTAGGCGCTCGATGCAGTGGTCCTAGTTACTCGCAATCCTCATAGGAACCAATAACTAGGTCACATGTCAGATTTTCTTCAGGAGAGTTGGGAACCTTTTGCATATTAACTTGATTTATTATCTTGATGGCAGATATTGATAGCACTGATCAGGTGCGTCAAGGCTGTCAGTTCCGATGCTTCGTATTTCATGGTTCCAGCTTCTTTCCTACGCCACAGCACCCATAGTGGCGGGCAGCACTGCAAGATGAGGTGAGCTTTGGGACTGCGCGAATTGGACTGAATGGGCACCCATGCGTTATGAATGCCCATTCAGAGGGTTAGTTATTCGTTGTCTTCATAGCAACTAATAGAGACGTGGAAATTATTATCTTCTGAGTTGCTGGTTGACTTGTCGCCGGTCAATTGAATAGCACTGATCGCGGGTGTCAATGCTGTCAGTTCCGGTTTTTCGTATTTCATGGTTTTCACCTCCTTTCG
>Ga0137362_10002857_pt1 | contig 11392 bp, 10 predicted proteins | sample MadtaG_2_FD_104801 | JGI IMG/M metagenome (GOLD analysis project Ga0137362, IMG submission 104801) | Vadose zone soil microbial communities from Angelo Coast Range Reserve, California, USA - Mad1_100_16 metaG | ecosystem: Environmental > Terrestrial > Soil > Vadose zone | place: USA: California... | reverse complement strand
TGCGGACCCGCGCCCTCATGCGCAGTGGATTGGTGCCTCGTGAGCTGCAGCGTATTGCCCAAGAGCTTACCTCCGGCCATACCCGAGACGTCCCATCCCTGCGCGGTCACGGTTATCCCACGGGGAACCTGAGGAAACAGCATTGCGACGGCATCGGCGGACGACAGACGCCCGATGATTTTCACGGAATGAGCTCCGGGCTTCAGCGCCAACCAGAGTTGCTGCTTCGAGTCACGATATGCGCCCGCAACCGCATTGCCGTCGACACTAATGGCGCCGGGATCCGTGCGCTGACCCATCGTCGGCAGCGCGACGGCCACATTGGCTAGAGCCGCCACGTCCAGACTGACGTCAAAGCTAACTGCGTCGATCGCGACGCGCGCACCCATGATCTCCGCGCAGTTCGGTACGCAGGCAGGAGGTCGGGACAGACGTTCCTTCATCTCCTGCAACAATGCCTTGTCGGGTGTTTCCGCTGCGCGGCTGGTGGTGACCGACGTGCCACTGATCAGCACGGCCAACGCCAGGGGCGCGATGAGGCCGCGTGCGGTGAACAGCCGGCGACCTATGGACCTGATTTCCGTGTCGCCGCGGGTCATTCCCCAGAAAATCGCAATCAACAAAGCAACGCCCAGGATGCGCCAAACGGCCACCAGACCCGGCGATAAGACGACAAACCGCACGGATTGTGCGGCGTCGACGGGCCCGGTCCACCCGTAGTCGTAGCGCACGTACCGCCATTGAGGAATACCTGGCCCCGCCTGCAGCATGGCGCCGGGCGCGTAGCGCTTCTTGGGTATGCCGCGCTTGCCCCTCGCCAGCGACGATAGGCCGTAGGGGTTGTCAATGACTACTTTTTGTAATTCAGGCGCGGGTGCCGCTGACTCGAACTTAGGGGGAGGCGGCGCAGCAAGCTTGCTGACTTGCACCGGCATGGGAGCGTTACTCACCGACGCGGAGAGCTGCTGCAGCTCTCCGGAGCCACGGTTCCAACCCTGATCCGCCAGTTGAGGATAGAAAGCAAACCGGATCTGCTCAACCGCGAAGGGGACCATCTGCAGCAAGAGCAGCGCCAATGCGGCATAGTTCAGCCAGCGGGTCAGCCTCTTTAAGCGCCCTTCAGGCACGCGGCGGAAGAGAACGAGTGTCACCAAGGCAAACAACACTAGCCATACAAGTACTTCGTTCTCCTGGTGAATCAGCGCAATACCGAGGAATGCGACCGCGGCGTACGCCCCGCCAAACAACCGAAACGCCACTGCACTCGCCAGAAGCACCAGGAAGATATCCATCAAGCTCCATTGTTCGATCCAGGCGCCCGGGGCCTGATCCGCGCCCAATGCGACCAACAGCCGGTGGCCGGGCGGCAACGTCAAGGTTCCATTGACTTGATCGAAGCGCTGGTTCCAGCCCGTGGCGGGCAATTTGCCGCCGGATTCGGCAACGCGAGCTACGGTGGATAATTTGACGGTTGGACTGCGAATCTCTACGCCGGTTAACTCGGTGCCGGCACCCTGCGTGACCAAAAGATCATCGGATCCCAATGAGGCGTGCGCGAGCGTGAATGGACGGCGCATATCAAGCCGCCAGCCAGTCCGCATCTGACCGTCGATGGTGTCGATCACCGTAAACCCGGTGTGCGAGAAATCCAAATACATCTCGCGCACGAGATTTAGGTGATTGGTTTCTTGCGGAAGAGCGCCGCGACTGTGCTCCACAATCTGCAAACTGCCGCCGGCGGCGACTCGATAGCTCGGCAGCGCTCGCCAGTCTTGCGGCACGTTCGCCTGGGAAGGATCGATGCTTTCCGCGCCCTCTATCACGGCCACGCGCAGTCGATCGTTGCTGCGATAGGTCCAGATTTCTTGCTTCGGCCACGAGCCTTGAGCGGCCGCGAGTGAAAATTTGGCAAGATTCTCGGCGGCCCGCGCGGCCATCTCCACCGTCCAATTTCCGGCGCGCACCTGAAGTCGTAGGCCGCCATCCGGCCCCAGGCGTGCCGGCAATGGACTGCGAAGCGCCGCGGCTTCGAAGCCGCCGGGCAGTACCCCCGGTAGTACTTCCTCGCGCGGATCCCCAGTGATTCTCAACACCATCCGCGTGTCGAGCTTCAACGGAATACCGTCGGTCAGCAGCCGATAGACCTGCACATCCATTTGTTTCGCCACTTCCGCGTCGCGATGCTTGCCCAACCAGACCGCATCATCGGCGCGATCGAGTTGCTCGATTTTTTGACCGTCCACCGTGAGCGAGATCAATCCTGCCTGATCCGGGATAGCCAGGGACTCCGGACGATGGGCCCAGTGAAATTGACCGACGACGTTTAGTGTTCCAGCGGCGGCGTAGAGTTGAGGAATGCCCCCGCGGGCCACCACCGCACCGGGCACGCCATTCACTGACACCTCGGCGGGCCAGTTGTCGAGGTTGCCGGGTAGCGGAATCCAGCCTTCCGAAAAAGTCAGCCAACTTTGAGCGAAACGGCCGCCGCTTTGGGTCAGTTCCAGGGTGAGCCGCCCGGGCAGCGCGCACACACGATTTTCCTTCAGCGTACCGTCCGTATTAGCAAAGAACGGACAGCGCAAAAAAGGCCGGTCCTGCAGCACCCAGGATTGCCAGCCCTCGAGATCCTTGGGAATAAATGACTGCGGAAGAGCGCTTAGGGGTAACAACCATAGGAGCAACGATGCAGAAATCCCTCTCAGTCTCCGCATAGCACCTCCTTGTCCTAGACTCGTCATTCGCTCCCACACTATGCGAGCGTCGTGGTACCGCGCAAGTCCCACGCTGCGTTCGTGACCGTTGTAGACCGGGAGCTGCATCGCTTGGGTATATGTTAAGTCGCTCACGGGGCCACAACTCAACTCGTCCAATTTGGAGCGCGAACGTCCTCGAGGATAGTCACTACGTATTGCCCCACCCAATCAGCGTTTTGATCCCAAGACTATAGGAGAGCACCACCATGGCCATGGCCGTCAGCAGCAACGAAGGTAAGTCCTATTCCGATATGCGCAAACCTTGGCGGATTTACAGCACCGCGGCCTGAAGAAGATAGGGTTCGTCAACAACGAGTTGCTTTGATTGGGATACGAGGTAGCGTATCGTCAGGGCGTGCGGCATGCCGATCGGCGACAAGGGGTAGCTCATGGAAGAGAACGTTTATGCACCGCCCAAAGCGGTAGTGGCCGATGTAGCCTCGATCAAAAACAACGCGGAAGTGCGCTTCTTTGCGGTATCGCCCGTCAAACTGGTGGTGATGTCGGTCTGTACTTTGGGCGTCTACGAAATCTATTGGTTCTATAAGCACTGGGTTCTGATCAAGCAGCGCTCCGAACCGGACATCATTCCCTGGGGCCGCGCCTTTTTCGGTTTCTTTTGGTGCTACAGCTGTTTCGAATTCATCCGGAACGAAGAGCAGGAACTCGACGTCGAGCCTACATTGCCCGCGGGACCTTTGGCCATCGGTTGGATCGCCGCGTCGCTGACCTGGCGGTTGCCCGAGCCGTATTTCCTGATCGGCTTTCTGGCACCGCTGCTGCTGGTACCGGCGCAACGGCACGTCAATCGTATCAATGCGCTGGTCGCACCCGATCACGATAAGAACACGCGCTTCAGTGGCTGGAATTGGCTGACGGTGGTGGCGGGCGGAATCTTCATTGGGCTGATCATGCTCGGCCTGGCACAGAAGATGACGGGCGCGTGACCAGGCGAAGCCTGCGCGTCCGGCGGCTGTGAGGTCGCGCACAGGATTTCAAATGGGTTCCCGCCGCTTCCCGCCACGGGGTTATCATATGGCCTCCACCAGCGCAAGGAGCGACCATGGCAACGGAATCGAGCAATCTATATGCTCCCCCCAAGAGTGCGGTCAAAGACATTGGTGGCGACGAAGCGCTCGAACCGGCATCCCGGTGGGCGCGCTTGGCGGCCGTCATGCTCGATGGCCTTCTCGGCTTCGTCTGCTTCACGCCGGCCTACATCACGAATTTTGCGACACTTGCGCAACAGGCGCGCGGCAACGCACTGATGGTCTGGATCAATCTCGCAAAAACCGGCGGTTGGTTTTATGTCGGCGTCCTTGGCGCGCTGGTCGTGCTCGCGATCGATCTCACCTTGTTGGCGCGGAATGGTCAGACGATCGGCAAGAAGCTGCTGGGCATTAAAGTCGTGCGCGTCGACGGATCGCCGGTATCGCTGTTTCGAGTCTTTTTTCTGCGCTATGTCTGCAACACGCTTCTGACGCTCATTCCGCTTTTCGGGCCCCTCTATTCCTTGGTGGACTCTCTGATGATATTCAGCGAGTCGCGACGAACGGTGCACGACCGCATCGCTGATACCATCGTCATCAAAGCTTGATCTCGACTATCGACACGGTCATCACTGCGGAAACGCCCGAGGGCATCGCGATTTCGATGCGCGCCGCAGGCTTTCCGGTGCGATGCATGGCCTTTCTGATCGACGCCTTGATACGCTACATGATCGTCTCCGGCGTGGCCGCAACCCTCGGTTCCGGCGGCCGTGTGGGTACAGGTGTGTTGCTGATCATCGTCTTCCTGATCTTGTGGCTCTATCCCATCATCTTTGAATTGACGCCGGCCGCGGCCACACCGGGAAAGCGCGCCATGGGCATTCAGGTGATGATGGCCAACGGCTTGCCCCTGACCCCCGCGGGTTCATTGATCCGCAACTTGATGCGCGCCGTGGACATGTTGCCTCTCTTGTATGGCTTCGCGATCGTGTCCGTGCTGATGCGCCGGGACGCCCGCCGGCTCGGCGACTTAGCGGCCGGCACGATCGTCGTGTATCGCGATCGGACGTCCCCGACAAGCGATTTCGGCCCCGGCGAGCCCCTGCCGCCACCGATGCCCTTGAACATCCGTCAGCAGACGGCCATCGCCGCGTTCGGCTGGCGCGTCAATCGACTGACACCGGAGCGCGCCGAAGAGATTGCGGTTTTGGCGGCCGCCGCGGTGCCGGGCGCCAAAGACTCAGCCGTGACGGCCCGTTTGGTCGGGATTGCACGCTGGCAGCACGGTCAGCGGCGCTTCATCCCGCGGGACCCGGCGGAGCAGACGTGACTCCCTTCGATTTCCAAACCGCAAACCAGGCCAGCTGGAAAGAACTCGAAAGCGTACTCGGAAAAGGACAACGCGATCTCGATCCCGACCGGTTCCTTGCCCTGTATCGGCTATGCTGTGAACATCTGGCGCTCGCCCGCTCGCGCAGCTTTCCGCTGCACGTCATCGAACGCCTCTCCTCGATCACCTCGCGCGCGCACCAGGTCATCTACCGCCAGAGCGATGTTGGCCTCGCGCGAGTTGCTCGAGCATTGCTCGAGGATTTTCCAGCCATGGTGCGCAGGCTCTGGGCCTACAGCGCGATTGCAGCGGCGCTTTTCATGATTCCGACGATCGCGATTGCGATCGCGACCTACCTCAACCCGGACTTGATCCTCTCCATTGTGGATCGCAGGACAGCCGAGGCGTTCGAGCAGATGTACAGTCCTGCAGCGCAGGCCATCGGCCGGCCACGCGATATCGCGAGCGACTGGATGATGTTCGGTTTCTACATCAAGAACAACATCGGCATAGCCTTTCAATGCTATGCCACGGGAGTGGTGTTCGGCTTGGGATCCTTGTATTTCCTGCTGGCCAACGGAGCCTTCGGAGGCGGTATCGCCGGTTACGTCGCTTCGTTAGGCTACAGCAGCACATTCTTTCCCTTCGTTGCCACGCATTCGGCATTCGAATTGACGGCGATCGTACTGTGCGGAGGGGCCGGTCTGCGCATCGGCCAATCCGTGTTGCTGCCGGGGCGGCTGACGCGAGTCGCAGCATTGGAACTCGCGGCGCGGGAAACCAGCCCGATCGTGTTCGGCGCCGTGGTCATGCTGGTGATCGCAGCTGCCGTCGAAGCATTCTGGTCATCGGCTCCGTGGGTGACATCCACTGCAAAGTACGTTTGCGCCGGATTTTGCTGGATTTTGGTGCTCTGCTTCTTCTTGCGGCGCCCCCATGCAAAATGACACAGCGGACGTGGTGTGGCGGCCCCGCACCACCTGGGAGGGCTGCGACCTGGGCATTCGGCTCCTGCAATCATGGCTGCGTCCGGTGTTCACATGCTACCTCGCAGTCGCGGTACCCTTGTTCTGCATCTTCGCCGCGACCGGTGCAGCTGTTTCATGGTTGCCGCCCCTGTTGATTTGGCTTTCGAAGCCCTGGCTCGACCGGACGATCTTGTTCGTGCTGTCGCGCGCGCTGTTCGGCCGGCCAACCTCGCCGCTCGACGTGTGGCGCGCACGCGCGGATGTGTGGTGGCACCAGCTGGCCGCCACCCTCACCCTGCGCCGGTTGACAGCGTCCAGGTCTTTCACGCAACCCATCGTTCAGCTCGAAGGCCTTCGCGGGCCCGAATTGCGCGCTCGGATAAGGCGGCTCGCCGCGCGACATCGCGGCGTCGCGCGTGCCGCGACGCAGGCCTTCGGGGTGGCGGAGTTCGCGTTGTTCACAAGCATGTTTTTTCTGCAAGTGTGGCTTGCGCCGCACACGGACGCCGACCCTTGGAGTGATCTGCAGTCGATATGGCGGCCCGCTCACGCATGGGTCAGCACCGTTGAATACGCGGCGATCGTCTGTTTTCTCGAGCCGTTTTACGTAGCCGCCGGTTTTGGGATGTATCTGAATCGGCGCGTCGAACTCGAAGCATGGGATATCGAACAGGAGTTTCGTCGTGCGTTCGCGCGCTAAAGCCGTTGCGCTCGCCGTGCTGATCGGCCTCCTATCGCCGCCCGCGCCGGCCGCAGATGCAGTCAAGTCCGCGCCGCCCACGGACACCGCAATTTCCCCGGCGTCGATGGACGCCGCCGTCGCCCACCTGCGTCTTGACCCGAACCTCGGCGGCCAAACCAAGGTCCGTACGCTACGCTGGGTCACCAAGTCGCATCCGCGACCTCCGTCGTCGGCATCACCCAGTTGGATGATCGGATTGTTCAACTATGCCGGTCAATTCGGCGGATTGTTGCTGTGGATTGCCGGCGCCGCAGCGGCGGCGATAGCGGCGGTGTGGATCCTTCGGCTGCTCAAATCGGTTGAACCGCGCTCCGTTCCCACCCAACCCGACGTTGACAGCCGCCGGGTGCTCGATCTCGATATCCGCCCCGACACGCTGCCCGACGACGTCAGCGCTGCAGCGATCGAGCTTCTGCGCGCGGGTCGCCTGCGCGACTCCTTGTCGCTCTTGTACCGGGCGTCGCTTTCGTCCGCGGTACACCGCTACGGGGTGACCCTCGGCGCCCATCACACCGAGCGCGAGGTGCTTAAAACGGTGAAGGGCGCGCTCGATGAAGTCCGCGCCCGCTATTTCGCGGACCTGGTGGCGATCTGGCAAAGGGTCGTGTACGCCGGAGAGGCCGTGGCACCGGACGCAGTCCTGCCGCTCTGCGCCGGGTTCTCTACCTACTTCGATACGCCGCCGCCGTGAATGGCAAGCGCCCCTTGCAGTTGCTGGTGGCCGTGGTCCTGGCGGCCGTGGCCGTCTGGATTGCCATGAACACCTATTGGGACTACGAGATGGTGGACAACCCCCCGCGGGGCGAGGCCATACACAATCGCTACTACGCTTTCGAACACCTGGCGCAGCGGCTCGCCGTTCATACGAGGCAAGTTCCCACGTTGCGGACATTTCCCGCAGCCGACGGCGTGCTGCTCGTTGATGATTTGCGGGGGGCTCTGCTTCGCAATCGCATCGACGCGCTCGAAGAATGGGTCGCCGGCGGCGGTCGCTTGCTGTTGTCGCGCAGTGCATTGCTATCCAATCCGAAGCTGCAATCGTGGAGTGGTATAGGCATAACGTCGCCCGGACACGACGACGAGGATGGTGCGCCCCGTGCCCCTCCGCGCGCGGCGGGTCCCGATGACGACTGCGCACCTTACTCGGAGCGTCTTGCAGGTCACGAAAGCGGGAAGAGCCTTCGCGCCTGTCTAGGAGCGATGCGCGTGGCGTTCTCGAGCATGCGCACGCCCGCTTGGTCTTTGTCGAACGGGTATGGATTTCAGATGCTGCGCATCGATATCGGCAAGGGCAGTATCGCCGTGATTTCGTGCGAATGTTTGATGGGCAACAAGAGCCTGCTGCGCGGAGACCATGCGCGCATCGTATTCGACTCGATTCCCTTGAGGGCGGGCGATCATGTGGAGATTCTCAATCCCATAAGTGCGGGAAGCCTGCTGGCCCTGTTGTGGCGTGTCGCGGCGGCCGCGATCGTCTACGGTCTAGCTGCCATCGGATTGATGATCTGGCGCAACCTGCCGCGCTTCGGGCCGATCGCTCCGTCGCCGCCGCTGATGCGCCGCTCGCTCGCCGAGCAGATTCGCGCCAGAGCACGCTTTGCCTGGCGTACTCGACGCCTCGCATCCCTGCGCCGGGCCGAGTGCCAGGCGCTTACCGAGTCGGCATTCCGGAGGCTCGCGTTCTATGAACGGATGGACGCCGCGCAGCGCATCGGCGCGTTGGCGGCGCGCACGGGCCTCGACTCCGGCGCTCTGCGGGATGCGCTGGGCGAAAATCTCGATGGCGGTGCGGAATCGCAACGGGCGGCAATCGTGCTGCTCGAGAAGGCGCGACGACAATTGAATTATTAAGTTCTCAAACCCAAGGTGCTCGGTTATGAACGATGAATCGAATACGATCCTGCGGGCCGGCGAATTGCTGGCCAAGCTGCGCGACAGCGTCGGCAAAGCGCTCGTCGGTCAGACTGCGGTCGTCGACCAAACCATCATCGCCCTCTGCGTTTCGGGGCATGTGCTGGTCGAGGGCGTACCGGGTCTGGGCAAGACATTGCTGATCCGCGCTCTGGCACAAGCAATGTCCCTGAACGTGGCGCGGATACAATTTACGCCCGATCTCATGCCATCGGACATCACGGGTCACGCCGTCCTCGACAGCACGACGCGCGAGCTACGCATCGTGCGCGGGCCGGTGTTTACGAACTTGCTGTTGGCTGACGAAATCAACCGTGCGCCAGCCAAGACGCAAAGCGCACTGCTCGAGGTCATGCAGGAATATCAGGTGACCTTAGAAGGCCGCACTCTGCACTTGCCCAAGCCGTTTATGGTGCTGGCGACCCAGAATCCCATCGAAACCGAGGGCACCTATCCGTTGCCCGAGGCCCAGCTGGACCGCTTCCTGTTGAAGATCGCCATGAACTATCCGAGCGAGGCGGAAGAGGTGGATGTGGTACTGCGCACCACCACGGGCCAAAGCGGGGATCAGCTCCCGCTCTCGGGCGTGACCGCCGTCTTGAACGAAAGGGCGGTGCTCGCCTTGCAGAATCTTACCGCCCGTCAGCATGTCGACCAGGCGGTGGTCGACTATGCGGTACGCATTGCCCGGGCCACGCGGGAGTGGCCCGGTATCGCGATGGGTGCCGGGTCGCGCGGCGCCATTGCATTGGTGCGTGCCGCCAAAGCGGTCGCGCTGATGGAGGCACGCTCATTCGTGATTCCGGACGACGTCAAGTCGGTGGCGCTCGGGGTGATGCGCCACCGCATCGTGCTGTCCGCCGACGCGCAGCTCGACGGGCGCCGGATCGACGATCTGCTCCGCGGCATTCTCGAGTCAACCGCCGCGCCTCGCGTGTAGCCGATCGGATGTTCACCGCCGTCATTCCATCGAGGCAGCTGATCGCCATTGCCGCGGGTGGCGCTGCGATCTGCACAGCGTTGGCCTTTGCGTCGACTGATTCTGTCGTCGTCGAAGGCGCCGCCCTGGCAGGCGGTGTGCTCTTGTTCGCGCTGTGCGGCGCCGACCTGCTGCTGAGCGTCCTGGATTGGCGGCGCGCACCCTTAGAAATGCGCCGTCATCTGCCCCACGCCTTTGCCATCGGAGTGCCGGTAACGGTGCAGGTGAGCCTCGACAACCAGGGCGGCTCGCGGCGGCTCGGCCTATATCAGGAATATGCCGATCCCACGCTCGTGATGCATCGATTGCCGCTGCCTTTCGATGTGGGTCCGCAGCAGCGCGAACTGCTGAACATCGAAGTGACCCCCACCGCACGCGGTTTACACCGTTTCGACGCTGGTCGGGTTCGCCTGCGCTCGCGCCTTGGCCTGCTGGACCTGGATCTGCGGATCGGGACGAGCGAGTCGCGCCGAGTGTTCCCCAATTTTGAGGAACAGGCCCGGTTTGCCTGGCTGGCCGGCGACCGCCGCGTCCAATCGGCGGGGCTGAAGTCTGTGCAGCGGCGCGGATCCGGCACGGACTTCGATCAGTTGATCGACTATCGGGCCGGGGATCCTATCCGTCACATCGACTGGAAGGCCACAGAGAAGCATGACCGGCCGATCGTCCGTAAGTTTCAGGACGAACGCGATCAGGATGTAACCATATTGCTCGACTGCGGCCGCCGAATGCGCGCCGACGATACGCAGCATGGAATCGGTGCGACGCATTTCGATCAGTGTCTGAACGCGTTAATGCTGCTCGCGTTTGTAGCCTTGAGCCGTGGTGATGCAGTCGGTGCGATGACCTTCGGCGTCGCCGACGGCGCGCAAAAGCGCTTCGCACCTCGCAAGGGACAGCAAACCCTCAACGCCTTGATGGCGGCACTTGCCGATGTGGAGACCACGGCGACGTTTTCCGATTACGAACAAATCGCGGCCGAATGCCTATCGCAAAGGCGAAAGCGCGGGTTGGTTGTGATGATCACCAACAGCCGTAATGAGGACGCGCCGCAACTCGGAGCCGCCCTCGCGCTGCTGCGCACGCGGCACATTGTCATTCTCGCGAACCTGCGCGAAGAGGTAGTGGCGCTGATCGGAGCACAATCCTTGACGAATGCGGAAAGCGCGCTCGAGTGCGCGGCCGCGCTGGAATATGCACACGCGCGCGATCGGCTGCTCAAGCGGCTCGCAAACGGTGGGGTGCGCACCATCGATTGCGAACCCCGCCGCCTGGGCGTGGAACTCGTGAATCGATACCGGGCGCTCAAGCGATCGGGATCTATTTGACCCTGTGCTGGGAGTCTTTATCTGGGCGGGTGGCTTATATGCTCTCGCCAAGTTTGGCGACACGCGCTCGCTGGCAGGATTCGCCGTCACCATCCTGTTTCTGGTGATCATTGGCTTCATCGCTTATGTGTTCGCGCGCTCCGCAGTGATCGCCCACTTGAAGGGCAACGGCATCGAAGTGTCAGAGACGCAGTTCCCCGATCTAAACAATCAATTTGCGCAGTGTTGTCAGGCGCTCGCCATCAGCAAGCGGCCCGGCGCCCATATCTGCGCCGCCACGGATAGCGTCGGCCTCACCATGCGGCACGCTTAGCAGGACTTCGGGTCAAGAGGATCCGCCTCACGACCACGATCCACACCAAGCCGATGATGGGCGAGACGAAGCGCGAGTA
>Ga0137362_10002854_pt1 | contig 11398 bp, 12 predicted proteins | sample MadtaG_2_FD_104801 | JGI IMG/M metagenome (GOLD analysis project Ga0137362, IMG submission 104801) | Vadose zone soil microbial communities from Angelo Coast Range Reserve, California, USA - Mad1_100_16 metaG | ecosystem: Environmental > Terrestrial > Soil > Vadose zone | place: USA: California... | reverse complement strand
GCTCGATAGCTTTGAACCGGCGGACAGACTCTCGATGAAATAGGCGCCCGGTATCGGCGCAGCGGAAGGACTGAATCACAATCCAACACTATACTGCGTCGCGTTAAATGTCAAGTAGTACAGAACTCACAGAATTTGAGCGTCTTAGGAGCAAAAAAATAGGTTGATTCAATCTGGGTACAATAAGGGGACGATAAGAAGTGACATGCGGTCCCTTGCTGTCACGGCAGAGGTCGCGAGTTCGAGTCTCGTCGTCCCCGCCATTCATTCCAAAAGAGTTGAACGAATTTCAATGAAACCAACCAGGGTGCAAAAGGGTGCATTTTTGCACCCCTTTTGCATCCCTTTTCGTCAATTGGAGCCATTTTCAGGTGGGCGGCCTTCAGAATTTGACAGCGTTTACGCGAGTGCGCTGGGGGTCGTTTCAGAACCGAATACCAGGGCGAGCACTGCCGCCTGAGCCGCATGTTTTGCGGGCGAGATCGCTTGCGTGTAAAACATCTAACGTGGATCGTAACGAGGAATGGCGCAACAGTTCCTGCATCACCTTGAACTCTGTACCGACGCTTCGCAGCAGAGTCGAGAATGTGTGCCGGAACGTATGCCATCCAAACCGTTTCTGAATCCCGACGCGCTGCGCAACTGGACGAATGTAATTGCGTAAGATCGCCTGGCCCCATATCGGTTTCCGACCTCGGTGCCGTCTGCTCGCGAAAACCCAGTCGTCGGGTCCGATGTATTGGGACGCTTCTTTCCATTTCGCGAGCGCCTCCAAAACAATTGGATGAACCGGCACGGGCTTCTGCGAGGATTCTGTCTTGCACGGACCTACCACTCCACATACGATCGAGCGCGTGACGCTCATTGTCCCTTGATCAAAATTGATGTCACCCCATTTCAATCCGAACAGCTCGCTCTGCCGCAATCCGGTGGAGGCTACGACGAGTATTGATTAGAGCCTTTATTTCAGGCGGTGTCAGCACACTAGGCGTGCTTCGCCGCTTTGCACCCTGGCGAACCAAACGGATCGGATTTCCGTTGAACAGTTCATGACGGCACGCATGATTGAAAAGGACCGAGAGTATATTTCGGATTTTCGCGCAACTGCTCTTCGCGAGTGGCAGACCACGCAGCCATGACTCCACTTCCATTGTTCTCACTTCGGAAAGACGCACGTCGCCCCAATGTGGGACGATCCATCTCTTTAAATACGCCTTGTAGGCTCTCTTTGTGGAATAACTGCGCCAGAGATTGTCGTTAGTCAATTCGCGCTGAATAAAGTGATCGCAGACTTCCGCAATGGTCATCGGGACAGCGCATCGCTTGACTCCATTCGTGTTGATTTCCGTCAGCAATCCCGCGACTGATTTGCGGGCAGAATCTGCGTCAGGATATTGGCAGACTGTGCCGATCACTCTTCTGCGATAGATGCGTTTACCGAAAGGCCCCCTATCCGCCCACCGGAACTGCCAAACATCTGGACCGCGCTTTCGATGCCTTCTGATTAGACTCCCCTGTTGCATTCCTGCCTCCAGCATCGCAGTTGCGATGCGGAAGAATTCTTACGCAGTGAGTCCAAAACCGGGACTTCGGCAGACCGTGATAGTGAATTGCTTTGCGGCGGCAGCGACGTTATCTGATGGCTCCTGCGGTGTGCGAGAATCTAGGTTCGTAGGCCTATGAGCGCTCGGGAACCCAGCGAAACTGTGCTTGGTGAGATTCGGAACTCGCTCAGCGAACTCCGGACGATCATCAACACTATCCCTGCGCTCGCGTGGTCTAGTCGCCCTGACTGCTGTGTGGACTTCGTTAACCAGCGATGGCAGGAGTACACCGGCTTGTCTCCAAAACAATCGTATGGCGCGAGTTGGCATAGCGCGGTCCATCCCGAAGACCTCCCCGGACTGCTGAGTAAATGGAACGAATCCCTTGATTGTGTCGCCAATATGTGCGAAGTACGGCTGCGACGATTCGATGGTGTATTCCGGTGGTTCTCACTTCGTCGCGAACCTCTTCTCGACGAAAGAGGTTCAGTCACTCGCTGGTTTGGAACGGGAATTGATATCGAAGCCATCAAGCAGCGCGAGACACTACATGCCGCGGAAAAGCGAACACTGGAGTTGATTGCGGATGGAGCTAGCCTCAAGGATGTTCTAGATCAGGTCTGCAGTTCCATCGACGTACAAGTCGCGCCGTCTGTTACAACTGTTCTTTTGAGGGACCCTGAGCGAGAGTGCCTTTGGCATGGGGGCGGCCTTGGTATCCCACACGAATGGATTTCAGCGATCATTCCGGTTCCCATCGCTGAATACGGATTATGCGGGAGAGCGGCATTCCTGAAAGAACGGGTCATCGTCCCTGATGTCGCGACAGACCCAAAATGGCCCGATCAGTATCGTGACACTGCGATTCGGAACGGTATACGGGCCGCGTGGTCTGAGCCGATCGTCACGAAGGATGACGAAGTGCTTGGCACTTTCGCACTCTATTCACACGAACCGCGAGTCCCGACCCAAGAGGACCTTGCCCTCATTCAAGGTGCAGGACACATCGCCCAAATTGCAATTGAACGCCAACGATCGCAGGAATTTCTCAGGGCAGCTCTGGAGAGAATAAAGAACTCAGAAACCAGACTTCGCCAAGTAATCGACACTATTCCGACGCTGGCCTGGTGCAATCTGGCGGATGGTCCAAACGAGTTCCTAAACAAGCGTTGGCATGAATTCACCGGCCTCTCACCCGAGGAGTCCAATGGCTGGGGATGGCAAAACGCTTTTCACCCCGATGACTTGCCTCCGTTAATGGAACGATGGCGCAAGCTTTTAGTGTCTGGGGCGCCAGGCGAAATGGAGGCCCGCCTCCGTCGCCACGACGGAGTGTATCGGTGGTTTCTGATACGAGTCGAACCGCTTCGCGATGAGACCGGAAAACTCTTACGCTGGTACGGAACAAGTACCGACATCGAGACCCTCAAACAGACCGAAGAGAAATTGCGTGACGAAGAACGCGAGCTTCGCCGGATTACGGATGCGATACCGCAGGCAATCGTTGTCCTGGACCCAACCGGCGGTGCGGTCTATGCCAATCAAACGACGCTCGACTATGCGGGGCTAGCCGCTGAGGATGTACTATCTCCGGGATTTCGCGAAAGGATCTTCCATCCAGAAGACCTGGAGCGACTTCGCGACTTTCGGAAGCTCGGTTTGGCGCGCGGACTTCCGTTTGAGATTGAGCAACGAGCACTGCGTAAGGACGGGCAATATCGTTGGTTCCTGATTCGTTACAACCCCTTTCGGAATGAAAAGAACGAAGTAATTCGCTGGTACGCAACGGGAACGGACATTGATGACCGCGTTCGTGCGGAAGAGAGAACACGCAACGAAAACCTTGCGTTACGCGAGCAAATCGATCGCGACTCGATGTTTGAGGAAATTGTTGGCTCCTCTGAAGCGCTTCGTAAAGTGCTCCGCCAAGTTGCAAAAGTTGCGCCTTCGGATTCCACAGTTCTGATCTTGGGCGAAACGGGTACCGGCAAAGAACTGATAGCTCGGGCCATCCACAAAAGTTCAAGCCGCCGTGAACGGGCGTTCATTGGTGTGAACTGCGCCGCAATCCCGCCCTCGTTGATCGCTTCAGAACTGTTTGGCCATGAGAAGGGTGCTTTCACCGGCGCGACGCAGAGACGGCTAGGACGCTTTGAGTCGGCGAATGGAGGCACAATCTTCCTGGATGAGATCGGCGACCTACCCGTTGAGATTCAAATTGCCTTGTTGCGGGTGCTCCAGGAACGCGAAATCGAACGCGTCGGCGCCAACAAGCCAATCTCTGTTGATGTGCGGGTCCTCGCGGCGACCCATCGCAATCTAAGCACGCTGGTTGCCGAAGGAAGGTTTCGTCAGGATCTTCTGTACCGACTCAATGTAGTTCCAATCCAGATGCCTTCACTGCGCGAACGTACGGATGACATCTCCTTGCTGGTCGAGTATTTCATTGGCCGGTTCGGGAAAAAGGCTGGCAAGAAGTTCAGAACGATCGACGAGAGAACGCTCAAACTGTTCAAAGCGTACGGTTGGCCCGGCAATATCCGAGAGCTTCAAAATGTTATTGAAAGGGCTGTAATCCTGAGCGAGGACGACACGTTTTTGGTGGATGATGGCTGGCTCGCGCTGGAATCGCCCCAACTCCAAGATCCGAAGATCGCACTGAACGAGGCGTTAAGCCGGCAGGAAAGAGAAATGATCGAGTCGGTTCTTGCGGAGACCGGGGGCCGCGTCTCCGGACCAGGCGGCGCAGCAGAAAAACTAAGCATTCCCGCGCGGACGCTCGACTCGAAAATCAAGCGCCTCGGAATCAATAAATTCCGGTTTAAAGACCCACAAACTGTCTGAACGAACCAAAGTCCAATCCCTCCCTCTCTCACCGGAGCCATCCTTGAAAATCAGGAATTCCTGAAATATCAGGATTCAGTCTAGTCGTAAGTTTCCTACATTCAATAACTTGGGAATGGAACTCGCTTTGCATAGATCAGCGGCAAAGTCGGGAGCCGCCAATCATGACCCTGAAGATTGAACGGTTCCAAACGCGAGTGCGACTCAGCGGAGAACTGCGATCTGAGAATTTGGACCAAGTTCAAGCTGAGATCGACTGCTGCGGAACATTGATAGTTCTGGACATCGAGGAAGTGGATCTTGTCGACGTCGAGGGTGTTCGGTTTCTCAACAGATGCGAGGCGAGGGGCATATCGGTCCTGCACTGTTCGGCCTATATCAAGCAGTGGATGTCGCGTGAAAAAGATCACGGAGGGCCCTAAGCCGCGATTCGGTATGGAACGAAATGCGGCGCGCCTGTGAAACAGATTCGGGCAACACCAAGGAGGGTCGCGTGCGAGCTTATCTGAAAAGCATTCTGGCGCTTGCTTCATTCGCAATTCTTATCACCGGAGGATGTCTCATGGCGCAAAGCGCATCCGTCAAAAACGTCGTCCTCGTCCACGGAGCCTTCGCGGATGGCTCCAGCTGGTCGAAAGTCATTCCCTTATTGCAAGCCAAGGGCTACCACGTTACGTCAGTTGCGATCCCACTAACCTCGTTCGCTGAAGATGTTGCAGCAACCAAGCGCGCAATCGCCGCAGAATATGGCCCGGTAATCCTCGTAGGCCATTCCTATGGTGGAGTGGTAATCACCGAGGCAGGAAATGACCCGAAGGTGGCTGGCTTGGTCTACGTTGCCGCGTTTGCCCCAGATGCAAACCAGAACATTACAGAGATCAGCAAGCCTTTCCCACCGCCTCCTGGTCTGAACATGGTCAAACCACTCACTGATGGCTTCATTCTGCTCACCCCTGAAGGCATTGAGACCGCATTCGCCCAAGATTTGCCCAAGGAAGAAAAGGCGGTCATTCTAGCGGTTCAGCCCCAGACTGCAGGCGCAATCTTCGGAGCGAAGCCGACGGCAGCGGCATGGCACGACAAGCCTACATGGTACATCGTTTCCAGCAATGATCGGATGATTGCGCCAGAACAGGAGAAAAGCATGGCGAAGCAAATGAACGCCACGACGACTGTCCTGCCGTCAAGCCATGTGGCCATGCTGTCTCATCCTACTGAAGTCGCAAATGTGATTGACGACGCAGCCACCGGGAAGAAGTAGAGCGGCATCATTCTCACGTTCGGACGGCCAGCAGTTGAATTTAGATGCGGGCCGCAGCGTCGATAGATCTCTCCAATATTTCCTTTTCGTAGTTGTCGAGAAATCTGCTCATGCGCAACGCGGCGAGTCACGAAAAACGATGCTCGTGGGTCAACATGAATGATCCGCTCTTGGTTGAATATCACGATCACGAGTGGGGCGTCCCTGTTCATGGCGACAACCGACACCTCGAAGTCCTCGTGCTCTCGGGAGCACAGGCAGGACTGAACTGGTCGCTCGTTCTCAAGAAACGAGATAGCTACCGACGAGCATTCGACGGGTTCGATCCCGACAAAGTCGCGCGGTATACCGGGAAACGAATTGAGAAGCTGCTCGTCGATCCAACTATCATCCGCAACCGGATGAAGATCGAAGCCGCTGTGACCAACGCCCGCGCGTTACTGAAGGTTCGTGAAGAGTTCGGCAGTTTTGATTCCTATTGCTGGAGGTTCGTCGACGGGCGGCCCAAGTTCAATCACTGGAGAGCGACCTCACAGATCCCGGCGACTTCTCCCGAATCCGAGTCGTTCAGCAAGGATCTGAAGCGGCGGGGATTCAGTTTCGTCGGTCCAACGGTCATGTATGCGTACATGCAGTCGGCTGGATTAGTAAACGATCATCTCGTTGAGTGTTTCCGTTATCAAGAACTCATGAGCGAGGTTGCCCATGCAGATTGAATTTAGAGAGATTGTTCAAAGTGAGTATGGCGCTCCGGAAAAGGTATTGAGGATAACCTCAAGACAACTCAAGAGCGAAGAGCTAGGACCGAATGATGTGGTCGTCAAGGTCAGCGCTCGACCAGTCCATCCCGGCGATATTCAAATTCTTTCCGCTCTTCCTCAAGGAGGACCAGTCGTGCCTATCCCGGAGGGAGCTTTGAGAATTCCTGGATTTGAGGGCACTGGGACGATCGTCCGACTTGGAAAGAACCCTCAGGCCGTGAAGAGGTTTCGCGTGGGCCAGCGTGTCGCGTTTTTTCCTGCAATGGGCTCCTGGGCAGAATACGTGGTCGTTCGGTACGACGCCCTTTTACTTATTCCAGATGAGATCCCGGATCAAATTGCGGCGCAGATGCTCATCAACACTATCACTGCATCTGTACTCATCAAAGCCGGCCACAATTCGCTCAAAACTCCGATTACACTCCCCGTCTACATCCTGCAAAACGCGGCGGCATCCGGTGTTGGGCGTCTACTGACCCAAGTTGCTCTCGACCGCGATGTGCATCCAATTCGCCTGGTGAGGTCGAACCAGTCTGCTGAGAGACTCCAAGCGATTCTTCCCGGGCCGCCAGTAATCTCAACGAACCATAGCAACTGGAAAAAGCAGGTTCGTGAAGCGTTGGGCGGACACAAGCTTCACGTCGCGTTTGATGCCGTGGGCGGCAGCGCGATCGACGACTTGGCTGAGCTTCTCGATGTCGATGGTACCGTCATCAACTTTGGCTCACTGGAAAACAACACGGGAACGAACATCTATTCCCTTGCGCCCAACAATCTCGCGCTCAAGAGCGTTTCAATTCTCGGCTGGTTTCGCCTGCCAGAAGACGAGAAGCGAAGAGATTTCGAGCTCGCTCTGAACCTTGCAAAAAAGCACCCTCAGCTCTTCGAGGTCGCCCATGAATACGAGTTCGATGATTTTCAGAGAGCCATTCAACACGTCTCTCGCCCGGGAAAGACCGGGATTGTATTGCTAAAGAGCCAAGCTTAGGACGGACTGCATATGGAAATAGGACTTGAAGCAGCACCGAAAACGTCAAAAAGGCAACTCTTTGGTCGCCTTCTGCTTGGACTGATGCTCTTCAATTCTGGTGTGTCGCACCTCACCTATTTGCGACAGCCATTTCAGGCCCAAGTGCCGCCATGGGTTCCGCTGAACCCAGACCTTGTCGTAGTGCTCTCAGGCTGTGTGGAGATCATAGTTGGACTTTCCCTCATGACTTTATATCGACGCAAGGCGTACGTGGGCATCATTGCCGCTCTGTTCTTTGTAGCCGTTTTCCCTGGAAACATCGCTCAATATACTGAACACCGCGCGGCATTTGGCTTGGAGACGGACATGGCTCGATTCGTCCGACTTTTCTTTCAGCCTGTTCTGGTCGCTTGGGCGCTTTGGAGTACCGGTGCGTGGACCGCCCTTCGACAGTCCTCGGTCAGACACGAATGATGGTTCAAAGGAGCAATACCGCCGAGCATACATTTTCATACTCTTCCTGGGCGAAGCGAAGATTCGCTGAAACATCTCAAACTGCAAGGAGATGCCGATGAACACGGATGTATTGACGACAAAAGTCACCGAAGGGATTGCTGTTATCACCCTGGGAAGCCCAAAGCGCATGTATTTCGATGCCGAAATGGGTGACATGCTCACGGAGAAGTTGCAAGAATTCGCTGGCGATCCCAGCATTCGCGTTGTGATCTTGACCGGCGGAGCTCCCGGCTATTTCAACCGTCATTTCAGTATTCCCGCCCTTATCGAATTCGCCGAAGCCGTGCGCGCCTCGGGTCGCGAATGGCCGGACAACGCGACCTACCACGGCGGATTCTTCGACAAGGCCATGGCACTTTGCGAGAGCATGCCCAAGCCTGTCATCGCCGCGATTTCCGGGACCGCCCTTGCCGGGGCCTTCGAGTTCACCCTCGCCTGCGACCTCCGAATCGCCGAGGACGGCGACTACCTGATCGGTTTTCCCGAAGCCGAAATCGGCCTGCTGCCAGGTGCCGGCGGCACTCAAAGGCTGCCACGCACTATAGGAACGGCGGCGGCCCTAATGCACATCCTCATGGGACAACCGCTCAATCCGCGCGACGCCGAGAGGAAGGGCCTCGTGCATGAAACCGTCAGCGGCAAGGCCCTCGAGCGCGCCATGGAGATCGCAAGACGGTTTTGCTCGCATACGCCGGAATCACTCGCCTACATCAAGCGTCTCGTCCGCAATGCAACCGACACTCCTCTCGCACAGGGACTGGCACTCGAACGAAATCTGTTTATGAGATTGTGCGTGTCCGAACAGGGGCTCGCACGCATGCGCTCGTATGAAGAGAAGAAGATCACTGCGCCGTCACGCTCGATCGAAGCCTAAAGGAGGAATGAATCATGGCCAATCCGAATACGACACCTATCCGTGTGATTGAGGAAACATCTGGGTACTGGAGAGCGGTGTTCGACTACCCACCCTTCAATGTCGTCGATGGGGATGTCTTTCAGGCTCTTCAGGACCTTCTTGTCCGGATGGAGATGACTGAAACTCTGCGGGTGGTTGTATTCGAGAGTGCGCTTCCCGACTTTTATCTGTCGCACTTCGATCTCACGGGCAAGCTCGGGAACGTCATGACGGGAGTGGGACCCTCGGGCTTACCCATTCTGATGGACACGTTCGTGCGGCTTACGAAGGTGCCGGTCGTCAGCCTCGCAAGAATCCGTGGCTGCGTGCGCGGCGTGAGCAGCGAGTTCGTGCTTGCCTGCGACATGCGCTTCGCCTCGTGCGAGAACACGAAACTGGGTCATCCCGAGCTCGGGGTCGGGCTGCATCCAGGCGGTGGAGGCACAGAGCGCCTTCCCCATCTGGTGGGGCGTGGGCGGGCGCTAGAAATCGTTTTGAGTGCCAACGACTTTGATGGCGACACAGCGGAACGATACGGATATGTGAACCGATCCCTACCGGATGCAGAGTTGGACGGCTTCGTCGACACCCTGGCGCGTCGGATCGCCTCCTTCGATCGGCGCGCCCTCGCTGCGGCAAAACATCTCGTTAACGAGGTCTCGTTGCCGCCGTCCGATCGGCTCCTCGCAGCTTTCACTTCATTCGGGACCGCTCTCGGGTGGCCCGCAGCCCAGAACCGCATAAGAGCCGTGTTGGAACGCGGACTGCAACGTGATGCCGACTTCGAAAAGGATTGGCCTGAGACCCTTGGCGCTCTCGGCGAGCCGGAAAGCACGGGTGGGTCGCGATGATAGCCACAGTTCAGATCGAGCGATTCGGTCTGACCTCGTCCCGGCCATGCGACGAAATATTGGCCGCGATTAAAGCTGCTGTTGGTCATCCGGACATGGTTGAGTTTGCCAAAAGAACAGCGGCTGCGCCGAGCTTTCCAGAGTTCGAAAGCATTGTTCGCGAGGGGTTGGGTACGACGGGCCTGATGCTCTTCATGGAACTCGACCACGGCGCCGTCATTAGGAAAGCGACGGGGCGTGATAAGCCCCGAATGGCGCGCCTAATCATGGGCAATCCACTCATCATGCAACAAATGGCACGGCACGTTCCAGACGCCGGTTCTTATGCCCCGGTCACCGTTCTCGTTGACGAACGCTCTGACGGCGTCCACATATCATATGACAGGATGGCCAGTCTGCTGGCTTCTTATGGTAGTTCCGACGCCCTCGCGGTCGCGAGAGATCTCGACAAGAAAGTGGAGACCCCTTTTGTCGGAAGCGGCGGGTTGAGCCAACATCGTTGTGCCACCGAAACAGAACCAGAAAATTGAGGAGGAGTGATGACCAATCGATTGCAGTGGGATGTTTTTGTCAGTGCCCAGATTCCGGTCGTCACGGACGACCTTCCGCCTGGCGCGAGCGAAATGAGATGGTCGCCTATTTCTTCAACGCTTATTTCGGGCAAGCGCGATGCGGTGTTGGTGGACACGGCAATCACAGTCGATCAAAACCAGAAACTCGCCGACTGGATCGCGGGGAGTGGCAAGAATTTGACGGCGATCTACGCAACCCATGGCCACGGCGATCATTTCTTTGGCGTAAACACGATTCAGAAAAGATTTCCACACGCGCGGTTCGTCGCAACGCGAGAGGTGATCGACGTCATGCGAAAGCAGGCGTCTGTTCCTGTGGTTGAGTCGTATTGGAAACCACGGTTTCCCGGACAGATCGATTCAACCCTCTTGATCGCGGACGAACTCAAGGGCAGTGTTCTCGAACTGGAAGGAAAACAACTGGTCAGCGTTACTCTCGGGCATACCGATACGGACAGCACGACATGTCTCCACGCCCCTTCGGTCGGGCTGGCCGTTTGCGGCGATGCGCTCTACAACGATGTCCATCTTCATTTAGGCGAATCCGACGCTGAGGGCCGCAAGGAATGGATCGCGGCACTCGATACGATTGAATCGCTCAAGCCGGCAGCTGTTATTGCGGGACACAAAAGGCCAGGTGCGCCCGATACGCCAAATAACATCGAGGCGACACGAAAATACATTCGCGATTTCGACAGGATTGCTTCCCAGACCAAGACTGCGCTCGAACTCTATAACGAGATGCTTGCGATTTATCCCGAACGTGTGAACCCGGCAGTCTTGTGGTATTCGGCGCAGGCGGTGAAGCGTTAGGTACGGTCGAATAATTCTGAATCTTCCTCAATGAAAGCCAAATGTCCTGAACCAAGTGAAATGGTTCCTTTGTCGCTCATTGCCGATGATTCCTCGGCTCCCTCAGCCGCGGCCTCAGAACGCTTTAATGGAACACAGTCGGCATTCTTAGGCGGAGACGTGACGATCGATGGCGGTGGAGAGATGTCTCAGTACTCAGTCGCTTCCGAGGATCGTTTGCTCCCGATGGCACAATGCGGCGATCAGCAAGCCTTCATCGAACTTTGCTGACGGCATGCTGCAGCAGTGAAGAAGAGAATCTTCTCGATTGTGAGGAACCAAGAAGATACGGAAGACGCGCTTCACGATTACTTTGCTCCGTGCCTATGTCT